>JAABUZ0100000457.1_pt1 | contig 101601 bp, 101 predicted proteins | sample 5562091 | NCBI WGS metagenome assembly JAABUZ01 (sample SAMN12813069, study PRJNA571459) | rock metagenome | isolation source: Antarctica rocks | place: Antarctica: Victoria Land, Linnaeus Terrace sud | collected 2015-12-21
AGAGAAGAGGGGTGGGTCAGCTTGAATTCTGGGGGCCAGGATGGTTTTTGAGGGGGAAGAAGGGAGGGGCGGAATACCTTCGTAGGCGGTGCCGGGGACGCCTTTCATGACGGCTTCCCAGTTGAGGATCTGCGATTCGGAAATTGGGCGGAGGAAGAGGAGGAAGGGGGCGGGGTCCTGGGTTTGGGCTTTGAGTTCGTGGAGGAGGCGCTTTGTGGATGGCGGGGTGGGGGAGCGGGAGGAGGGGGCCATATTTGGGGTTGTGTGCAGTGGTTCGCAGGTAGGATTCTTGGCGGTAGGGGTGTGGGGAGGAGTGAGCTGGGAAGAGTAGTAGTGGTTTAGGTCTGATGACGATCAGCGGGAGCGGCCGAGGTCCCAGAAAGCTGGAAGCTGGGGAAGCGGAGCGGAAGCGAGGGTGGGGCTAACTTTGTTAGGAAGGGTACTCTAAATTTTACGCTTTCTCGAGGTTGGATTGACGTTTTCTTAGCAATATGATCTATGATCTGGAGAGTCTAAATCAACATTAAAGTTGGAATTTTCTGAATGATTCGACATCAGAATACTCACGATTGTAACTGCTTTAAAAACCCACCATGGCCCCGCCCAGCGGCAACAGACGGCCAAGCCCAGGAGTCAAACCTTTGAAATCAACAAACCCGGGAAAGAAAACCAAGCCACGGAACCAGATATCAAAAACCAGTCAACCAAAATCACACGACCGTTCTCACCCCCAAGACGTATCGAACACCTCGAGGACGCTTCCGCTCGAGCTACAGCAGCTTGTACTCAATATCTTCAGAGACACGTTCGCCTCTCGCTTTAACGATACTCTGCCATCTTCGATTCAGGCAATCAAGAAATGCCTCTACAATCGAGATTTTGCCAATGCGTTCGGGAAAGAGGATTATCTCGAGGCGTATACCATGAGATGGAGTCCTAGCAGGGCGCTGGCCTATATGGATATCTTCTGCAGTCTTCCTGATCTCCGCAGTAACCTGACTTCAAGCTCGCGTGGGAGAAGCAGAGAAAATCAGCGATCTCTAGACTCTCCTGAGCAAGGGGAAGGTCTTGATTTTAAAGCATCGACACATCCAAAAGGGGCTACTAAAATCCTATGCCTCGGAGGAGGTGCAGGAGCCGAAGTCGTGGCCCTCGCAGGCTACCTACGCTACCTAAACACCCAGCAACCCGAGCGAGGAAGACCACCCCCAGTAGAGAATAAACCTCCAACCCGCTTCGAAATCACAGCCGTCGACATCGCAGACTGGTCTGCCATCCTGCACAACCTCTCCTCCACCATCACCATCCCTCCATCCATTTCCCAATACGCATCCCCCGCTGCCAAAGCCAGCAGTATCCCCCTAGTCTCTCCAGACTCGTACTCTGTGCAATTCTTAATGCACGATCTCCTCAACATGGAAGTCGACAAACTCGCGCCCCTGCTCAAAGACACCTCACTCGTAACCCTAATGTTCATCCTAAATGAACTCTACACCACATCCATGCCCTCAACCACCACCCTCCTTCTCTCTCTAACCTTCCTGCTCGCTCCCGGCTCACTTCTCCTTGTCGTAGACAGCCCCGGAAGCTACTCGACCGTTTCCGTCGGCAATGATCAGAAAGCAGAGAAGAAGTATCCCATGCAATGGCTGCTCGATCACACGCTACTAGAATCATCCGCGCTTGGCAGCAGTAAAAACAGTACGCAAGAGCGGCAGTGGGAAAAACTGGAATCGTGTGGGTCGAGATGGTTTAGGTTGGGGGAGGGGTTGAGGTATGGGCTGGATTTGGAGGATATGAGATATCAGGTTCATTTGTATCGAAAAGTGTGAACAATCAATGAGCGAATCTATGTTAACACCGCTACGAGTACTTGTAGATGATGGGGAGCCGGAGAAGAAATATTCGATGCAGTGGCTACTGGAGGCAGCCGGGATGGGGAGGAGCAGGAATGGCGGTGCAGGGGGAGAAGGCTATGTGGTGGCTTGATTTGGAGGATGGAAGGTGGAGGTAGAGGGGGAAATCGTATCGGCGCACGCAAGTCAAGGCTCGTCAAGGCTGTAAGACAATTCCGAGAAACAGAATCCGTCCGCGACTAAAAGTCCATCCATTTTCTGAGCAAGATGCTGCCCTACCGTTCGTGTGAGGAAGAAACCCAAGCTCGTCGCCAAGTCTATGATACGCGAATATATCTCTTAAATGTGGCAATCTTCCATCGCCTGTGTACTACTCTTCAACAACCTCTCCATAGGACCAAGATCGCGAGCCTTTCCTGGTCCTCTATCCATGCGGAAAGGTCCATCGAATCTAGGCATTCAAAATCTCATACTCCTTCCAATTTTGATAACGTTAAGTCTATGGTAAATTGAAACATTCAAAGAAGCACTCCCAGATGGTAGATCCTCAAGACCCCCCTATCCACTAGCATAGCTCCGCTTGGTTGACACAATCATGAGAAAGGGGGGCGTAGACCCTATATTAGCGTGCGCTGGAGCTGTGGGATTTCCGACAGAAGTCACCCTTTTCTTGAGAGACAATAAAAAGGGGTGTGCGGCCGTTGTGTTGGTTGCATTTTCCTTGGCTTTCTACCAAGGGAGAGTTATTTTCGGAGGATACCAGTCAGAGGCCGAGGAAGTTATACGGAGGTCTTAGGTCAGAGCGATCTGCAGGGATGCAGCGGTTGTTGAAGGATCGGACTTGCTGTCAGGGCTTCGTAGACGTTTATGGTTTTGGAAGAAATCTATGACGCTTCCATCCTAGGCCCTTGATGGGAAAACTGCGGTTGAGTAAAATGCTGAGCGAGCAAAGCGAGCGTCATGTGTTGGGTCTGACCGTAACGAAAGGTTGTGCAAGCGCCGTCAAGGGGAAGTGGAACAAAATATCGGTGTGATGGTACTTTGATATCATGTGTTCCTTTCCGGTATTATCAAGTCCTTGTGGTTGGTTAAGATCCTTTGGCGATACATTTCCATTTCACCATGACTCAGTCTGGTGGTGGTCAAGGGAAACGCTTCTCTCTCGGGGATGGTTTCCTCAGCAACTCGACTGGCAAATGGCAGTCAGCAATAAACGAACCGAAGTTAACAGTCTGCTGAACTCAAAAAGAATATTCTTTAAAGCGCAATGCCGATCGAACCTTGAATATCTTTTACAGACTGGTCAACATCCAGGTGAGCTGAATTTAATAAATTGCCCGTTGACACGTGTTTGTTGAATTGGAGAACTCTACCGTCTCCATCGGTTGGACGTTGTGGCAACTTCTTTTCCACTGCCTGGGCTAGGCTCATTTTTTGCCACAGTATTCCCTGCTCTCTTGGTCCCTTCAGTCTTCGTCGCTCCATCGCCTTATGACACTCCATACAGAGGATTCCGAGCGATGTCCGTCGATGTTTCAGGTTACGAATAACTTCCTGGCATTTATGGCAACGAAAGCATGGCTCGCAATCAGTGACTATAGCTAGCGCCTTAATGACGTTCTCGCAAACACTGCTGTGGTATATACTACATTTATGACAGTTGAACGCGCCATCAGGGAGTAAAAAGACGGTTGAATCAGTGCCACAAAGGTTACCGCAGGACGTGCAGCGATAACAACCTGCATGCCAATAACCTGTTGCTGGAAGCAATTCAGCACATCAAAAGGGCCAAAAAATTCAGCTCGATAGAACCTACATAGTTTAATTAAAACCCCATTACCAATCACCTAGAACATGATATGTTAGTAATGAGGGCCAAATTTGGGATGTCGCAGTTGATAGGTGTCAGAATGGCTTAGACTTTTACCTTGTTACAACGTTCGCATACTGCTAAAGCGTTACCAAGCTCATTGAGAGAATAAGAGGTTGAGATAGACAATCTGCTCTTTACTGCGACTTTGTCGCTGGCGACCGCGCCAGATAATTCTAACGGAGGATCTTCCACTTTGCTTGAGCTTGAAGAATAAAGGGGGTGGCCAATATGTCCATCTCCAGGTTCGTAATATGAAGATTTCCATATCTCTTGTCCCGATACTGGTAGTGAGATAACCGATAAGCAAGAGATGTCTGCAAGACTCAAGCCCGAGAGGAGTGACCATCCAACGGAACGGCCAAGAGATGATGAAACCGAAGATTCCGCATCTCTTATAAGGGCTCGTCGGTATACTCGGGATCTCTGCAAGTCTTGTTCAAAAGCGAATCCAAAAGCTGTCGTCTGCCTAAGCTCTGAATCCAACAAATTCCCATCATCAGGCCTGCAAGGCCTGATTGTCGAGGCGTCATCATCGTTATAACCTCTTCCGCATGTTATAGCAGTGGACCCTGAGCTTGCAGTATCAGATTGGATTCGAATACTTGCTAACCGTTGGGACATCTCTTCGTTGCTTTCTAGCACTTGATTGACTAGCATATTAAGGCTCTCAATCGAAGCCTGAGCCTCCTCAATAGTGCTACTAAGTAGTCCAGCCTATCAGTAGGCCGGAATCGTATTGCAAGATATCTTGACGAATACTTACCATGTTAGTGTCGTAAGCATGAGAGTCAATGACAATTTCGAGGCATGGAGGCGTGTCAAAAGTTTGGTAATGGCCGCCTCCTTCGACGTGAATCTTAATCTTATCGTTGCTGGCAATATTGGCAGGTTTAGTTTCAACTTCTCAATGGTCTCTTCAAGCTCCGAGAAGATCAAAACGCAGTTTGTAAGAGTGACTGCAATCTGATCCACCATGAGAAGCGATTTTCGGGTTCTTGAGATTGCCACTGCGCCTGATAGAAAAGCTTGTAATTGGCCCAAGCATGAAGCTATATCTGAAACCTCGATAAGTAGGTTTGCTACCAGTTGAGGTGTATGTTTCACGGTTGCGACAATCGCTTTAAGAATAGTGGTTATAGTTGCTGCGGCTCCAAGTAGTCCGACGATCGATGCAGCAGCTGACAATGGGTCCATGATGTCGAATCTCGAAATCTTCTGATTCAATGTGAAGAATTGCGGATAATTTACCAGAGACTTCTATGCCCAACAATTCAGGGAAATACTTTGGAAATGGTCCTTTAAACACAGAGATCCAGAAGTGGCCTTGCATTCACAAGGCTGAGTTGTGGCAGTGGCAGTGGCCGAACAGGATTACCTGCACTGAACTACCTAGCCTTTCAGCCCTGCATATCTGTTGCAAGCGAACCATGGATTTCCGCCCCTATTGGTCGAAACCCCCATTCGTCTCGTGGACTTACTGTGCGAACCTTGGGGCATGCATCCATAGATCAACGGACCTATTGACGGATCAGATACTAGGTATCATGGATATCTGATCATACCTTATCTTAGGCTTAATCATAATTTCCAGACTTAATTTACAATCAAACGTCGTGAACAAATCAAGGATGAGTTAAAAATCGAACAGCGAGATGATCAGTTATCTCGCCATACAATCAAAAAACAAAGTATGAATTTCAACTGAATGCTTGTCGTTCACAGATGACCCATATGACCTATGGATGCAGGTTTGCAGGTGTGGATAAGCTGTTCACGAGACGGATGAGGTTCTTGGCCAATAGGGATCCCTATTCATGGAGATCCATTCCAACGATGGAAAATTACCTTGAGCGGATAAGAAAAACCGCACTGATTATATCTTACTACTGATTAGCGATATGCCAGAAGATTTGGATATAGTTGTCTATAGTGTATAATTACTCTTAAGAGACTCGATAGCGACGTATACAATATTAGCAGAACTAACTTGCGAATGAAGTACGCTTCAGCGCTGTCAATGATTCCCTAGTTGTTGCTGAGACGCGGGGCTATGTTGGCATGAAGTAGTGAGATATCAGAAAGTAAACAGAGACTTCCAAGGTGAAATAGAGACGTGTTGAGAGAATCCCGGCTTCTAACAGTAACAATACCGAAGATAGTGTAAAAGTTGTGAGTTTCTAGTATCAGCTATGATCACTTTAGGTTATATCATACCTCGAGGAGCACCACCCTCCCTTCTATAGAGGTGAATACGTAGATAAAGCTTATTGGTATCTTTGCGCACTCTCCGTGCTTCCCCAGATAACCGAGTTGCCAAGTCCACTTCAGGAAGAATGCTCGCATGATAGTGGGCCCTCTGAAAAGTGCAATCCCGATGTGGCATCAAGGTGCGCTTTAGAAAACTGAGGATTTTCGTACCGGGGCGTGACTTCTTAGAGTCTCATGTCTGGCCCTGCGGCACCAAGTTTCGTAGTGATAGATCGTAGACTACTTCTTCGATTTTCTTTACCTGAAACATCGCTCATTAGCTTGAGTCCAGTACTTTGAGATGGACTACGAACATTATACTTGATGCTGTCGCTTCTCCTTCGGAGCGAATCGTTCTTTAAGTTAAGAATTTGAAAGCCAGCGTGGAGGTCCTTGACGAATTGGCTGATCTGCAATGGACGGTGGTAGTCTCCCAATGTAACCGAGTTTACAGCTAGCCGTGCCTTTGTTTGATTAGTCTGGTTTGGAGCACCGACAATTGTTCCATACCAGCTCTTCGATAAGGTTAATTAGAGAATGTAGATACTCCTCAATAGTTAAGTGGAAGGCGTCTCGGTCTCTTAGGTTTACCGGTACTATATCGAACGATCAGCGCAGAAACGTCGGAAGTCACCTAGGTGCTTGAAACCTTGCAGAACCTGTCCAACTTCGTCAATGGTAAGGAGCTTTCCGCCTTGACCTTTGCCCTCTCCATCTGAAAAAGCACCAAGCCATCCACACAGAACAACAGCCGCGCTCTAGCTCTGGTTAGATGGCAACCGCATCATCGAAAATACAGAGCTCACAGCGTTTTGCATCTCTCTTGACCACATATTGTTGTACTTGTAATAGGGGTGTTTCGAGGCCACTTCTCCAAGCTTGGCGATTGTCTCAACTTGTTGTAGAGTGGAAGTACGTGCCTCGGAGAGGTGGCCACCAACTGTATGTGATGGTCAGCCTTGATTACAGTGATTATTCTGACCAGTCGTACGCTGTGTTGAAGGTGTGGAATGCACCCGGGCTAACACTGATTGTGTTGCTCTTCCTTTACAAAATCAGTATCGCTGAGCATGTCATGAAAGAAAGCCCAGCTCTACCTTGTCTTTCGAGTATCTGCAGAATGTCTCGAAGTTCCTCGCGGACATGAGCATCTTCGTCAATCTTGGCTTGGAGGTGCTCAAAGATAGCTGGGTTCACCATGCCGAAAGATGTGGGATTGTTAGCCGTCATAATAAACACAAAGCCTGCAGTGATTGGAATCCAAAGGGATTGCAGAAGCTCAAGATGAAATCTCTTCAACCGAAAATAGAAATTAAGTCAAGGGGAGATGAAGTTTGTTGACAAACGCGGGTTCTAAACCTTGCTATGTTTACAGACGACCAGTGGCCATGAGATGACAGATAACTTTAGCAAGAGCATCGAGGCATCGAACGAGTCAAGGTTTCTGCTAGAAAGTTATCAATCTATCCAGCACTTCCAAACTCTCTAATCATGCTTCAAGGCTGTACGAATTTCTCACTATGGTTCTGCCCTACAAGGCATATGGTACGTAAACTACGCTAGTAAGCGAATTTACACACATCGAACCTTCCTCAGCGACTTTCATATCCAACCGACAAACCCGGCGCAGGATAAACATCTCTTTACGACCTTCACGATACCATACATTATGGCACCTGCGACAGTATGTACTCACACACCGCTTTGCTGTTCGCCCTAGCTTAAAGCTGGGGCCATCAAGAACAGTAGGCTAAGTTTGTTCCTTGCGATGTAGAAAAAACCAGCCGCTGGCCCTAAGGGCAAGCCTGCGAAGATCACGAAGAAGGTCAAGACCACCTCCTCGAAATGCATTTGCTGTGTACGCTAAGACTGATTATAAGTTCTACACATTAGTTCATTATAAATGCTTCGCAACCTGCTTCTGACAAAATCTTCGATGTCTCCGCATTCGAAAAGTTCCTGCACGACAAGATCAAGGTCGACAACCGTGTTGGAAACCTAGGTGATACTGTGCAAATCAGCCAGCAGGGAGAGGGAAAGATTGAGGTGATTGCGCACACGCAATTCTCGGGGAGATATCTCAAGTACTTGTGAGTGCCCCAGCCATACCAGCGACTTTCGCTACCAGGGTTGCACGGGGGCGCGTATAAAAACCTTCTTGATGGGCCGAGGCTAATCAGTTGGCCATTTGTAGGACGAAGAAATTCCTGAAAAAACAGCAATTGAGAGATTGGTTGAGGGTAGTCAGCACAAGCCCAGGTGTCTACGAGCTGAGGTTCTTCAACGTGGTCAATGATGCGGACGACGACGATGACGAGTAAACGGTTATCAACATCTAATTAGAGATCCAAACTTAACATTGTCAAGAAAGCATGACCATACATCCCCCAGGGCTCATCCTATTGGTTGTCCCCCTTGCACCTGATATTTCGTGATCATGGTACTATAAACGGAGGTTCATTGGCTTTTGCTCAAGGCTCTTGACGTTGCTCCATTTCCCAGGTTGCTGGAAGTGCCAATAGTGTACCATGCAGCCTGCCAGTATTCTCCGGCTACTTATGCCTCCGTAACAGTCTCGCCAGATCTAGTGACATTTCAAGACCCTGTCTTCTTGACCGTTCTCTGCTTCCGTATCTGCTATGCTAACTTTTGCATCAACCCGACAGATCAAACTTTCCGTCTCGCGTTCAAGTTTCTCCGTTGATTTTAATTCCAAGTCAGAGATCGACTCCTGCGCTCTTTTCTAGACCTTTCTGGTACTCATGTCGTTCCAACAGCTCAATCAAAAGAGTAGGTAGGCATCTAACTCTCTTCCGTACCTCCAAAAGCTTGCACAAGTACTGCTCCATTCAGAACGGTTATACTACGCTTAACCCACCCCGGGAGTTTCTTTCCGACCTTATCCCTCAAACCGGCTATAAAGCAGCCACCAGGATGATGCGGGCACTATACCTATGATAGTACGGATGTCGACTCAGCTCCACCAGAAATCTCCAGCCCTCATACTTTCGTAGGTATCGTTCATACCATCATAGGTACAGTGCCCGCATCATCCTGGTGGCTGCTTTATAGCCGGTTTGAGGGATAGCGTGAACCTTTGTACTCGAAGTTAGAAACAGGTAGAGGTGGCCTGGTTGTCTATTAGCAGCGTGAGTGCTGTATCGTATCAAAGCATGGACTTAGAAATATTTGGGATTTTTCTCTACCTAATAGATTTCAGAAACTGTGTTATAAGTATGGCTATCATATGTATTGTTTCCACAGTATGAGTATTGAGCAACAGAGCAGGTTTCGTACTATAGTAATAGGGGAGTTGCGATATGTACATATATTAGATCGTATTGCCTTTGACTGAGAACACTTGGGGTAAGGTAATGCTTATGATTGCCTGAGATATCAGACTGTGTCCCGTAAAAAGCCCCCTATTCTTAGATGAATGAGTTGAGGGAGCGTGGTATCCGCTACAAGCGATCTATGCTGTCAAAGGAAAATACTGTGGCTAACAATAATTGTTTTGCTGTTATATATTGAGAATAAGCAAGAGTAATCTCGCCGAGTTAGAAAAAGCCACGATAAGCTCAGTGGCGGTGTTGCTACTTGGTCGGTTTCAATCCCGTATAGGTAATCTACTTCGCTCTTGTATCGTATATCGGCGGCTCGTTGCCAAGGTGAAGCTGCTACTTCACTCTAATATCATATACGAGCGTCTCGTTGACAGGCGAAATAAACAGTAAATTACCTTTTGCTCCTGTATCTTCCTTCGTCTTAGACTTTGTTTGGCTTGTTGTTGCAGGAGTTCAAATCACAGCAGAGACGTTTGTTCTTGATAAACCTAATCTTTTTCTGTACGGTAGGCTCTTTTGGCGAATCTGTTATTGGACGGACATTCTTAGGAGGATAGCTGTATGAATCAGTCCTCGAGAAGGTCACTTCTTCGCGTTCAACCTTGCTACCGTTGTTATGCCTTCTTCAAGAGATATTTTCCCTCTTGAAGTAACCGCCGGTATTATGTATAATTAGGGTCATTCAATTTTCTTGTGTACTCTTTATCTTTCTTCTCGACTTCTTTTAACCTGCTCATATAACAAACATCTTGAACCTTTCTTGAGTCTCTATACGACGGCCGATTTCCGCCTCCTTTTTCTGTGGAAAAGCATGCACTAGGAGCAAGAAGTAAAAATGGAGAATCTTTTTCGCAATTGCAAAAGCAAAATTCACTTTCTTGTCTCATAACATTCATAGACTTAATGAATAGCAGAATGATATTATTGGCCAAGTTACTTTGCGTTTGCCAGAATGTCAATTTGTGGTGAACTCTCCCGATATATGCATTAACCGACCTATGATAGGTATGCGCCCCAAGAAGCGTAGATAAAAGCACAAGCAGGTAGTAAACATGGAGACGAATGGGAATTGTCCAACTACAACCTGCGTATCTTGCACTGACCAAAGCAAGAGAAAAAGAAGATGCTCTCTCCGTTGGTACGATAGGTGATAGAGGGAATGTGTGGATTTGAGACACGGTAACTTATATCTACATTTCGGGTACTCGTCTTACAGCTCGTTCGTAACAGCAGAATACGTCGAAAGCCAACTTTACAGTTCTTCCTCGTTTGTCGTCGACATATGCAAGCCGCTAAGACCCATGTCCGATATGACTAATCTAGCAGATCAGTGCTGCCGGTCCTCTCCCCACCATTTCGGCTACTATAAAGAGTCTTCAGTCACGGAGGTAACTCTGAAAGACGTAAAGGTTCTGATATTAAGAGACATGTTCTGTAGGGCATAACAGGCCAGTATTAAGACACTAAACGCCACACAGTGCCCGACATCTTGTCTGCTTGACCCCTAAAGTACAAACATGAAGTCATCCTCCGTCACATTTCTACAACCCCAATCAAGCATCTTATTGTCAGCTTAGCCATAGATCAAAGACTCATTGCCACACTGCCTGACTCAAGGAAAGTAAGTTCTGCACACAATCCAGATCCTCGACTTCGCGGTTTACACTCGACCCGCTAATAAGCTTTGCCGCCTCCTCGGCTACCTCAGGGCTTGAATTGTCTGTTTCGATACTCTCTTCACTCCTGATCCGTCTGTTTTTAACGGCCTTCCGGTTCATGAGAGTATCTAGGCTCGAGGAGTGACTTGGAATGTACAAGCTCTCTTCCAGTACTGGGCGCCGCATTCCCGTTTGTTGTTCTGTGTTCACAGGTCGGCGTCTCCGGATACTGCTTGTTTGCGTGCCTGGCTCCCAGTTCTCCTTGTCCGAGTCGCCATCATAAGATTGATACAGAGCTGGTTGCGAACTTGATTTCAAGTCCTTGTCTTTCGATTTTGCAGCTTGCTTTTGCGCATTTCCAGCAACGCTTTGGAGCCTAGCTACGGATGATATGGCACGAGCAAGTTTGGGCTTCTGAAGCTGCTGACTACTTGATTTCAGGCGTTTGGTCGACTCGTGCTTTGGTTGATGTGCAATTCTCTTATTAGGATTTACTGCCATGGTTTTATTGCTTCGCGATCTGATGAGGCCAATGGCTCCGACTGCTGACCCACTCTGTTCCCGCTCTGCTTGAATTGTCAAAGCGTCGCGAGCATCGCTGTCACAGTAGAATTCCCAAGACCTGGCATCTCGCGACCTACCTGTCATCGGGCGCCTCGAGTACATCGAAAAAGACAGAATGTTGTCTGTACGAGTCTTATCAATGGGCTCCATGGCACTTTGGCTGCGCTGCAGACCACCTTTGGGACGCGGTGTGGGTCCAGTTACGGGTGAAGGCTGAGCTCGTGGAGGCGATGGCGAGCTCTCATCTCCCATAGTAACTTTTGCTTTACCGTCAAGAGACATTGAAAGTCTGACCAACGACGATGTACGCTTGAGCGCTTGTGGTACCGACTTGCGGTCGGAAACTTTCCTTGGAACGGAACTTGGCGCGATACATGGCATTGCTGACGGTGAAACATCTTGTCGACCTTCCTGGTATATGGAGAAAGGGGCGTTCTGACGGGTCGAAATCGAGCTGGTACCACGTTTTCTTGGTACTCCCTGTAACAATGGAAGTTCTGGATTTGGTGAGGGATCGGATTGGCGTTTTGCTGCTATATCGCTGGGCTTCTTAGACGCTTCAATAGGCCTCTCGGAACCTTCCGTAACGATATCGGCTTGCGCTTCTTCAGCTGCGATGCCAAGAGTCGTAACTTGTGGTTGACCAATAGACGGGATATTGCTAGGGATTGTCTCCTGCTCCGAGGTCTTGCTTGACGGTAGAATGTAGACTTCCTCTGGAGATGACTGGCTCATGTGAAAGCTGCTTTGCCTTGACCACGGCTGTTGCTGACTGCTTTCATCCATAGAGAAACTCGAATATGTCGCGTCATCAACACTTTCTTGACTCGAACGGAAACTAGCAACCTCATGTGGCAGCAAAGGCCTGGACTTGCGACGCGTCATTTGGCGACGGTTCTGGAACCATATCTAGACGATGAAGGAGTTAGCCGTCGTACAAATCAAGCTCGCCATTGCAGCCGACCCCCGAAGGACCCTGTGACGGCTTGGACGTAAATATTGTCCGATGTCCCACTGACCTGCACTTCTTTCTCTCCCAGAGCGACACGGTTAACTATGGCCATTCTAGCGGCCTTGTCGGGCTTTGAACTCTTGGCATACTCGGCTTCAAGGATTGCATGATCTTCAGGGCTATTCGGGCAACTAATCAGCTCGTGGTCCGGAAGCTTGCATCAACTTCATTTTACCTAGTTCGTCGACGCCTCTGCCGTGCAAGAGGTTGATTGTCGATAATGGCAGGGAGATGTCGATTCGGAGTGTCTTGAGAATGGACCAGGAAAGCATAGCTGCCTTGAGAAGCATCTGATACATCTGGAGAACTGGGCTTCGCAACCTGAGAAGGGGGAACATGCCCGGTAATGCTGTCCATTGTACTTTCAACCCATCGAGTCTGCTTAAGTATATGTTGTTAAAAGCATAGAATTAGTAGACATGAAATAGTTATAAGAAAGTCGCGTCGACGCGTGAGGGGCGGTTCACTGCCCGCCTCGCTTGGCGTCGATCTTCCGCCCTTCATACTTGCGCCATCAACCTGGTCAGGGTAAGACAGTTAAGTGATAGCCTGTCTTTCACTAACAACATTTACTTGATCACTGACATCCCTCAACTAAATGTTGTCATCTTTGATGCAACTCTGGATGTGAAAAGGTCAACATCAGGTCGTATCTTCCAATGCGAACAAGGCTTGTCCAGCTGGGTGCTTGCCCGATCAAACATTTGAGAAGAACCTCTCGCCAAGGTCCTCTCAAGCTGAATCCAGCCCTAAGCCAGAATATGAGTGGTAGCAGCACCCATGAGGAGCGAACTGCCGCACAGCAGCGCGACGATGCCGTTCATCTTGTCAAGTTGGACAGGATTGAACCGGTCAACGAAACGATAAGACTATTGCAGCTTCGCGTCCCAGCTGGAAAGCGCATAAAGGCAAGTCTATCAGATTTGTCGATGTTATTATGACTAGCTAACAGATAACCAGTGCAGTTCCGACCTGGGCAATGGCTAGACGTATACATCCGCGGCCTACCTCACGCAGGTGGCTTCACTATTACATCTTCACCGCAGGATGCAGAGCCGTCGGTTGACCCAGCCCCACAAGATGGGTATTTGGAGCTCGCTGTTCAAAAATCTCCACGGAATCCTCCCGCTGTATGGCTTTGGAGACCAGAATCTGAAATATTAGGATCGGACCTGCTGGTTAGAGTAGGAGGAAGCTTTGTATGGCCACCTTCAAAGATTGATGTGCAGAACATCAAAAGGGTGGTTTTCGTCGCTGGAGGTGTGGGTATCAAGTATTCATGCCTCTCAAGTGATCGTCTCAATAGGTTGCTAATGCAAGAAACACTCCTAGCCCTCTCATGTCCATCCTCTCCCATCTCCATGACCACCCTTCCCAACTTCCCCCATCGGTCAGATTCCTTTACACAACTCGCTTTCCCTCTTCCTTCGATCTCCACAAAATTCTTTTCTTCAAGCGCCTATGTTCAGTCCTAAAGTCCCAAGCTTCAGATAATAGGTTTTTGGATCTCTACCTTACTGGTGACTCTGGGGATATACATCGCGAGGAGAGTATGATTCGGGGAGATCTCACCAACAGAATTCACCGTCAACGGCTTTCGCATGAGGATCTCATCGCAGCGCTGGGAGACGTTAAGAATAGGAAAGAAGTTGTGGCCTACGTGTGTGGACCAGTGGGGATGACAGATGAGGTTGTGGAACTCCTGAGGTCAGCGGAGGGGATGGAGGAGCAAAGGGTGTTGTGCGAGAAGTGGTGGTGACGAACCAACCTGCATACATATTGCAACTTACTTACGGCTTAAAGATCTTCTATTTATGCCTTAGAATCTAAACTCAGTTGCTTTTTACTATCAATAGCATCACCTTTTGAATGACTGAGTGGCATTCATCCGTTCCATCAGTCTCGATGCCGAATCTTAACTTGTTCTCTATCAACCAACCATGTTCAGATCAGAGTCCCAGGGGTTCAATATGACGGCAGCCCTAGGTTGCGTAGTACAACAAGTGGCAGTACTGCAATGATACGAACAGACACGCCGAAGTGGATGATCCGTCACTTCGACTTATGGGAAGAGTATACTTATCAGTCCGAGCTGAACTCCGGTACTGACAGAAAGACTCGGAGAAGGATCTCACGGGATAGGTTGATTATTATTTGCTATGTAAATTGCATTTGCTCTGGTACCTTGACCTGACCGCTGCCACCCAAAGTGATGCAAAGCCCTAAGCCCTGACACTAAGCCCTGACACTAAGCCCTGATATCTACATGGGGCTAGTGCCCGTGAGAGGATGTCAGATCCGGCGCTGAGAAATCTTCCGTTACAATGTCCGTGTAAACATTCACAAAATGCCGCCAATCAACCGCAATGCGACCGGAACGCACATCTCCATTAGACGCAAGAGCTTTACTGACATCTGAAATCCAGTCCAGCCCTTACAACCCAGAGTTCTACCTGGATCGAGCAAGATGCCATGAAGAGCTAGGATTTGCCGACCTGGCGGCTGGCGATGCGTATAAAGCGTTACTCCTCACTGACGAGGTTCGGGATGAGTCTGGAGAATACCATGAGCAGGCTATAGAAGCATTGAAAGCTCATCGCAAGGGGCCAGAGGAGATTGGGGATAATAAAGGTTACTTTGGCCACGCTGTGAATGAAAATGTGAATGGAAAGACCAAAGCGGATGCACTGTCTCTCGATGGCCATACTGAAGAGGCTACAATTGTAATAGAAGAAAAAAATGAGGAGTCTGTGTGGGAAGAAACAGCAAGACTCTATGCACGACAATGTTTCAAGACTTTGGCTCGTACGCTTCTGAAGTGTGGCTGCTTAAAGAGTGCCTACGATTTCAGCAGTCGGGGTCTGAGTTCCTTCCCACTCGATCGAAAGCTAAGGGACATTCAGGATCAAATACTGGAGACTAATCGGCAAAATCAGCTGCAGCGCGACCCTGCATGGAGTCCCTCAAACTTAAACCCCAAGACCGATCTCCTAGAGCAAGGCTCCGTCCGACGAGAGCTCTATCCCTGGAACAGCCACGAACCCGATCGCTTTTCTGAAAGCAGCCTTACCTTCCTATGTAGCGAGATGGAAAAGGTAGCTCATAAATGCGAAGTCCGCGCTGTCTCGCTCCCGCTTCTCCAAGAAAACACGTCCTCACCCTCAATCATTCCAGCTCCGACCATTAAGCAACTCGGCATCTTTACCACCGCTGATATCGCGCCCTACGGGACCGTCCTAAATGAATCTTCCCTCCTAACCGCCAACAACCGCCTGCACGACCCCCTCTGCGACGCCTGCTCGTCGGCCCTGCCCACCAACCCCTCCTCCCCTCTCCCCACCTGCCCTGATTGCGTCGACATCGTCTTTTGTTCCCCTAGATGCCAAACCGCAGCTCTAGAACTCTACCACCCAGCCCTCTGCTCCAAACCCGATCTTGACACCCTAGCCCGCGACCCCTCCCCCTCTGCCGCCGCAAATGCCCTCTACCTTCTTCTCCTCGCTCGGGCCTTCGCCCTCGCCTTCACGCAAGACACTCACCCCCTTGATCTTCCAGAGACCAAATTTCTCTGGGGCGATTTCATCCCCGCCAACCTCGCATACGCCCATTCCTCCTCCGCCAGCGCGTTTGCTACAGCCCGCCACCTGCCCTTTACCTTCCACGACAATATCCTTGCGCCCTTGCACATGCTCGAGAAAATGGACATCGACGTTTTCGCCGAGGTCGATCGGTGCGACACCTGGGTCTTGAACACGCTGTTTGCGAAATTTAGGGGCACGGCGAGCGGAAGAGTGAGTACGAGAGACGGGAGGCCAGAGGTGTGTGCTGTGCATCCGATGTGGTCTCTCGCCAACCACTCGTGCGCGCCAAATGTGAAATGGAAGTGGGGCGGTGAAATACGGTTTGAGGCTCGAGGAGGCGATGAGGTCATTAAATGGGGGAATGGCAAGGGAAATATAAGTGAGGGGGGCATCAAAAAGGGAGAGGAAGTGCTGAATCATTATTGCGATGTCGAATTGCCTGTCAAGGAGCGCAGAGAGTGGGCGATGGGGGCATTGGGGGGGATGTGTCTTTGTGAGAGGTGTGTTTGGGAGGAGGGGGAGGAGAGAGAGGGAATCGCGAGGGAAGGAGAAGGGGGAGGGCGAGATGGGAAAGGGAAAGGGAAGTAGGTAGGAGGTGAGGTGGAGACGGAATCTTGGCTGGGATTACATTTTAAGAAGACGTAGGGAGCATGGAACGAAATGGTTTCTGTACATACATACAAATTTCATAACACATGTCAGAACATCAAAGGTCGTTGCTCAAACCTGCCATACACCACCATACCCCTCCAGCCTCGTCCTTCTCCACCTACACCCCCACTCCATCCAGCTCTGACCACCAGCATTCCCAAACCACCAAGGCGCCACACAAAGACCATCCGAAATACACATCGGCACCCACCAACCACAAGACCATCCATCATCGTCCTCGCGACCGGCAACTACCCAACAGGCAAAAAAATTCGGAAGCTAAAACCCTGCCCCTGAAAACCCCGACCGAAATTGTGGAAAGACAGCGCGCCGGAAAGCAGAAGCATTGTTTTTACGGTCCGCTCGCCAAATTGGGTAATCGACCGAGCTTTGCTGAATTGGAAACTACGCGAGCGATGCATGGAACGAGAGTTTCAGCAGCGGGGGCTTGTTCTGGAAAAGAGGAACATGGTGGTGTCCTTTCGTGAGTATCTGTCTACCTCGGCTAGGACTTTAGCAAACCAAATGTGAACTCCTCTGAGATGCAATAGGTCAGGAGTTTGTTGACGGCCCGGGGAGCTATGCAAACTGTACGGGGCTGGGTAATGACCTTCGTAGTCATGTAGGGTTGTATATATGGAGCGGAGATTTACTATACTTCAGTCTGGTGGATGCATACACATATTTCAACCAAAGGATACCACAACTTCCAGCTACTACATGATCTACAACAAAATTAGCACGCCCTTCTCCACCAACAAAACCATTCAAGTGGAAAACTCACCAGGCAATTATCATCCACCATAACCGGTCCCCCTTCCCCCTCCTCCCCCGCAACATGCCCACCCCCACCCCCACCCTCCCCCCTTGCACTCAGCCTTGCCGCCAATTGCGCCAACATACCTCTCTACCGCCCCGAAAAAGTAATCAGCCACCAAACCAACCGATCCACTCCGCAAACCCCACCTCCACTCTCCGCATTCGCTCAAAAGGGCCATCAGCACGTACCGTGATAAACGCATCCCGCATCCCGCCCTGCCTCTCCACATCGTTCTGACTGACAATTTCGTAGCTCTGCTGCATGCGTTTGCGGCTCGAGAGGCCCTCCTCGGGGGGCTGTGAGGGTTGTGGGCGACCGGGGCGGCGGCGGCCGGGTAGGGAGGAGAAGCCTGAGGAGCCGGTGAGGGAGGTACCGAGGTTGAGGCCAAGGCGAGCGTCTTCTTGGGCGCGGGCGTCGGGGGAGAAGATTTTGATGGTGTGGTCGATGCCAGAGACGGCGAGGAGGGGTTCGTAGGGGTGTCCTACCGGGGTAAAGAGAAGTTAGTGGACGGTGATGGTGGATTTATATGTCATAGAGCGAAACGCGGTCCAGAGCTGGGAAAAAAGGAGAGTTTTTATCTCTGGTATGGTCCAGCATTTTATACTGCCAGGACTTGGATGATCGGAGACTGAAACCTTTACAACCTCTAACAGGGAAGTGGAATGAGTAGTGCGGGGGCAAGTGACCAAGTACTAATGCTGTATACTCATCTAGGGCTGAAAGAAATTTTGGACATACCTTGCACAACATTCACAACCTCACCATCACCTTCAAGAATATTTAGTAGCTCAGTGGTCCTCTTATCCCAGATGAACAGGTGGCCTGAATCGCTTCCGCTGACCACATATTCGTCGTCCAACCCAAAGAAATTGCAGTCTTTGACAGTCTTCACGTTGCAGTGACCGCGATATTTTCGAGTACCAGAGAAGCAAGGCACATCCTGCTCGACCGACTCCCGTAGTCTACCCCTATCCGAAGCTGATTGGAACATGAAATGGCGTTCCTCTGCTGTGATTTCATCGTCTTCTCCTGCTTCGCTGTTATCTTCATCTTCATCTTCATCTTCATTTTCATTTTCATCGTCGTCAGTATCGTGATTTCGTTCATTATGCACAGCCATCTGATCGGCAATCTCGTTATGCAGGTCATCCACTAAGATCAACTCAGCATCAGAGGCAGCGTCTTCCATATCAATAGATGCGTCGCTCTCGGGGTCTGTATTCTCCTGCAGCCTGTCTCCTTCGACTTGATTACCCCTTCTGCCGAGCCCACCAAATGCTGTATCGACATGTTGGAAATTTATACCCTCTCCAGCATTCATCAAAACACCTCGCCCAACTTTGAAGCCCCAAAATTTGAGCGCCGACTTCCTATCCTGCACGATCGGCAAAGTCCGCTCTTCAGAACCTAGAGCAGGCACAACAGCAGTTGATAAATCCTCAAGCGGCATCCTGATAGCGTGGCTAAATGCAATCACCGCAGCAGACTCTGAGTCAAAGGCCTTTCTATACTCATCTCTTTCAAACCTCGAGGCATCAATGTTTGGTATTGCAGCTCCCCGAGCGAGTCGAAGCAGATAAGGAATGAGATATTCATCTATACCACACTGCTGAGCTTGATCAGGTATGGGAAATCTTGAGCTATCTCCTCGATGATTGACGGGTCGTTTGAACCCTTGCAAAAGCCCTTCTAGGCCACCGTCCAGCCAAAGAACGATAGCGCGGAGAAACTCGTAACTAAAAACTTGACGCAATGATACACCCAGAACCCCTTCAAGCGGCGCTGGTGTAATTTGCTGGAAGAGCTCCACACCCTCAGTAGGACTGGGAGTCTGCAACCTCGCACCAAGTACCCTAGCTAACGTTCCAGCGGCTTGCACAAACCTGCGTGACGAGTCTCGGTTTGCTCGCAACGTCTGCTGAAGAACAACGTCTTCTTCAAGGGGGTTCATTGGGTAGCCCCATGATCTAATGACTTCATCCATCTCTGGAATGCAGGAGGCAGCAAGTTCAATTGCGGAGCTGAAATTTGCTACGTGAGATGTTGGATGTTGGGTTTCGAGTCCTGCTGAACCGCGATTCAAGACATCAAGAGAGAATAAGAGCTTGCGAATCCTAACGAGACTCTTTGCTATTTGTAGGCTCCTCCTCTGAGTTTGACTTAGTGTTGACTCCCTCGCCTCTTCCAGAGCTGAGTAAGGGACACTTGCAGAGCCATTGTTCATGGCAATATCTTCACTCTGCCCATTCTCGTAGCGAACACGAAGCGCTAGCTCTCCGTCTCCATTTGCCTCCCTTCTCGAGTGTCTTGGCTTAGAGCTTCTCCGCGTACTTTCTGGTGAACGGGAAGTGTCTTTCTTCCTCTTACGCTTACGATCCCCAAAGTCCTTCATCTTTCGCCTCGCTTTATTATTTTTCAGGCCCTCATTATTTCTTAGCTCGGTATCTCTAGCATCAGGACTACGGACCAAATCGAAGCTATAAATGTGATCACCTGAATAGCTTACAATCATCTCGTTTGGGTTGGCGTCGCTGATCTTACAGGCTGTTATGTGTCCGTTGTCTGTCCTTCGCATCCGCTTTCGTCCGCCTGGTGCAAACTTACGCACACATTGCGTAGCTTGTCCCATTAGCTCGTTGTCGTGCGATGACATGCTGCTTGCCGGTGATAAAATTCCAGGGCTCCCCCGTTCGACTAAACGATCTCGACCAAGCATTCTTCGATCATGGAGGAAACAATGAAGATGAGCCCCCCCAAGTGCAATGTAATGTGGCTGACTTGGCGAACAAGAGATAGTATTCAGATCAAGGTGATATCTTTTGTACGAGATCAAGGGCGGAGGCACATTCAAGTCGTCTTGATGCGTCCTACGCGCGAGGAGACCCCGACCACCAGCTGGAGGTGGGTACGCCGACGAAGGTAATCGAAGATCGAATTGGCGTACCTGTGCGATCCCTCAGCTTCTCATGCCCAAATCATGATTCTTATTGATCTAACCTCGCCATCCTCCGAGCACGTAAGGAACAGATGCGGCGACGACTCGGTTACTATCCGCTTTACACGGTCTGCGTGAGACCTATAGACCCTCGCATTTGTGTCACCCTCGCTCAAGTATCTGACCCCTCTGTACATGTTGTCAAGACCCTGGCCCAATCTTCCTGTTACTGCATTGGAACTGGCAGAAGTTATGGTGGAGCGGCCATTGTGTTCTATATCGAAGACCCTGACTTCAGCGTCGCCTGCACACGTAACAAGCGTACGGTCGTTCGAGTGGGGCATAAATTTGACTGAAAATATATTGGCTCTGTGGCCTGTTGCAACGGTAGTCGTGAGAGAGAACGGCAAGCTGGAGGATTCAGGTTGATAGGAGTGGACATTCAAGTGCTGGTCATCACTGCCGGATGCTAGAAGACTGCCTGAAGATGACCAGCTGCAAAAGAAGGGGGCATCAGCAATGTCGTAGAACCTGGTCATTGGAATCATGCTGAACTTGCCTGAGTGCATTCACGCATCCCGAATGGCCTCCAAGCTCGTTGACGATGTCGAGGTCATCTACCCAACCTCTGTCCCCATACAGACCTGTGATCGCAGAGAACTTAGAGGTGTGGCCCAATTCGCGCCGGAGTATTCTGTCCTGCAGAGTTGGCTTCATGATTCCAACCATATCGTTTTCTGCACATCCGGCGTATCACCCCCACTGTCACCCGCACAGTCGCCTAAGACCCAGTTGTTCAAGTATCTCACATGAAACTTTAACAGCGATGTTATCTCTATGGCCGATAACTGGTAGGTACTCAGTAATTGGGGCTGTTCTGAGGCATGAGGGCATGCCGTCAGAGACGCGTCGGGATTGCCGGCTCGGTACGCCTTGCACCCTCGCTAGCTGATCTAATTAGGGTTGAGGGGTGAGGCAGCCGGGGTTTGAACATTCGTGACATTGTACAGGAGACTAGGGAGGCGGTAGAGGCTAGTGTGGGATATCCGAATCAAGTTATGGACTACTTGATCGATTGATCACTCTGCAGCAGACACGATTGCCACGTTACTAAATACAGCTTCCTCATATCCTCTCTACCCGCCCTTGGCCTTAGACATGCTCCTAGATTGTCTGCCGATTACTGCGTACGTCTTCATTCATGCCACCTGAATATGCCAATATGCCATCCATCGGTCAGTTGGTAACGAGATTGTATAAGGCCATTTGTTATAATGGTAAAGCTTTGTCGGGAGACTGCAACTCGTCTTTTAGCTGCTCGTGCGCTATCGATGCTAAAAAATACCCTGACATTGGTATGATGGGACTCTCTGCTCGTTATATCCTCACTCAATTTTCTCTCTCATTCGACCATGCACTTCATTCTTACGCTGGAGGACAGCAAGTCTTTGGGCTAGAGTCTGTCTCTCGTACTCCCATTCCTCTTTTTCGACTTTCCACCTCTGCAAATCCAAATCACCCTGTGCCTGGATCTTTGTGGCCATTGCCATTATATCAACGTACTGTTTGCCTTTCGTGGCCGATTCCCGCTGCGCTTCATCCCTGCTCTCTTGACTTTCCTGAAGCTGAGATTCGAGGGACTCCACACGTGCCCTCAAAATAGATCGCTCTTTAGTCAAGCTGCCGATCTCAGCGTCACAAGCTTGGCATTTCCTACCGAGTATGGTTATTCGCGTCTGAGCTTGTGAAAGGGCGGAGAGAGGGTCGTCATATTCACGTCTTGGAAGTTGGGAATCCAGAAACCCGGAATTGATGTGATGCTGGAGATTTGGGAAATGCATCGAAGAGGCAGCCGTTCCTGGTGAGATTGGAGCTATTGGTGGTAGTATATACGGGGGGTAACTGATTGGGGACAGCAATGGAAGAGTATTTCCGCCTGATGAAGCCTGTGCAGGTTTTACAGTTAGGGAAATAGATCGAGATGTTGAGAAGATAGGATATGATGGTGGACATGGCACTCCCAAGGAGTTGCGCTGACGGTCCTGACCTGACGTTGTGGCTGAAAGCTCTACAGCCGATGGAGGATGGCCCGAACGCCGAGAAGTTTTGGGTATAATCATCTCCACATCTGTGTCAAGAGGGCTGAGCTTCCTCTTGATCCTACTAAAGCGTTGTTGTAGCAATGGGGGATTTGTTTGTGGAGACGTAGGGTAGACCACATTCACTTCATGGGTAATAGATTCGATGCTTTCAAGAACCCATAGGAGTGGTCGGCGTAGGTCGCTATGCGTGAGGCTGGACGCATACTAGTAACGGAGGTTATCTAGCAACATCTACAAGACGCCAAGCTCAAACACACATACCTGTTTGGTATGTTGACCCAATGATCTGCCTGCACTTTCTCCGAGCAATGTGATTTTCAAGATATCGATTGCCTCAATAATTCGTTGCACGACTGAAGTAACTCCTGCACAACTTTGGCATGACGATGGTCTTGTTGTTTCAGATCCCGATAGCCGCTGCCCTGAGTCGTTTGGATTCATTTCACAATCCCACACAGAAGCTGACCGTTAGGGTTCTCGCTAGACATGTAATTCCAACCACGCCGTCCTAGACCAGCTTGTTAGATAAGATGGGCATAGACGTCTTATTGTATGCAATCCTAATACCTTCGAAACCAAGACTGTACGACTTGCCTAATCGGTAGGTGGATTCTTCTGAACGACGTTGCTCAATTCACAACAAGTGCAATTGTACGTTCTTTGCATGAATCTTTAAAAGCAATACGAAATCTGGAATAAGAGGTGTCATCGATGGCACAAGCCTGAGAACAACAGGCTATGAGTCAAAGTCCACTTTCAGCAAAAGTCGATCTGCTTTCGCCCTTTTGTTCTTAGCCTACCGCTTCTTGTTCCAGCATACGGAGGTCGAGGCTTGCAGGAACCTAGTAAAAATCCGTCCCGCCGTACAAGTAGTATGAAAAGGAACAACAGATTTTCCTTTGCCAGTAGACAGCTCCTTAGAGGTTTTCACAGTAACAGATGTCGAAAGGTTTGAAATTTTGTACCATAGAGATACGTCGCATGAGGTTCGACTTATCATCACATTGAAGGCAAACCGATACTGATTCTCGGACCTCTTACGAGTTGAATAGTTGTGGCTGATTGAGCACTGCTGAGTGAGCCTGTCCTAGCAGCAAGTGGCCGCACTATAGTGAGCACGTAGATTATATATCAATCTTAAGTCAAGTCTGCTGCGGAGTTGGAACGTCTGTATTATGTCCTGATTGGCTCTCACGGCTCTAGGCCCTCGTTCAGAAAATCTTTGAGAGGACTTAACCTTCCTCGAGGACTGGTAAGTTCGAGATAACATTATTCATTTTACGATTACCAACGAGACCAAAACCCGACATCCCTGCAAGCGGTCAGCAAACACATCGTAGTTTGGTTTAACTCGTCAGATGATTAAGGTAGACCTTACTATCCAAAACCGCCATGGAAGACCACGAGCTCACGTAAAACAATTTGGCAGTTGATAATGTTTGGTAAAAGGAATCCGCTCAACCCTCGTTGTAGTTCCGCTTCAGATTCTGTGTAGATTTCAAGTCCTGCTTGTTATAATATTCAACCTGGGGGCGAGACATCCGGGTAAGAACAGTTGCGGCAAAACTGAACAATATGAAGGGAATTCTCGAGGACGTACGTCCACAGCTGGAGGCTTCACCATAGCCCTCACAGGAATTCAACATATAACCAAGCAACCTCGCCGGACATTTCGCTAACCCTGTCCAAAGAGCGAAGTCCTAGGCATGTGACAGATCTGAAGAGTGTCTTTTCTACGATAGCGGAGTTCAAGATGACACAGTCAGCGAGACAAGGTCAGTCTTCATTGTGCCAAATACCCTTATATGACGTGGCGATGGCATCAATATCGTTAGCCACGTTGTTGCCCAGATTTTTGACCATTTCCTGGACCCATACAGTCTCCTGGGCCATGACTTCGTGTTCGATCCTTCTAATTAAGTCATGTCCACACGTAAGATTTGAGACAATGCTCTGGAGCATGACTAGCACACGGCTGATGCTGGACCGTTCCCGGACTTCTCCTAGGCTTTTTAGCTCTCGAGAAAGATAAGACAGCTTTGTGTTGAGGATATCAACTTCAGCTTTCCAGTCATCTCCGATGCCCTCAATAAATTCCAGAGCCTGGCCTTCGCCCATAGTCGAGTGACGTCTTATTTCTTGTATCCAAGAAGCTCTAGTAGACCATGCTTCGAACAATCTGAATATGCGTGAAATTTTGCTGTCGAAACTGAGTATACTGCTTATTTCCACAATACATCGTGAGAGTATCTGCACCTTTTCGGCAATTTCAAAGTCTGATAGGTGCTGGCACCATGCTACAAGCGTGGATTGATTGATGAGTGCTTGAGATTCACACGCAATCTCCTTAAGCTCAACATGCTGTTTCGACAAACTCTCAAAACGACGTTGCAAACTTCGTTCAGCACTTTTCTCCCACTGAGCTTGAATCTTAATTGAATCACGGTGCAATAGATGCAGCTGAGCTAACTCTATTTGCAAATGACTTATCTCGCCAGGAAGTGTATTATTGCCGTCCTGCTTGCCTGGAGGTGGGCCAAAAAACGAGGCAATCGGTGCTTTGGTTACCTTTTTGGGTGTGAAGTGCTGTTGCAAGGTTGAAAAAGCCGGCCGTTGTTCTTGTTTCGAAGGCGGCAAGCTCATGGGAGGAACAATATTTGCTGACAGCTGCCTGCTGTTTGACCGGCCATGGCGTGGAATCGTGCTTTCTGGACGAGCTTGCTTCGTTGCAGACATGGTTACCGCATGACCGAAGGGCCTGATTTTTTGAGGCTCATTCGACCGTACCTCGGAAGCAGGACGGCGAGACTGGACTGCAGTCGTGTCGGCAGGTATTTCAGAGATGGGTGCAATAGGCTTAGAAAATTTTCTCGAGGGCATCCGAGAGTAATCGGAGCGGGGAGCTACGATTGCGGAAACACGAGGAGCTTTGACTTCAGCGTTCGTGGGGGTTGCCTTCTCAAGCAAAGGCTCCACAATGTGAAATTCAGATCCAAGTCGTTGGATTGTTCGTGTTCGTCGTGTACCTGATGATATTGCCGTTGCATCTGATTTGGTCCGGCCCAATGGCCTCTCAGCCATTGGCATTTGATCGTTGTGGTCCTGTCGCGCCTCAACTGGAGGTATATTTCTTTTTGTCGTCGTCATCTGAGGTAACATGCTTCTCCGACGAGTATCTTCCTTTGCTTGACTCGCCATTCGCGGTTCTGTTAGAGCAGTCGTGTTAACAAACAAACTTAATACTCAATGCTGAGAGATCATAAGTCACCGCCACCGTTATCATAGATATTGAGTTTTTGTAGCCACGGTGGAATTCTGAATATTGATATGATATATGATTAGTCAAAGCAGTAAAATAGATATTGCCAAGGTATCGTAAGTACCTACGTTAGGGTGTCACATGTGGGTGTATACATAAAATACGGGCTAGGTAGGTATGGTGCGTTGCTGCAAGCATAACCAGTATCTTAAATACAAAACCGCAATCGCTCCATACGACATTGTTAATCTCACCACTCTTAGCACTGTTACAGCAAGAATCAAACATTCTTTCCCGGACCACGGCCTTCTCAACCAAGAACAACCTCTCCGCTCAATGCGCTGATTCGTGTCAGGACTGGTGGCCAATATCAACAAGTCTGCCAGACTAATGGAAATCAAAAATCCAACCACTTCTGACTCGGACGGAACGAGTGACAACCATCACACGCTTGAAGTCTTTCGGATTTAAGACATTCAGAGGACAACAACGCCGAAACGAGGGAATTCGTTTCCAGTCAAGGACGGCAAATGGACGGTGTATGAGGCATCAACCAAAACGGTGGGGAGTCAGGCCGTGTTCTAGGTATGATGGCCAACCGTTGTTGAGCATCGGCGACAATAAAACGAACCGTTGCTGTGAGAGACGACATTACTCGCGCTGCTAGAAGGTTTACAGGGTGAGTACTCGACGGATACTCCTGGTCGTATGGGTGACGAGAGGGGAGAGGAATCAGGGGACCCCGTTGCACAAGGGGAGACCTCAGGCGCTATCTGTGTATGAGGGGCTCTGTGTTGATGTGCAGCGTGCGTTTGAAGCTGCAAGAGGTCGGAGGCATCCATGATTATGATATCCAAGATTGACTGTCGAGGTATGTCGATTTTGGTAGGTCCGCAGAATCTCATGGATCGGCAATTCTCGAATGCAATTGGCGATGGCTTGGGAGAACACGATGGAGCAGAGGTAAGACTTATACATGGGACCCTTACGCGGCCTATCCGTGCAGTCCTCACACGAATATCATGATTCATGTACTAGAGAGTGTCGTGAGCGCTTATGTATTGGGTACCAACCATTATATCTATCTAAATGGTACGGAGGTACAGTATATACTTTGATTGGTTGAAACCATAGCTTCCTGGAAGTAGCGGAATCTACGGAAGGGACGGCAGTAATGATAGGTACCTACATACCCTTGACTATGTCATATTACCCACGTCGCTCATGTATAAGGTAGGTAGGTAGGTAGGTAGGTAGGTACCTTAGGTACATACGTTAAGCATGTGACAAAAGAGGTATTACATCTGGATGGCGGGACCTCGGGAGCACCTTACTGTGGTACGAGTACTTAGCACCTTAAGGTATCTTGCACGGGCCGATGTGACATCACAGCTTCAACTGCGATGTAAGTCGAACCACCTCATCAACACCGAACCAGCATCTGTACGTAGCATCTAATGTTTGCTCGAAGTAGCCTCCCGGTATGCACAATTCTGACTTCTCTCGAGCAAAGCACTCAATAGACACTCTTCTCGAACGACCCCGCTCTTGCTAGGTCAGCCCCACCAGGACCGAATTACAAAATCCAGACCTGCCCTCCGTCACTATGGGCAACCAACCCAATTTGTATGCCTTTCAAGATCTCGATTCACTCACCCAGTCACTACGCACATATGTGCTCCAGTGTCAGAACGCAGGTCTCGATCGCCATGGAGCGTTCAAGGTTGCCGTCTCTGGTGGATCTCTCCCAAATACACTCGCAAGGGCATTACTCCTGCCGGAAAATGGCAGTGCCGAAGATACCGTGAACTTTGCGAAGTGGGAAATATTCTTCGCCGATGAACGCGCCGTACCTCTTGACCATGGCGATAGCAACTATAATCTCCTCAAACACGAGCTTTTGGATAAGATACCGCAAGAAATGGGTCACCCTAAAGTTCATCCAATTGATATCGAGCGTCTGGATGATGTGCAAGGACTGGCCGATCAGTATCAAGGAGCTTTGATGCATTCTTTTGCGGCGATGGATAGTGTCAAGCTTCCCATCTTCGACCTTCTCCTACTGGGGTGTGGACCAGACGGTCATACGTGTTCTTTGTTCCCCAACCACGAGTTGTTGCGAGAATCTGATGCATGGGTTGCTGCAATTGAAGACAGTCCGAAGCCTCCATCGAAACGAATTACTCTGACCTTGCCTGTGGTCACTCATGGTATCAAAATTGCCTTTCTGGCGACTGGAGAAGGGAAAAAGGGTATCCTGAAAGAGATTTTGGATACAGAGGAAGGAAGAAGCCTACCGTGTGGCTTAGTGAACGAACAAGGGTCGGAGAGGGTGAGCTGGTTTACAGACACTAAAGCCGTTGAAGGAGTTCGTTTTCCAAAAAGAGGAAGTTTATAAGGCGGAATCATGAAAAACAATAGCAGTCTCCGGGGGGGCGTGGTTCCGATATCCCAAACTTTTGTTCTGCGGTCTCGGTGTGAGAGCTTGGCATCTTAGCGACGTGATACAAAACTTTATGCATCAGGGGCATGCCCTATCTACGAGTACAGTCTTGAAGCTTTGAAACGTCAGATCTTCTTCCTGCGTCTGAGAAAGTTACTGGTCTGGACGTAGGCTCCACAGTTTACGGTCCGTATTATTTCACAGCCGTGGATGCACGTCAATCATCGTGTGCGTCACTTGTAGTTGAATTGTGAGAAGCTCTGGCTCTGCATGGGTGAACCTGGTACCTTGTCGGCTTCTGTGCATCTGATCATACTCTACCCGGCTGCCAGGATTGAGTTCTTTCCATACAGGTTGACAATTGCAAACAACGGTCAACTCGTAGCCTCCTGCGTGCATCTGCATACGGGACCGGTTGATACCCCTGTGTGTGCGCGCAATAACTTCATAGTGCACATTCTCCTTTTTACAAGACTTACACGCTACTCGTCCAGCCAATGAGCGGCTTCGGAAACATTAGTCTGGTCGAGCTATCGAAAATGTCTCAACGTCGTACAACTCTTGACTCACTTCCTATTCGCTTCATGTTCTCTTCCATTGCTTCAGCCTTTTCTGCCCAAAAGCTGGTCTAATCGAGATAGATGATGCCGCTGGCGAGCCTTTGGAAGTAATGGATGACAAATGACATATTCCCGGAGAGACGTCGCTGGATACTGAGGCTCCTTTCGAAGATTGCCCATATCTCACTACCACTTCACTTGGACTACCGTGCTCCTTGATACTGCGCTCATCTTCCCAAGCAGCAGACTGCGTTTCTCTATTGAAATACTCATACTCTTGAGAGAAAGATTAACGCAACGAGCAATATATGCAGAGTTCTGGTCCCGTCGATACATTTCGCTAGCATTCGCGAGGAAATATCACATTTACTTTGTACATCGCTGTCCTTTGTTCTCCACATACAGTTCGACCCGGTATACCGGTTTACCCCACCCCAGGCTACCATGCTGCAAATGGGTCTGAACTTCCACGTCTTCTTTTCGAGCATAACACAGATGGCGGGCGAACACGTCAAAAAGATAAGGTCGCGTTGGCTGCAGGCATCTTTCGTACAGCCCACCTTCCTTCACTTGACAACGTGCGAGCATTCACGACCGATACCCAGCAGCCTTTCCGCTTTGCTTCTGATTTATCCTCGTATCCCAATTCCTGCGGGACGAGCTGCGTCTTTTCACGTTCATACATACAGCAAAAGTGCCCCTTCTATTCTGCCCTCAATCACTTAGCGTTCTCATTCCTAGCTTCCTACGGTTGAGTTTGTCACTCTTATCGTAGTAGAGCGTCGCTGCTTCGGTAAGCTTGAGTCGTTCATTCGAGAATTTAATCTCCCGTAGTACGGTCTTCAACTTTACCACATGTTTGTCCTAGAGACAGCACTTTGGATTTACGATATCTTTTAGAAAGTCCTACCATTTCTTGCATACTTCCCAACCTAGCCACGTTGCAATGCTATGTTTATTCGTCAACTTAGACGCAATAGGTAAAAAGACCATCTAGTGCACGATAGAGTTTGCTTGCGTTGTTAATTCATACATGTATTCATGCGAGCCAAGACGTTCGGTCTGTTGTCAATATCTCATGGGCAAGGTCCTTCGATTGACTCCAAAGAGCACAATATACTGAAATTTCTCACAGACCTCGAAAATGCTAATTTGACGCTTGTTAATAGGAACTCCCCACCGCTTCAACTTCCTGGACTAACAATCAAATTCCTGAGCCATGACGAGCTTGTCACAGCCTGGAGAGCTTCAAATGCAAAATAACAGAAGCAACATTAGGAGCTTACCGCCCAAGTATGATGAGAAGACATTCTTTTGGCTCATGCTCTCCGGAGTTCGTTTATCACTCTACGAATCTAATGAGCAAAAAGACTAATGCTGCCTAGCTACCAGAAGATCTTTTGCCCAATGAGCTCGGTGGCTGGCGCCCAATCAAAGACATATTACGAAGCCTTTTCGTAAGACCACCAGGACGTGTCCATATCTTTGACGACGGATTTCCTCGAGAAGCAATGTGTATCATCAATGAAGAAGTTGACGCTTATCTTGCATATGGTAGAAGACCTAGTGATTCTTAGTTCCGACTTGGACTTAAGCTCATTGATAATGCTAGGGGCCTTTGCCGGATGTTATTTCAACGAGTCGCTGGTAACTGCTGCGCTATACAGAAAGGATGAGAGCTCCCGGGTTGGATGTCTACAAGAGCCAGTCGAAGGGCCATGCAACCGATGGGCGAAAGCAAACTCGAGTAAACAGCATATAAAGAAGTTGCTGAGCAAGGAACAGTCTGGAAGAGAACACAACCCAGAAGACGATCTAAAACTCGATTCTCCACCACAATACCGTATTTCCCTCCAGGCGTCTGATCTACGACGTGGGCGGCAATCCAACGCGCAACTTCCTCCTCATATTTCCAACGCCACAGCGAAGAAGCATGGCAACGTTCAAGCTTTTCTTCCAGCTATGCCTAGGTTTGATCGGATTGCTCCGAACGAACATCCAGTGGCATATGCTCAGGGTCGACCTACACAGCCTTGGGGACTTGCAAATAGTAGTAGGTCTACCATATATTCGCCTGCAATAATGGCTGTGGATCCGGCCTTCTTAGCCAATTATGCTCCTCGCGAACAGCAGTTCAACCTAACACATGGGGCTTCCACGTCGAACCCGCAGATGTTCTATCCGATGCCGACGTTGCAGCAGAGCCATAGCGAAATCTTCGACTCTTTCCAACTTTGGCCTTCAAATTCAAGTCAGACCGGGACGTGGACAGCCGGCTCGTCGAGCATTTCTAGTTCTCCCTACTTGACTCCACCTTCAACAGGTGGCTCTACATCTTTTCATACCGAGAGATTGCAGCCAGCTGCATCGGATCGTCACCTCTTCTTTTCAGCCACCGGCCGGAGGACTGCTGAAGATGATCCAGACATGCATCGGGAAAGCGAGAGCTCTTCGTGCACCAGTACTCCAAGAAAAGACAGGACGCTATTGGATGGACCTATCATCATTAAATCGGATGATAAGATAAGCATGTAATAGCCAGATCGTCAACGAGGAGGGTATTCAAGCAGGCTATTTCAAGATAGCTCAGGAGGGTTGACGTGCTTTAGATGTAACACTCGAGCATGCAGGAGTCTCGAATGTATGACTACTGAGATATGGCAACAAGTAGATCCATTGTATGTAGCAACACAACAGGAGTAACAAATTCTTCGTTAAGGAAATCGGTTCGCATCAAATTTCCCATGTAGATACTTAGACATTGTATAAGACTGACTACCTAAACGCCTTTGTGACCTGGTAAGCCTACTTCATCACAATATGTGAAGTAGGAGTACATAAGTCAGATTTCAGTTATACCTTACTGTTCTCTCTATATTTCTGCGACGAGTAGGCGCTCAACTGACATATACCCCTAATGTTTTCGACTATCTCAGGAAGTACGATTTTCCGTTGAGGTGTATCTGGATCCTTGAAAAGGTGATTACTGTTTGTAATGCTCAACTTTTGACGCGAAACCTAATCAACGATTGTTCTGCACCGTCTCGACGGCTTCAAGAACTGAACTTGAACCATATAATCATTCATTACGCGTAGAGCAGCGGACGCCTGTACACCAAGACGTTATGGACCCTCTACTTCAGGGAAGTACTATCGAGCAGATGGAACGAATCGAAGACTTTTGTAAGCGTTCAAGTGACTACTGGACCGCCGTCTCCGAGGCCACCGCTTTCCGTAAGTGGACACACCCAACAAGTCGGGAAGAGGAATACAGAGGAGTGCCCAGGCAATTTGAAGACATAGGGAGGCGTAGTTACAAAGTGAAGGTAACGAGTATACCAGCCTTGGTAAACCCTTTTCCGGAGTTGCAACAAAGCTCGGGGTGTGCTTCCGACTCAAACCTACCTCATCGTACAGTCGAGCATTCCAAACGACAAGAACCCAAGTTTCCAAAGGTATGGCAGGGTGCGGTGAAACCAGGTAGCAACCAAAGGACCAGGGAGAGGCAAGAACGGCGCAACCGGTCAGCTAGAAATCCGAGGCCGGAAGCTTTCGCCCGGTTGGGAAGCAGCCAAAAGGCCTTAGCTAGTAATGAAGGGCGTAGGCGGGCCAGAGGGCCCAGTGCCCGACAGAAGATAGTCATTCATAGCCAAACAGACAATTGGCTGCAAACAATCGACTGGCGGGTCAAGCGCCGCGGAATTTCACGGGGAATCGCCCATGGATCAGAGGCCAAGCGCGGGCTCTCGAGCCACCAAGATGACCAGGCAGCGGGCGGTTTGCTTCACTCTACACAGCATCACTCGGCTGGAGCTGCTTTGTTGCGTGCGATTGAAGATTCCTCTCGGCCCAAAGCGACGAATGACCGCTCTGCACATCTCAAACCCCAAGATATCATCATAAAGACCTTTGGCCAGACGTTCGTCGATGATATCAAGGCTATATGTAGCGAAACAAAGGCACGAGGGGGAGCGGAAAGTCCGAGGTATGCTTGTGAACTCGACACGGTCGACATTGAAAAATGGGGCAAAGAAGCGGATAATGATCGCTTGAGTAACAATGCCGGAGACACCACAGACATGGACGCCTTCAAGGTGGCAGACTTTGACCCCAGAAACTTACCTCATGAGCCGTCGAAGAATAGGAAAAGAAAGAGCTCATTAGCGACAGAGTTCATGGACCTCAACTATGGCATCATTGAGCCACTTCGGCATGAAAGCAAAACCGAAGATCCCTTGCTTCGAATTAACAAAACTAGAGTGCCGGCCTTGTATGTGGGTAATCCACCTTTCTCCATTACACCAAAGGACGTTCAGTCTTTATTCCAGACGTACAATATGTGAGTACTGGGCACCCATTGATTTTCTGCACACAGAAGCTTACCTGCTGGTCTTCACGTCAAGTGATGAAATAGACACACCTAGCGATCCTCACAAGGGGAAACCTGCAGGCCATGCTTTCGTGATTCTGTGCAGTGTCCTAGAGGCTCGTTGCGCAGTTTCAGAGCTATCTCGGAAGGAGATACGTGGTTACAGAGTATCCGTACGGTACGCCAGTCAGCAGCACAGCGCTTCACACAAGAAAGAAAGAGCAGGGATTAGAAATTTGCGCTTTGAAGGCATACGGAACAAGAAGACTTCCAGATCTGCTGCCAGATTTCAGAAATTATTGAACGGCCAAGCGCTGAGAGTCTTTGACAGAGATGGGCATTTGCCTGAAAAGACAGTCCTTGCAACGTGAGGACGCCCGAACTAAGAGGGCGCGGAACAAAGAAAACGGATGGCATGTCAATGTTGCGATTTCATGAGGCGATTTAGACATGAAGAGAGAAATTGGCATGTAGATAAGCGCAGGAGCAAGATGGCGGTCTACTCTGAATGAAATTCCAGAGACTGCCCTGGAGGGGCTTGGATCTGGTTCGACAGAAAGCTAAACACCCTATCAGCACTTTGTCCCATATTTTAAGTACTATAAGATAAATATAGCAATACAGTTCATATGGAATACGGTCATCCTTTACCTCCAGTATCATAGGTGTGCCAAGAGCACTTGCACGTTTCAAGACAATGAGGCATCAATGTCCATCAAGGCACCGATGCGACTCCGGAATTTGAATCTACACGCCCGTCTGAATCCTTATAAATCCAACTCCACAGATCCTTTTACATCTCCCAATACAACTCCTTCGCCTCAAGCTTTCTTCTTCCCCGCCCCCACCGCCTTCGCCTTCGCAGCTTTCTTCCGATTACTCCTTATCATGACCATACTCAAGAAACTCCCTACAACAGCCGAGCCCAGTAGAATTAGAATTACCGGTATACGTATCGCCCAAACGCGGGGCGGGAAGAAGTCGTGGAGAGGGTGGCCGGGGTCGACGAAGGGCTTGCGAGTATTAGTGGATAGATATGGAGGAGAGACAATGGCGGACGGTACCATGAGAAGGGTCCAGGTGGTGTAGTAGAGAAAGACGGTGGAGGCTACGATGAGCATGGCGAGGCCGACGAGCTTGTCGAGCTTCGGAAGACATTAGCTGGAGAATAATAGGGTAATAAATGGAGCATACCATTGTTGCTGGAGGCTCTAAAAGGAGCGTGGTGAATATGTTGGTAGCAAGGAGCGACTGTGATGTTTGGCCTCAGGGACTGCGGAAAATATCCCGCTGGGTACGCTAGGCTCCTTTTGACGCCAAAACTGGGCCGAACTTTGAGCAACAATTAGTAAACGAACACACCAGAACCGAAGGTCTCGTGCAAGCTCACTGTGATCCACTATCAGGTCTAAGCACAGTATATATCGAATTCAAGATTCGCCTCCGAATCTGCATGAGTGTCCAGCACCATCACCAGGCTCGTAACATACCGCCAAAATGATGCAGTCCGCTGTCCGCCTCCCAACACCACCACCTCTAGATGCATACCCTGAATACCCACCCGCCAGCCGAAAACGCTCGCCTCCATCGCGTTCACCTTCGCCAACTCGCCGGCGCTCGCCACCTCGAAGCTATGCCCGAGCGGGGCCAGCACTTCAAGATGTGGACCCGCAACGTGCGATGGAGCGTGAGCGTCAGCTCACAGAACGGCTACGGCGGCGAGACCCAGATGAGGAACCTTCGAAGCCTTTGACAGAGGAGGAGAAGCAAGCGGCTGCGAAAGCAGAGTATGAGAAGCTACTCAACGTGCGATCTGGAGGCACATATATCCCACCCGCCAGATTGCGAGCTTTACAAGCGCAGATCACGGATAAGAAGAGTAAGGAGTACCAGCGAATGGCATGGGAGGCGCTGAAGAAGTCCATCAACGGTCTCATTAACAAGGTTAACGTTTCGAATATCAAATATATTGTTCCTGAGCTTTTTGGGGAGAATCTGATACGAGGAAGGGGTCTAATTTGCAGGAGCATCATGAAAGCACAGGCGGCGAGTCTGCCGTTCACGCCTATATACGCTGCTATGGCTGCTATTGTCAATACGAAACTACCTCAGGTTGGGGAGCTTTTACTCAAGCGACTTATTTTGCAATTCAAGAAGGCCTACAAACGAAATGACAAGGCTGTCTGCCTTTCGTCGACTACATTCATTGCTCACTTATGCAACCAACAGGTCGCACATGAAATGGTGGCAGCACAGATACTACTTCTGCTCTTGAATAAGCCTACAGATGACAGTGTCGAGATTGCTGTTGGATTGACTAGGGAGATCGGGCAGCATCTAGAAGAGATGAATCCAAAGATTGCGTTGGCTGTTTTCGACCAGTTCAGAAGTATTCTGCATGAGCAGGACATTGATAAGCGAGTTCAGTACATGATCGAGGTTCTGTTTCAGGTTCGAAAGGACAAGTACAAGGACAATCCGGCAATCAAGGAGGATCTGGATCTGGTGGAAGAGGAGGATCAGATCACCCATCAAACGGTTCTAGACGATGACATTGATGTTCAGGACGGTTTGAATGTTTTCAAGTTTGACGCGCAATGGGAAGAAAACGAGGAGGCGTACAAGAAGCTGAAAGCCGAGATCTTGGGTGAAGCTGAGGGAAGTGAGGACGAGGAGTACGACACCGATGAAAGTTCAGAGAACGAGGAAGCAAAAGAAGAGCGTAATCTCGAGATCAAAGACCAAACTAACACAGACTTGGTCAATTTGCGGAGGACCATCTATTTGACCATTATGTCAAGTATTGACTTCGAAGAATGCTGTCATAAGCTCATGAAGGTTACTCTGCCGCCCGGTCAGGAGCCTGAATTACCATCTATGGTTATTGAATGTTGCTCGCAAGAGCGTACCTATTCAAAGTTCTACGGACTAATTGGTGAGCGGTTTGCTAAGCTCAACCGCCTCTGGACCGAGCAATTCGAGGCGTCCTTTGCCAAGTACTATGACACCATTCATCGCTACGAGACGAACCGACTTCGCAACATTGCTCGGTTTTTTGGCCACATGTTGAGCTCTGATGCCATCGGCTGGCATGTCATGTCGATCATCCACCTGAACGAGGACGAAACCACCTCCAGCAGTCGCATCTTTATTAAGATATTGTTCCAGGATCTTGCAGAGGCTCTGGGCATGGCGAAACTGCAGGCCCGTCTTAAAGACGACTTCCTGCGGCCCAACTATGAGGGTCTCTTCCCCACGGACAATCCAAGAAATACGCGCTTCTCGATCAATTACTTCACGAGCATTGGCATGGGAGGTGTCACTGAGGAGATGAGAGAACATTTGAAGAACGCACCGAAACCAGCGGCTGTACTACCACCACCCAAACCTAAGTCAGACTCAGAAAGCTCAATTTCGAGTTATTCGTCGTACTCTGGATCTTCTAGGTCATATTCACGATCACGATCTCCGTCTCATACACGCGGTGCCCGTCGTCGGTCATCCAGGTCGTACACAAGCTCTCGCTCTCCGTCACGTACCCGTGAAAGTCGCCGTCTTCCGCCACCTCGAACGAGGTCACGCTCGCGAATGAACCGCCGTGGGCTTCAGTCACGTTCCCCTTCGCCCCCACGTGATCGTCGCAGGCGGGAAGTATCACGTCCGCCAACCCCCACTCTTAACCGCCGCGGTCGGTCAATCTCGCGGTCTTCAACGCCTCCGTGTAATCGACATGGTCGCAGCTACAGTTGAGTCATCTCAGAGACTCGAGATATGTACTGTTGTTAAAGTATTTTAGCGAGCGAGGGGAAGGAAAGCGAGACAGAACCGGCCGCATGCGGAAGCCAGTACTTCATTATGTATTCCTAGGCTTCAACTTAGCATATCAAGGTGTCATATTGAATTTTCAGGGGAAAGCGTCTCGCAATACCTTACCTATCAGCTCCCGTGAGATCGCTAATTCGCTGAGGGCTTTTCTGAGCTTAAGGTACAGGAAACCATTTTGCCATGGTTGTGATTTGCATAAATCCCGTTTGCGCATCATTGTGCATGCATGGGCCAGACCACCCAGTGATGCAGGGCACCCCTGTAGCTTTCTTACGAGTACGGAGTGACTGCCCCTCAATCACCGCAAAAGGCCGAGTACCTTGCTGTAGCTCGTTACTCCGCTTCCAGCATCCCCCATATCAACCCAAGCTCTTGATTGAGTACATTTGGTATAACTTCAATTACATACGAACCTTTCTTCATCTAGCAGAACATGGCTGTGAATCTACACAGTTCATCCAACACATAGTGACTGCCTACGATACCCCGCTTTGCTGTCATCGCGTCGAAACTTGAGCTCTTTTTGCTTTGTCCTACCTGCTATATACTGTAATCCAGCTCTACCCTTAATAACGTGCCTTCATACCTCTAGGGGCAGAACAACTGTAAGAAGCGCAATTACGCAAACTACGTCACGGTCACCACCGTCACCCTTGGCCTGTCTCAGGCTCACGGCATTCGGTCAGGTGCCGCTGAACAGCTGTACCGCCCATCTTCATCTCGCCTGCCGTCCGAATCTGTCGAAGCTACCTGCGAAAGTCCATGCACATATTGTTGGAAACTATCCAATAGGCCTTCATATAATCAACCATCGTACACACTTGAATGCCCTCATCGTGGGAACAACCCCCCATCGATCAGCAGCAAGCTGCGGACATAAACCTATATTTTCAAGAAGAGTCCAAGAAGGAGCGATCGGGTAGTCGTAAAGGTCAGAAAAAGAACAGAAAAAAGAACGAACCTGATGTTGAGGATGGAACCAAAGAAAGGGCATCGGTTGTATTGCCGAGAGAGGTGTACGTTACCATGATGAGCTTTATTCGACAGAGACCCGGCTTGCTTTCTTCGGTTGAATTTAAGGCTAACGAAGATTGACAGGACATCCCCCCTGTCGTTACTCTCTCAACTGCAGGCTTCAACATCTCCCCCCTCAAGAACGCCAAACGGCGTCTCGTCACCAGTCCTGGCTGCCTTGGGTACTCTACCCTCTAAAGACCACCTAGGCGCTCCTCCACAGACGACCACAGAGTGGGCTAAGGACATACCATTCGGCAGTAGTCCTCCAGGCGGACATAGCAATGGAATTAGCATAGCTGGATCACCCCAAAATCCTTTCCAGCCGCATAACGAACTGCGAGGGGGTTTCAGCCATGCATCCTCTCCGACGTCGCCATCCGCTACTTATCGGCAACTTGCACCGCGGAATAACGGGTACCAGAGCTTCGGTTATCTAGGCACGTCCCCGGGTAGGGCAAGACCCGCTTCGATGCATTCACACAATTCGAACCAGCCTCCATTACCACATCAGCCACAAGCTCATTATTATAGCGCACCAGAGGTAGACTTCGGCTTACCAAAAGCGGGCTTGGAGGACAAGAAAAGCTTTAATGTCTCCTGCACTCTGTTTGACAGTCTTACTTCGGCGGGAGAAGAGGGTTCAAGGACCACAGAGAACGTGCTGCTGGTTGGGTATGACTATGGTTTGGATGTCCATGCTGTCGACAAGAAACATTTTAGCCGTATTGGTCGCCTCGAAGGTCTCCGAGGGTCCGTCATTGGTGCCAAGATACTACCGTCCACCACAAGGGACGATGCAATGCGTCTTTTGCGGCCTTTGGTTGCAGTTATTGTACATGGTCCTTATGTTCCATCAGAGCCAGCCCCTCGTCCGCCATCTGGGGCGAGCCATGGCGAGGATGAACTATTCGACCCCTCCAACTCAATGCTACAAGCCCTAGACTCTGCGGATACCGTCGGTCCTAGCGTCGTCACGCATTTCCAAACTACAGTAGAGGTCTTCTCCTTGAAAAAGGGGGAGGCCATCGCGACGCTGTTCAAAGGCCCAAAGCATCCGATGGAGCTGTCACACAACAGTCACCGGCCTACAAAACCTCCGCCAGAGGAAGACCTAAATCTTGAAGCCAAAGGAAGGTTTATAACCATCAGCTCTGGCACAAGTGGAGAAGTCTTCATCTTCGAGAGTAAGACAAATGGAGCGGAGGCCTTGTCTTGTAACCTCCAGTGCATAGGGAAGGTTTGGACAAAAGCGTCTCAAAGGAAAGTGCGTAGCTTATCGATTTCGTCCAACTCATCGGAGCTGGGGTTTCTCCATGACCAGTCCCCTACAAGAACTAAGCGACCAAATGCCGCAATTGTCTCCTTGAGTCATCGATGGCTTGCTGTGGTACCACCAACAGCCTCCTCGCAGAGCACTTTACATGGAAGCGTGGATGCTATGCGTCCAATTTCTAAGTCCCCTGGACTGACTTCTCACACTTCACCTGCAGAACCTCCAGTGAATTGTGGACTCGACACACCTGACCGAGAAGGTGTCCTCCAGAAATTGGGGCGAGTGTCCACGCAAGAGGCTATAAAGGGTGCTCAATGGGTGGGCGATCAAGGGTTGCAGGCATGGAACAATTACTGGAAATCACCAGAACAGAACCCTCAGGCCCACCCAAATTCCTACCCAAGTACCACGGCGCTCCAAATGCATCAAGCTTTCCCACCTACGCATGCCCACGAAGACCTGTCTATTCGTGCCTACAATCAACCGGCGCTGATATCGATCATCGATTTAGAGAAGCTCTCAGTAAATCAACATTCGAAGCCAGCCGTGGCACTACAGCCAATTGCTACCTTTTCGCTACCGGACGGATGCAGTTTAGTATCCTTCACACCTAGTGGGCTGGGTCTACTTACGGCGAGTGCAAAGGGTGACGTACAGCATATCTGGGATCTGATGCGTATGGTGCATAGCGGAGTTAGTATCAGCTCGCTGAGAGATCACAGTGCATCCGGCAAGGAATCCGACCTCGGACCGACAGTCCGCCAAATCTGGCGCCATTCAAGACTGACGCAGGCCCGCATCGTTGATGTTGCCTGGACAGAGCCGGGAGGTGAAAGGCTCGCTCTCGTTACAGAACGAAACACTCTGCACATCCATGACCTACCGCCTTCTGCTTTCCAATGGCCCCCCTCTCGGCGCGTACTTCGCCCTACGACTGCTTCGGACAACCCAGGCGTAGCTGACCAAGATCTGGACCACACCGTACGGCCACGGTCATCGAGCAATACCTTCAGTGGGGCGCTGGGCATGTTCACTGATAAAACACAACCCTTGCTTGCGAATCTTCGCGGCCGTCAGACTAGTAATTCTAATCCATTTTCCGGGCTCGGTGGCCTCAGCCTCACCGCTGGTGCTGGCATTAAAGGTATGAAGGTGGTCGCCGCTGGCTTCAACAAGTCTGTTGGTGCAGCTGCGGGCACAGTTAAGACGATGCGTCACAGGGGAGAGAACCGGTTGGCGTTACCTGGGTCTCCGCACAAAACTGTAGCTGGCTGCATCAAATGGCTTGGGGGAAAGCACCATGGGCACGTAGCGGTGACTGGGGGAGGTCTGGTAAGGATCTATCCCGTTCAACAGAGTACCACCGAAAAAGGCGGACAAAGGGGGCCCTCGGTTGTCGGTAAACGACCGATTGAGTACAGTATTCCTAGTACTTCTGGAGACAGTATCAATCCTGTGCCCAAAGATACATGGGCATTCAACAATAGCGATAATGATCAGGCCTCGACGTCACCCCACGGATATTGGCTTTCTCCTGCATCTGGGCATGGGCCTCAAACGTTCAAGAACCAACCCCCTCCGCTTTCCTGTGCGGAAATCGAGACCAATGCGCCATATCAGCCCTTCCACACGGACCGCCGCATTAATTTCTACGTTTACAATGACGAGCAAAGCTCAGACATGCACCATCTAAGCGATGCGACCCCTTGGGTGTTCGGCCAGAATATACCCGCCACCAAGGTCAATGTCGGTTCGGCTGTGCACAACGCGGATTCTGACACGGATCAAGGAGCGCCAGCTCCGATGGAGAATCTCATCAGTTTTCAAGGCAACGAAGAAGAAGGGCAGCAAGTTGTGGTCACGACACGACGCAAGCGGGACAAGAAAGGGCAAGCGGCAGAAGGTGACGACGGAGAGTTCTTCGAGGACGACTGCGAGGTTGTTGATTTTGCCGAGAGCCGTGTTTAGCTACGATGTTGGGTGTGGGGAGTTGGTATTACATACATGCATGCTTTGGCGTCTTGCGGGGCGACGACGAGGAGTCAGAAGGGAAACGGGTGTCTTCGATATTGGGCGCATCAAGCACACCGCTGGAGGATGGCGATGGCTTGTGGTGTATTTATTCCTTGTGTCCGCATTGGAGCATCGGGGAAGAGGCGCAAGGTTCGGGATAGATCTTCAGACCGTTAGAGTCGCTTCTGCTGGCGGTACGGTATTTGAGAAGGCGACGCGTGTAGCATTTCAGGAAACATTTCTCTTTCATCAACATGGAACAGAAAGTGCAGTGATATGGCATAATGGGAGCACCCTCATCCCCTAGACCTAGATTTTAAACGAGATCTCGGATCCTGATCACGATGCATCAATTTTAGCGAAAGCGCCGTCTTTCCGAAAGAAGCCACACGACTTTTCGTTAGCCCCGAAGCGAGGCGTGTCCGATGGCGCATGTATGATGTGGGCTTTATCGATTACGCTATCGAAAGTCGGACTAGGAACTTTGTGGTGGGAAAGGGGGGGGGATGATTTGGGGGTGGTGCTGGTGGGTAGGTATGTGTTGCAGTAAAGTAGTGTGTAGTAAGAGAAGGAAGGAGGTGAAGGCCATGCGTTGCCGTTGGACTCGGATAGTGACGGGTATAATGGTAGAACTATGGGCTGCGAGGCACTTGTTTGCAATTGCCAGTATGTACTCCGTATACCTTTGGTTATCGCGAAGTCTAATGTGATGGTAACTTGTAAAGGGGGGTTTTACCTAGGTATGTACATTGTTACAGTATTTGGTCGTTGGGTGGGGGCCATGATGGTGTGTAAACGGAGTACCGAATACCTTCTTAGTACTTTCTACGGTGGGTGGGTGGTACTAGGTACTAGGTACGGAAGAAGAAGAAAGCTAAAAGTCATAAGGCGGCGATACCCGTTGCGCTAAGGGGCTTTTTAGGGTGGAAAGTCTGACAGTAAGGTATTCCGTAGGTACATAAGGTACGGCATGTTGAAGCGGAGGGACTACGACAGTACTACGACGTAGAGAGCCTAGGCTTTTGGTGAATTGGGGGTTCGGTTACCTTGGTTGTATTCTATCGATAAATTACGACGACGGAAGAATCTGTCTGTACAGTTTCTTGCCTCTCCTTTGATTAAGAGTAGAGTTACTATGTAGAGTAAGGTACTTGCTGTACGGAGTATGTACCGTTCTTCTATCTGCCCTAGGGTCTTGTCCGGTACCCCTGGTCCTTCAATTATTATCATTATTATTGTTATTATTGTCTGCTCTCCTTCCGTGTGGGGTATAAACTTAAAATACACATCCGATAGCTTCATGCAAAACCATTGCCGACGACCTGCAGCCACACAGACTACTTCCGTACCGTCCTCCCACCTCCCTCTCGTGCCTCTTTCGGCCAGTCATGCTCAACGCCTTCAGCCTCTTGGGATGTTGTCCGCACTGGGAAACCATGCGCTCACCATGTCCGACTATCCAATCAGATCCCTGGCCTGCCCCCGGATTGAGAAGGCTTCAATCTCGATCTAATAACGCCCACATGCGCCGGCCAAAGTAAGGTACGAAGCAGATTGGCATACTGAAGTCTGAAAGACTCGGTTCGTGCAGCTCTATCATCCTTCTCTGTGTATCCTCATCGGCAGGGTTGTCAGTTCAGTCATCTTTTTAAGAGTAGCCTGTTTGCAAGTCTCTTTGGCGTCGACACTCCTCACTCGTGACGAGAGAGCGCATCACTGACAACGTCGCTGTCGGCTTACAAACCCCCCCGCAAGGTTCAGCCTGTTTGATTCCGCCGAGTCTTGACGACTGTAGCAACCTGTTGCTTGTTCGTTCTTTCAAGAGCTCGGCGCTTGAATTGCGTTGGGGGACTTGTCGGCAATGCTCGAACCTCGACCCACAACACGAATGCGATGAACCCACCTCAGGACCTCGGTATTTCCAATGCAGTCAACGCAGCTTCGACTTCACAGCAAGACGACGTCAGTGACACAGCAGGCCGGGTCTGCACGCGGAAGCAAGATAACGCAGCAGCAACAAGACTACATGATCGGAGGTGCTTGCGACAACAACGCAGACGGGGCGATGCACCACTCCCGCTCACACTCACACAATTATTCCTCTCCGCTATACTGCTTCTTGCCGCAGTGTGTGTCCCCGCCGCTGCGGTGGAACAATGGGAATCAGGTCCGAGGTTAGGGCGCGGAAGATCGATACGGGATGGCGGTATTCTCGTTGATCGGCGACCATCACCCATTGTCGATCTCTACCGCCGGCAGAATGGGGATCTTTTTGGTTCGGCACTGCTTTCTCCCTCGACTACCTCGTCCATTCCGGCTTCGTCCGCTGCAGGTAGAACAACATTTTCTTCCACAGCCAGCGCACTCGCGTCAACGGATACCGGATCGCCCTCCACCATTGTTGCTCCCTCAACCGCTTCCACCTCGTCACCAGTCTCGTCTCCAACATCAATAATTAGTGCACCTAGCGCAGGTGCATCCTTACCACAACCGTTTGACGGAGGTTTGGGCAATAACTTCACCCAACCGAGCTGTCCTACGTTTATTAATGCTTTCCTCCGTAACGAGACCTTTAATTCATGTCTACCCTTTAGTCTCCTCCTTCAGGTGAGCGCCTTGAAGGACGCAAATAGGTCCAGCACCAGCTAATCCGACCCAGAATTCCATGTCCTTTTTCCAAGCCTCCAAATCCCTCCCCCGCATCAGTCAAACTCTCGACGCAAGCTGTAAAGTTGTCTTTCCCACTTGTTCCTCCCTCATGGGCTCACTGGCCCAACAACTCCGTCTCGACGCCAACTGCGGCGCAGACTACAACCTCCAAAATCCCACTGTCCGCCAAGCCTTCAACGGCCTCCGAGCGTACGATCCCCTTTACAGAGCCGGCTGCGAGAAAGATGATAACTCGACTTATTGTTTCGCCAGTGCGATAACGAACAGCACCTCCCCGAGTGACTCGTATATTTATTATTTGCCATTGGGGGTGAGTCTGCCGGGTGGGAGTCAGCCGACGTGCTCAGGGTGTCTGAGGAGTACAATGGCAATCTTCAACGAGGCAGCGAGCAACAAAAGCCAACTCATCAACGGAGACTATGCCTCGGCCGCGCAGTTGATTGATCTGGGTTGCGGTCCGGGATTTGTGAATGCCACCGTGCCTCAGGGCAAAGGGACCTCGGCGAGTTCTTCAGGGACTCGGAAAATCTCAACATCTCCGGCTTTGGCACTTGTATTCTTGGTTGTGGGAGTCTGGGTCCAGCAGCTGATATAAGACGTTGTCACGTCTCCACCCTCCCCACCGCAACCCCTTTAAAACTCGACATACCACCCTACATCGAATCCAATTACATTATCTAGCAGTGCCTTCTTACCGTATTTCCTTACCTGTCTAAATTTCTCCTGTATACAGTTCGATCGGGCCTACGGGTCTTTAGCGTCGGCGTCCGGATATATTCTACCTTGGTCCTGGGGAGTTGTGATGCCGAACTGGACTGGGACTGGCAGGATTAATCGGTCTCGGGGTTGTCTAACGATGCCAAGGAATATTGAATAATGCTTAGTAATGGATATTGTTAATTCGTAATCCTACACGCTTGTTGCAGCGTTTGAGAGATGCAAAGATGTATCCCTGTCCCAATGAACACGTTCTGGATACCTACCTAGCCAGCGGTTCAGAGATGCTGTGTGCCTTTTCCCCCCTTGAAGCATCCCCACCACCCCCCAATATCAGCCGCCAAAACACCCGCCAGCCCAAATCGCAATCGAACCCCAGATCCTTGCTTTTTCGTTACGAACTCACTCGCAATGAATTGACCCGTAAGCAAGAAAAAAAAACAGAAAACCCCTTAGATTTGATTATCTGTTATTAATTGCTCTGCGCACGCAGATTTTTTTGGGTGGAAAAGGGGGCTGGGTGGCTGTGGCTGGGAGCCGGGGTGAGGGACCACGGGGTGGATGGGAGATGGGAGATGTTTTGGTTTGTTGGGGGTTGGGGTTGGGGAGGTGGGTAGGTTGGGTTTGGAGTAGAAGGGGGAGGGGGAGGGGTGAGGGTGAGGGTGAGGGTGAGGGTGAGGGTGAGGGTGAGGGTGAGGGTGAGATGGATGGGGGAGGGGGAGGGGGGGGAATGAGAATAAGACGAGAGAATAGGAAAGGAAACGAAAGAAGGAAAGAAAGAACACGAGAATGAAGGAAAGGGAAGAGAAGCGGGATTCGCATATTCTTATATAAAATCACCAACCCTGCCAACCCCCCCTCCCCTCCCCCCATAAAACAATCACAACCCTGCACCTCCCCCCCCCCCCCCCCCCACCCCCCCCACAACCCCATAAAACAAGCACCCCACCACCTCTCTTGCTTGCTCCACAAACACCCCCTCTTCCCAACTCGTCCATCTTTCCCGCTTCTCCGCCTCGACATGCAACGACCTCTTCGCTTGAGAGGGAGCGGATGAAGGTGATGGATGCTTGGGAAGATGGAGGTGGATGGTGGAGGAGAGGGGAGGGATGGCGGTGGGAGAAATGATTTTGGAACTAGCGAGATAGAAGGGAGGAGATGAAGGTGAAAAACGCTGGAATGAGACTTGGAAATGGCTTCTTGTGTCTTTTTTTTCTTCTTATGCTGTGGGGGGGACGATGCATTATATATAAAATATAATCAAAAATAAAATTCGCGTTCTTCAAAAACTCGAAAGACTCACCAGGGTTTTATATAGAAAAAAAGCTTGATGAGATTTCATGTTCTTTGAATATGAGTTTTGAGGGAAAGTAGAGAAAGGGAGGAAGGGAGGGGGTTTTGATGGTTTTCGGATGAGATTGTTTAGGAGGATACTGGATGAGTTGAGGTTATGTATCGGAAGAGAGATGCGTTTTTCTCGTGCAACAAAAATGTTTCTAATATCAAAAAAACTTCCTTGGTTATTAGGGCATCAGGCGGGTTGGTGATGAAACGAGAAATATGTTTTTGTTGATGTTGAGCACCTTATTTCTTTCTTTCTTTCTTTCTTTCTTTCTTTCTTCGAGCAAAGTGCGCAAGGGATGGGTATACACTCCTCGAGTGAAGCGAGGGAGTGCGAAGTGCGAAGTGCTGAATAGTGATTGCGATGAATGAAAGTTTTTTTTTAGTTTTTTTTAGTTTTTTTGGGAGAAGTGATCTTTTGAATCGTGAACATGCAAAAGAAAGAAAAATCAAGAATGAGAATTAAAGAGAGTACTTTCCCCCCTCTCCCAAATTCTCAGTATCATTCCGAAGGAAAAAAAGATAATTTTCAAGACAAAAGTTCCTTGATAGGTTGGACGACTGATGATGATAGGGATAGGTAGGGAGGCTTGAAAGGTAGAGAGGAAGCGGGTTTGATGTTGATGTTGGTGTTGGCTATTTGAGATTATTTTGATGAGGGGGGGGGGAGGGGTGGGGAAGGGAAGGGGAAGGGGAGGGGAGAGGAGGGGAGGGGTGGGGGAAAGGGAGGGTTGTGGTGATGGGTGGGGTTGGTGATGGGGGGCGGTTTTTTTTTTGGCAGGTGGGAGGGAGGGGAGGGGAGGAGAGGGGAGGGGGAGGGAGGGAGGGGGGGGGTGTGGATGGTGGTGTAGCGGTGATGGTGGTAGTGCTAATAAACCAGCAGTAGCAGCCAAAAAACCGAGAATCCAAGCTCTGCAAAAGAAGAAGAAGAAGAAGAAGAAGGAAACAGGTCCTATTGAAACACCCACTTTAGCAAATAATCATCAACACAGAGTAGCATGACTGGTGCGATGACAGTAGAGTAGTGCAATTCGTAGAACGGAAGAAATAAGAAAGAAGAATTTTGTGAGAGAGGGAGATTTGGTTTGATGTTTGATCTAGAAGAAGGAGGAGGAGAAAAAAATGAGGGTCATGCTGAACTCTTTTCTTTTCTTTTCTCTCTTCTCCTTTCTACAATTCTTTCTTACCTTACGCTCTCGCTTCCTCATTATCATACCGTACTCCGCCGCCCGTTCTCTTCCTTCCCCTTTCATTTACCCCTCCCTTTTGCAAATCCCCCTCTCACCCTCTCTCCTCATCATCATCTTCCAACAAGGCACACGTTTCCTACCTCCCCAACACCAAGCGAGAGCTTCCTGTTAGTCCTTCCTTCTGGTGACTTTGACAGTGGTAAACTGCACAGTTCTTGATACCAGCCCCGCTCTTCGTGGTTTGAGGCCTATTAGAAGGGGGGTCAAGGACTTGGGAACACTGTTCTGTAAACACAGTCGAGCCCGAGCTTGGGAGATCCGCCGCAAAAGGGGGTTCGCTACAAGCTGGGCTGGGCGGGCATCGGAGAGGGACAAAAGGCAAGGCTTTGGGCATTTTTCGACTTGAGGGAAAGGGAAAGGGAAGGGTGATGACTCGAGCTCTCAGAGTTTGGGGAGGTACTGTAGTGGGTCTGTAAAGGCGGTTGGTTTTTTTTTATATTGTAATCTGTGTTTTCTTGACGGCGGCCACCTGTGGTTGAAAACTCCATAGAGTGTGCAGATGTGACTAGCGAGGGGGTTTCCCACTTGCTATAGGGGTACTATGAAGAAGTACTGTAAGGTTTCGAGAACAGGTTTTTGGACTGGAAGAGGTTCGGGGAGCACCATTCGGGAGAAGTGGGGATCTGGCTGCTTATGGCGGCCAGAAGCGGGTGTTGTGGTTGCTAGTGCAAGTGCGAAAGGGGTAGGCGAGGGCGGATGGCGTTGCTGAGGGGAATGTGGCTTGAAGGTGTGGTATTGTTAGTAAGGGGGTACTTTGAAGGATGAAGGCGAGATGGCTTTAGAAGGGTGTTCGAGGAATTGGAATGCTTGCGGAATCTAATAACTTGTAGTAGCTTTTATCGCCCACTGGGTTAACCCTAAGGCGTCTGTCTGATTCTTCGGGGTGGTCTCAGCTTCTTCGAGCTACATGTTCAAGTCTCGGGTCTCATTCTTTACAATCTTCCCCCCGAATCTCCACTCCAATCTCCAAGAGAGCAACTGAATAATGAGAAGCATATAGCAAAGATTTAAAAAAAACCCCCAACATGCTACTCCCATTTACGAGAAACCCCAAGAAAAGAACTTTCGTCTGCTAAAAACAATCCAGCCAAACTGTTTCAAATCGAGTAAGGAAATGCATCAATAAAAAAAGGCCGGAACGGGGAACCAAAAAAGATCTTCATATCACTCTTAAACATCCAGTTGTCAACACACGATTAACAGCTGTACCAAAAAAATATGAAAATATCCCGTCCTTGACATTTAAGAGTGACTTATCAAACCCACACACCACCTTTTTCCCTAACGAGAAGTCTTCCCCCCCCCCAAAAAAGAGCTCAACCCAAACGACACAAAGCTGATACGGATATTCAGAAAGACCCTCCTGCAACAGCTGGTATTCGTTAGTGGATCAACCATGTGCGTACTCCTCATACAAAGTCTTCGGACTATGTATTCCCGCTTTCTCAAGTCTCTCTTGAAGCCTGGTAACCAAATGTGTAAAAAAATGATATCATAACACGCATCTATTTACAGTCGGATGATGCCACATACAGCATCGAATGTTAAAACCCACCCCTAAAAACCTGTAGAGCCTAGGTATCTAAAGTAGGGAGAAATACCGGTAACCAAACAACTAGAGTCATTTCGCCGCCCCTGCACAAATGCTCGCTAAAGCTAGTGAAAACAGCAAGACGATACTTAAAAATTTTAGTAAATGTTAGTGACTTTTCTAGTACGCGTTGAGAAGATTCGCTTGTGCTCGGCTAACATTTCGAGCTCATAAGAAACGCTAGCGAGATGTTCCAGAGGAGTTGTGCACTCTCTCGTACCCTAGAAAGAATTACTTACATGCGTACTAACCTGTTTAATTAAACCTGACATATGTTTAACGTTTAGTGAAAAGCTTACATATTCCGTACATTAAATCGGACGCCCTCACCACTCACACGTGACATACACCCAAAGCCCTTGCACATCCGCGTGTCAGCCTGGCAGTCTGCCGGCCGATGTATTGGCGTGGGGGTACGATATGCGCTAGGTGGTAATGTGTGTGTGGAGTATGAAAGTTTTGATCGAGGGATGGAGGATCGGAGGGATTGAAAAGTCGTGATCGTCGTGGACCGTGGTTGTTAAAATGAGAATGAGAATGAAATTTCAATGGTTGAGAGTTGTGGAACAGAGAGTGAGGCTTGAGCCTGCGGAATTCAACATTCCCCCATCATTCACGTTCTTCTGGACATGAGTATGTAAACTGAATAAAACCCGATACATATGCACAGAGCCGACCACATTTCACCATTCATCGCATAGCAAGATCCGCCCACAAAGGCCGAACATGTCTTGGAGTACCCTCCAAGCCAGCGCGCTCCTGAGTTTTCTTGAGCCGTAGCAAAAGCGTTCAGCTTCATCCAAACGCCTAGATGTCGTAAACATGTTTCCATGAGCCACATAAACGCACGAGAAACCTCCGGTATCTAACATTTCCAAACATCACCGCCATTAAAAGGATCACCTGTCCTCCAGTTTCTTCTCTGCTTCAACCAACTTGCCCTTTACATCTTTCAACTCTCCCTGTAAATTCTTGATATACTCAATGGCCAATTCCACTGTGCTTGCCTTGCTGTTACTCTGCTGGGCCGCCGTACCCGTCATCATCATACTACCCACCGCTCCCTCTTGCCTCTCTTTCGGAGGACTACTATCACCGTTCAATGGTGGAGGAGGCAGCAAGGAGGCGATTTCCTGCAACGCCGTGTTGATGCGGTTGCGACGGCCTTGCTCGGCGATTTTGTGAGAGGTGCGTTTGGAGGTGAGATTCGTCGACAGTGCTTCGGGATAGGAAACGCCGGGGAGGTATGTGCCCTCAAGGATGTTTTGGTAGTTGGATTTGGAGGCGAGAAGAAGGGCAGAGGTTTCGGCGTTGACGATCGCTGTAATGACAATGGTTAGCAAGGGACACTCGATACGGAAAACATCGGGGGTTGTGTGACTGACCTCCTTCGGGGAGTAGAGGCTTTATGCTGGGGGACATCTTTGGGCGTAGAGCTGGGCTGACATGCACCGAGCTGCTGCTGTTTCTCTTCTTGCCGGTAGATTTCAGCTCACCACGTCTACCGGGTGTGGCACCACGAGGAGAAGCCAGAGGACTTGGGAAAACCGAGCTTGTTGCGCTGAGCGGGGCGCTTCGAGGTCCATATTTGGGAGTTTTTCGAGCGGAGAGGGTAGGCGTGGTTTCATTATCATTAGCTCCTTCTGTGTTTATAGGAGTGAGAGAAGGTTTCGTGTTTGCTTTTGCCGGTTCCGGTAAGACTATGTCTTCGATAATCTGTTCCATGTCTGCTTCGGCCATATTTGCCTGCTCTTTTAGACTTGATGGCCGATGCGGGCCGTTCGCCCCCTTGCCTGCCTGCTTCCGAATTTTCATCAACGATGCTGGGGTTGCAGGCGCGTTATCCAACATTGGCAAAGGCGCAGGTACTGGCTGGGATCCGGGTTGCTTTGCAGCGAAATGTGGAGATCTACTGGCCGGTGTGGACTTGGGCGTAGCAGGTGGTGGCATCAAGATTTCTGACAAGGGCTCTGGTGATATCGACTCTGCTTCTGAGCTGTCCTGGCTGTAGGGTAGAGGAAGCTTCCCATCAGCAGTCGCGGGTCTATCGTTAAGCGGCTTCGACCTTCGGGCATCTTCAATGATTCCTGCTACCTCTTTCGGGGGTATGGTCGTACTCGACGACTGCTTTCTCCGGGTTTGAGGTTTCATGGAGGGAGACTGTCTGACTGCGCGAGCGGGGTTCCGTAATGCTGCCGAAGATGTCTTCCTTCTCGATTTTCGTACGCTAGCCGTGTTCGCAACAGATGTAGGCCCGGCGTAGTCAATGTTCATGTCCACGGGAGAAGTCGTGTTGGAGGTATCCGAGCCGCGCACAGCACCGTAAACCGATCGTTGAGCCGCATGATTCTGCGCTTCTAATGCCGGCGAAGTCAAAGGACTGAAGTATTCACCCGGTACGGGGTAGTCTGGATATCGGAATTGTGTGTCGAGGGGAGTCACCGCTGGCGAGACTAATGGTGTAAATACCAGCTGTAGCCTATTAGTTCCTAGCAACCCTAACTTTGGGGGCAGAAATATCTTACTTGGTCCTTCTGTTTTCGCCTGTAATGCTCATATATGGCCTGCGCCTGAGTGTCTAACTGTTGGTTGTACCGCGCATGGTCATCATGCATTTCAATGCTATTTGGCGTAGGTGGGACGATGTGTTGGCTGTGGTATTGCTGCCCTTGCACGGGGAAGTGGGGCAGCGGTTGCTGATCGAAAAACTCCGTTTGCATGCCCATGTCAGGAAACTGTTGCGTCGAGCCATGGAAAACATCTATCGATGGCATAGACGTTGGCAACTCGAGGTGCTGCTGCATTTGCCCCTCCTCGATAACCATCATCCTGGTGGGGTCCTCTGTCGAGGTATCCATAGCACCTGCATCCTCCTGCACCCCTCCGCGATTCTGCGGGCCACCGTCGAAGCCGGGAAAAGTCAGTTGCAGGTCGCCAAACTCTAGGAAACTCGAGAAATCTTCCTCTGGGCCGGAAACCATGGGCGACCATGTGGAAGTAGAGAGTTGGTTCATTTCTCTTGATAGCTTGTTCACTCCATTCGCACACGTCGCACAACGCAATGGTAGGCCTTTGGGGTGTGGTTGTGGGTGTGGCAGAATTCGAGGTCAATTGTGATTTGCCTTTATCATCTGCACCCCAGATTTCGAGACTCGGCTTTAAGCTTGTAGGTTCCGCGTGTGGAACCTACCTTACGCGAAGCTGTCGCTTGAAGAGCCTCAGTGCACTGTTAATGTCAAGCAGAACGGCGGTGTGACGCCTTTGATAGTTGAGACAGCGAACAATCCAGTTAAAGCTGATTTGATGTCGATGAGATGAAGACGCAGGAACGAATGAAAAGCGAGTTGAGTTTACGTAGGAGGTTTCCTGTTGCTTTAGGCGGGAGAAGTCCCGGGCCAATGAGATGAGGTGGGAATTGGTCGCATTGTAATAAATGCACACAATTACCTACCTTACCTTAGACTCGTGGTCTGGTGCGTTCGGCGTGCACACCACAAACTACACTTAGCAAGTGAGCCAGTGATCCTCCGGCTGGAAGTAATTAAGAAGAACAAAAGGCCCAAAAGGGCCCCAGTAATCAGTACCTTATGCACCTTCCGCTTTAGCACGATACCAACCGGCCCAAGGGGTCACTGTGGAGACCCGCAGAGACTTCCATTTCTTACGGTATCGAGTTGCGTAAAGTCCATGTACAGACAGTACAGTGCATTACTACTTATGCCGAGCATAAGGTACCTCAATGAGTGACGACATGGCTGACTAAGGTATTTTATACTTGATCTAAAGTATCCGCCGAAACGCCTCTTGTAAATCAAACATGTCAGGTGATTGACAGCTTTCATCACAAGCATCGGATCGCACTTGGTTTAATGATCACATTACTCACTGCTATCGCTGCACTTTGCCGAGACTCTTCTCGTTTGCAACAGTGTTATTCTACTGTCAAATAAGGTTGAAGCCACGATATCGAGCTAACGAGAAGCCTCGGAGACTCGGAGTGCAGAATCCGCAACATGAGGAAGCTGACAATAGGAGTAAATCCTCTCTGTCCGTCCAGAAGCACAATTTCCCAACTCTAGACCCTCTCCCTACCTTAGCCAAAGACAATGCCAATTCCAAGCATCGCATTCTATCCAGACGTACTCAGAGCATCAAGAACAGGCTGGGAGACACTTGACACAAGACTCAATATGATATTCGTCGAATATTGTGTTCTTCCCACTAACATCCGCGTTGACACAGCGGAAGAGGTCTATGTAGGCCGGGTCCACTGTAGTGCAGAGGAAAGGACAGTCGGCAATCTCAGCTGCAGTGGTTCCGCAGCGCGATTGGAACAATGGGCTGGTGCTGGCAGAAGTAGTGTGGTGTTTGACCAGTGGACACAAGGTACCTGTCGAGCTAGTAGAAGTGCAAGTCGCAGAAGGTACCACGCTGCTACTTGAAACGAGACTGGAAATTGGTGTTTCTCTTGGAAGCGAGCAACTTTCGCAGACGAGGCGTGAATTAATTGGGACCGTGGTTGGGTCCGATACGTCCTTCTTATCACATAACCGAAGCGTATGGTTACTGGGCCCACGGTCGCAAAGGTAAGGGCACTCAGTTACAGTGGCCGCAGAACGGCCGCAGGAGAACCGGTAAGAGTATGAGATCCCGTTCTGAAGGGCTTTCACCGCTGGTGGATCTGTTCCAGATGGTTTGATTGACGTACATGTTGCGGCGGTTGTATGGGCTGTCATCTTGTCCGCAGTAGATGGGACAGTCGTTGGCGCTGGTGGAAGGTTGACTGCGGCTGCCGAGGAATTGGAGAATGGCAAGCACTTCTTGCAAGAGGTAAAAGGGGCGAATTCGATTGGATTCGGGCCGCTTACATCGCTGGGAGAGCAAATAAACGGAGGCCCATTGAATAAGAAAGTCTGACAAAGCCAAGGACATTGTTCACGCTCCGAATGCTTGACTGGGCACTCGGTGCGGTAAAGATAGCCATCATAGATGAAACAAGACGGTAGCTTGGTAGTCACAGAAGTTATGCTTGTGCATGTTGATGTTCTATGTGCATTTGCAGTCGGCATTGAGAGAGGAGTCGATGCAGACATGGATCCAGCTTGGATCCAGGATTCCTTGGTGGTAGCCTTGAATATATGTCAGTAACCAAAAAATTGAGTAAGTTGCGACTCAAAAACGTACCACTGGAGACAAAGTCGTCAATGCAACCTTCGACTTCGACCCCGTCAAGCAATCCTGACAAAACGTGAATTCGTTCGAGTTACTCAAATCGGTCAAAGAGCAAACATAAGGACGGTTCATAAACAAGGAACTCGTACAAAGCCACGGGCATTGTTCAAGCTCAGAGTGCTTGACGGGACACACGTCGCGGTAAGTAGCCCCATCGTAGACAAAACAGGACGGAAGATCGGTAGCCAAGCCCAGATTGACAATGGTTGTGCACGTAGAAGTTGTACTTGTCTTTGTAGTCAACGTCGATGGAGGATCCAGTGCAGATCTGCCAGGAATCGAACCTGGCGTGATTGCTTGAGCTTGCACGTTTGGGAAGATTGCTGCCAGTAAGGGCAGGGCGAGGAGGGAAAAGAGCATTGTGTTGGAGTTAGGGGGAAGACTGTGGGGGGGATCTGTTAGGAGAGAGAGAGAGAGGGAGAAGGTTTTGTCAAGGCCGTGGAGAGGTGGGAGAGATAGAATGGAGGAAAGGAGTGGAGTAAATCTTGAGGTTGAAACGTCCTTATACAGTGTCTTCTTCATTCATCAACCAGCTGGGCTGAGCTAGTGCAGATATTCATCGAAACCTGGAGCCTCGACATTTTTCACGAGGCATGGCCACCCGAGGATGGCGGTGCAGCCCTCTAGATCTGGTGGTTGGATTTGCAGTCTGATAGGAAGAACATGTGAAGTTCAAGGTCTGTGGGACAAACGTCAACTATGCAATCTCTCAATGGTGATGGTTGAAGAGGCTGCTTACTTCTGGGCGGGTTCAGATTGTCTCTAATGGGGAGCCAGAGGGCACAACAGGATTAGAATGTTACATGGGACAACATTGAACAGGGTCTAGCTTTTTGGATTCTCTAATTACCTATCAACGCTTGAGCTTGCAAATACTAAAAGTTACATGCTTGAAGACGTTACGTGCACAAGCCATTACTCCAGATCAACCGGCATGGTAATCTGTCATAGATAGGGCTTGTGCAATGAGTAGAACCGAAGAGGTGTGAAGCATAGAGCACAAAATACCAACACCGAGTAATTGCGTCAAAACATGACAGACAGGTACCTGCCTTGTGCATCTAATCCACCTCCTCCATTGCACTCTCACCAGCAGCCTCAGCCGGAGCTGCGGCATCCTCCGTAGCCTTCTCCTCACTCGTCTCCGCTTCCTCATCCACGTTCAGACCTAGTGATACAAGCTTGTGGATACGCTCTGCAAAACCAGCGGGCTCGTCGATAGTGAATCCCGATACTAGTAACGATGTCTCGAAGAGGAGTTGCGTAATCGACTTCACAGTACGGTCGTTCTCGCCATCAGCTTCGACCTTCTTCTTGAGCTCCTTGATGATCGATGACTTGGGTGAGATCTCGAAGGTCTTCTTCGACGACATGTAAGAGCTCATGGAGGTGTCGCGGAGAGCCTGGGCCTTCATGATACGCTCCATGTTCGCAGACCAGCCAAATTGGCCAGTACGGATAGCGCAAGGTGCGCCAATGAGTTTGTGGCTCACCACAACCTTCTCAACCTTGTCACCAAGAACATTCTTGAGCGCCTTGGCCAAGCCCTCAAACTCTTTCTCCTCTGCCTCACGCTCTTTCTTCTCATCCTCGGTCTCCTCTAGTTCAAAGTCTTTGGTAATGTCGACAAGTTTCTTGCCGTCAAACTCTTTGAGCTGGGTCATGGCATACTCATCGATAGGGTCAACCAAGAAGAGGACCTCGAAACCCTTCTCCTTGAGCGAATCCAGGAAAGGTGATTTCTGAACGGCCTTGAGAGACTCGCCAGTGATGTAGTAGATGTTCTTCTGGTGTTCAGGCATACGGGTGATGTAGTCGGCGAAGGAAGTAATTTCATCGCCGGACTTGGTGGAGTTAAAGCGCAAGAGCTTAGCGAGGGATTGACGGTTCTGCGAGTCTTCATGGATACCGAGCTTGATGTTCTTGCTAAACGCAGTGTAAAACTTGTCGAATTGCTCGCGATCCTCAGCAATTTCATTGAAAAGTTCGAGGGTCTTCTTGACAATGTTCTTCTTGATAACTTTCAAGATCTTGTTCTGTTGGAGGGTTTCACGTGACAAGTTCAGGGGTAGATCCTCAGAATCAACCACACCCTTCACAAAGCTCAACCATTCGGGAATAAGATCGGTCGCATCGTCGGTGATGAAGACACGGCGAACGTACAACTTGATGTTGTTCTTGGTCTTCTTAGTCTCGAAGAGATCGAATGGTGCACGCTTAGGAACGAAAAGTATGGCGCGGAATTCGAGTTGACCTTCGACGGAGAAGTGCTTCACCGCCAAATGATCTTCCCAATCGTTGGAAAGGGACTTGTAGAAAGCACCATACTCCTCAGCAGTAATGTCCTGTGGATTCCGTGTCCAGATTGGCTTCGTCTTGTTGAGCTCTTCCTCCTCTATCTTGGTCTCCTTGACCTTCTTGGTCTTCTTCTTCTTGTCTTTATCCTCATCCTCGTCGTCGTCTACTTCTTCGATCTTCGCCTTCTTCTCTTCGCCTTCTTCCTCTTCTTTAGTCTCTTCAGCATCCTCATCCGGAACCTCTTTTTCAGTCTCCTTTTGAACATGCAGGTAGATGGGGTAAGAGATAAATTCGGAGTGCTTCTTGACAACCTCCTTGATCTTGCTCTCATTCAAGTAATCGGTCTGCTCATCCTTGAGATATAGGATGATCTTGGTACCACGGCCAAGCTGCTCGCCCTCCTCGTCTTGAGCAATTGTGAAGGTTCCACCGGCGCTAGACTCCCAAATGTATTGCTCATCATCGTTGTGTTTTGAGACAACAGTAACCTTGTCTGCAACAAGATAGGCGGAGTAGAAACCAACACCGAACTGACCAATCATGGAGATATCTGCACCAGCGGTGAGGGCTTCCATAAATTGTTTGGTGCCAGAGCGAGCGATGGTACCAAGGTTGTTGACAAGGTCCTACAAATCGTTAGAGCACTACAAGGCAGCGAAATGTAGATGAACTTACAGCTTTCGTCATACCAACACCGGTATCACGGATTGTGAGCGTCTTGTTGACCTTGTCGGGAATAATGTCGATGCGGAGGTCCTTGCCCGAATCAAGCTTGCTTGGGTCTGAGAGAGCTTCATAGCGAATCTTGTCAAGAGCATCGGAACAGTTGGAGATGAGCTCTCGTAAAAAGATCTCCTTGTTCGAGTAGACGGTGTTGATGATCAACGAGAGCAGCTGGCTGCACGGAAAAAATTAGTCTCTCACTTATTTGATATCGACAGCATGGAAAACCCCCCTTATTTCCGCTTGAAAACTAAATACTTCTTCGTTAGACATCGTTGCGGTTTGGTGATTCAAATACTGGGGAGTGATGGTCACTAGTTGAAGCGATGGTCAGTGGAATGCCTTGTGGATGGTGAAGATCAATACACAGTAGTAAGATCAACTGAAGAAAGATGTGCGTTTCAGTGGTGATGGAAGAAAGAACTGAGGTGTTGAGATGTTGGAGGTGTTGGAGGAAATAAGAATGAAGAACTGAGGTGTTGAGGTGAAAAACTTAATGGAATCTTCTAGAATTAGCGCGTAATAAAAATTCGGTAACTTACGAAAGCCTCTCGTCCCGGGGCTCCACTGCAAAATCGCCAAGTTTGGGAGGCGGCGACGTCGGCTTTTTACATTTGTTAATATTCAGACATTTCTTTTAATAAAGTTGTTTTGTTACTTACCAAATCGATGTCGCAAGGATCAACCTCCTCTTCCCCCCCGTTCTCCTCCCCTTCTCCCTCCTTCTTCTCCTTCTCTCCCTCCTCTCCCTCCTTCTCCCCCTCCTTCTCCTTCCTCTCCCTACTCTCCTTCTTCCTCGCCTCCCTCTTCCCGTTCCTCCTCTTCTTGTTCTTCGCCTTCTTCGCCTTCCTCTTCTCCTCCTCTTTGGAGGAAGGAGCGAGGCGGGAACCGGCGGGGTTGGTGGAGGTGGTGGAGGCGTTGGCCTGTCTCGAAATATCAGTCAGTTATCTTGATTGAATCAGAGAGCGGCAATGGACGAAGCATGGGAGTAATCGAGAATAATTAGATTAAACGAGGACTCTCATAAGCAACAGGACTAGAGTAGATGAGAACATGGGAAGCAGAGTGAGAAAACTGGGAGAAGGCTGGGAGAAGGCTGGGGATCCAAAGCAACAAGCTTAGGGGAATGGAAAGCTGAGATGTAGAACGGAAATTTCATGCTTAGGAAAATAAAAAAGCCAAGTGATGTACGACGGAATGTCTCCAGTATGGTGCAACAGGGTCAGAGTAATTGAAGGGTTTAAAATGCAAACAGCAGTGCAGGGAGACGAGCAGCGGACTTCGAAGAGGACATCCAAGGCGTACTGGAAAGTGAACCTCCGAAGACACTAGTAGAAGATACTGGTAGAAGCAAGCCCAACTAGAGTACTTACGCCGTTTATGTAGATTGTGTTTCTTGAGCCGGGGAGGAATGTGAGGGACATTTGGACAACTGGAACAAGGGAAAATAGAGAGAAAGGAAAAGAAATTCGGAGAAGAAAAATTCGGAATAGAAAACTCGGTCGCCACATGTCGTGAAGGGAACAATCACTACGAGGAAGGAGCGAACGCACAACCTCACTTCGAACCCCTGCACACCTCATGCCTTGATGGGTCCCATGTCAACTGGCTATGGCTTATGATAGAGTAAAATCAATACTTATTGTCACTGCGAATACTCTTTTCAACGATGAGAGCTTCATAAACCTTAGTTAGCATCTTCATATCTGGTAGTTTCGCAATCCATAAAATTAGTTTATAGTACCCATGAAAAAATCAGTCTCTTGATGTCGCAGTCTCAATCTAAGAATTCACCAATTCTGCACCTGTTGGCAAGAGACAGATCCTCCCCGTCTGATTTCCTCTGTGTTATTACAACTCCAGAGCTTCTGACATAGATTTGACCGTGATGACCAGGGGGCTCTTCAACAGAATCGGTGTACGCGTAGTAAGTTTGGTAGAAGTTCAACCCTAAGTCTGAAACCTTCTCGGCACTTTCCATGTATGAAAGCGAATTGAAAATTTGAGATGAACGTGAACAGTAGAGGAAAAGGGACCCGACTAGATGTACACCCTCTACTTCCTACATGTACATCCCTTATTCCCCCTATGAGGAGGTAGCGGGGGCTTCGTAGCTCCGAAATCGCACACAGTAAAATTTGAACCTCGCTGTCGACTTCTTTTCTCCACCACCTTCCCTTAATCATTGTTCCTCCACAATCTTCCCTTCATCATCTTTCCCTCACTACGTCATCGCCGTCATGTCTTTAGCTTCATCATCACTCGGAGGGAGATGCGTTTACGCAATGCGTTCCTTCGCGTTTCGAGCATGTGCTAGCAGAGGTGGAACAAGGGCAAGCAGGAGCCGAGCCGGCAAGAACGAGGCGAGAGGACAGGGAGGAGACGAGGGGTGACAAACGAGAATCAGAGCAGTGAGAGAGAGGAAGAGAAAGAGAAGAGAAAGGGGAAGGGGGAGCGAGCGAGCCTCAATGACGCGACATCTTCTTCGATGCAGACGGAAGCAGATTTATTTACAGCGTTTCGTATGTAGTATAAATAGTAAATCGACAAAATCGCGACCCGAGATAATAACTAATAATCAAGTAATTACATGTACTCGTATGTTATGACTCAATTACAATGAAACGTAATTTTCGCATATCAGAAATCCTTATCTTTCCATCTAGAAGAAGGGCTATACACGTAAGAAGTAACGGGTGTGAGAAGAGAGAGTTCACATCTAGTGAATCCCAAAAATAGAAAATACTACGAAATTTGACGAGGTTCCGAAAGTGGATTAGCTAAGTACGGAGGGTGACACTGTAAGTTCTACACAGCGCTAGGTAAGCGAATGGTCTCAAAGCATCATACAGAGCAACATAATAAATGATGGGAACCGATATTTGCACACCCAGTTTCCATACATGCACACCCTATTTCACTACATAAACACCCATCCAAATTAGGATTAGTTACTGATACCTCGGTCGATTAGAAATACCTTTATTCGTATGAGTGTCCCACCAAGAATTAAGTACCTGCAGGCAACGACGTCATCCTTCGTCAAATTTATCGCGTTACAACATCTTACATATTACCAGATATTTAATCTACCTATCTACCTTCCTCCTAACTATCTACCTCCCTCCTACCAATGGATCTCACGCCGCCGCCGGTAGGGGAGCTCTACACCAGTCATGAAAAGCTCGTTCTCGCTGTCAACAACCACGCCGGCTCCCAAGGTTACGCCGTCGTAACTAGGGCGAGGTAGAGGGAGGGACGGAGCTAGGGGGAGGGGCGGAGGACGAGGTAGGGGGGGTGACGAAGGTTCAGCTGTTGTAGAGCAGATTCCGGAGTTTCAGGAGCAAGCGCCAGGTGGTGAAGGCTTTTATGGTCAATTTCAGGTGTAAATTAGCTTGGAAATAACAGTTGATCCAGAGGCACTTAATTCTTGGTGAGGCACTCATACAAATAAAGGTATTTCTAATCGACCGAGGTATCAGTAACTAATCCTAATTTGGATGGGTGTTTATGTAGTGAAATAGGGTGTGCATGTATGGAAACTGGGTGTGCAAATATCGGTTCCCTAAATGATAAGTGGTGCAAAAGCGATTCAATTTTCTTAATTTTAATATCGTTATAGAGCGCTGATTGAGCTGTATAAATTAAGCTATGTAGCTAGAATTTCTGTTGAGGGCGCATTAAGCGCACCGTAACTGTAATCTATCTCGTAGGTTTCGATGTTATTAGCGCTGTGCAGGACTTACAGTGTCACCCTCCATATGCCAGCATTAAACCTAAACCTACTGGCTCAACCATCAAAAGATTTAACTGTAGTAGAGCTGTATCATTGTTGTTCGGTTTTGCAGAACGTTTGAAAGATTAAGTCAATAAATTAGCGTTCTGTGTAAGTTACAGTTCGATTAAATGGACAGAATCGAACGTGCAAAAGCGGGAACGTAGAAAATTGAAGAACCGTTCGTTTTGTATATTCTATTTTATGTTTCACGCTAAAGTATTCGCTTAATCATCGAGTCAAGTAAGAGACATGTGCAGTCCGGCAGTCTACATGTTCAATGAGCTTACATCATTCAACACGTAGATTGCATGAGACTTGAACGATTACACGCGTGCAGAATTTGCTTAAAACAAACATTTCTGCAATCAGAAGATAAATGATCTTGAGCGTCGTTGAACAGTGCGCTTAACGAACTCATTGAATCGAACACAGTTGATTTAAACATTTTGCTGAGAACGTTCTTGAATCGTTCCTTTTTCGCGTATGTCGGTTATGCAGCGTTAGTTGAGCTATACCTTCCGTAGAGATTGAGCTATCTAGCTAGAATTTCTATCGTGGGCGCAATGAGTGCACAGCAATTGTAATCTACTGTATGTTTTAATGTTCTTAGCTGAATCGTTTAATTACGATTCAATGGTTTGGCTGTAAGGAAGTAACGACTCATGTCGGATATAGTAGGGCTAGCCTCTGGACTCTGGCTGTTCCCTGACAACGAAGCTCTTTAATGGTATCCCTGAACTGGAGATTGTAGCTAGCAGAGTCAATCGGATCTATCCAAGGCTTCTTCTTCAAGGCCTCAGACAAGCTGTAGCGGTTGATGAAAAAGGACTTGTGTCAGCCGGCGGCAGTGTAAGGCCGATGATACGGAGCAATGAGCCATGAGCAAGTTCAGAGGACCCATCACTAGGTACAAAAATGAAGATGACCATTCCGAAGAAGATTGTCAGCGATCAGAAAGAGAATGACAAACACTCACTTAATCTACAGATCAGTTAACGACTGTGCGATGGTTTGAGGTGTAGAAACGTACCTCAGCCAAGAGCTGAAGAGGAAAGAAAAGGGCGGAGTAGCTTGCGTTGACTTGGTGACTCAGGAGCGTTAGAACTAGTAACGTTGTCCAGCCACCTTCTCATCGTCCCAGCGACCGCCCTAAACACTCTCTTCGCTCTCCCGGCACGATTATTTTCGTTTATTGTCAGAATCGTGCCAGGTCCAACTCCACTCCTACAAGTGTGAGCTGGGAATTGCCTCAAGGTACCACCCTCATCTCGTGTCTGCTGGCCTTCATCACAACTGTGTGTAATGTTCGTCAGCTCTCACGCGTCTGCCGGCCTCAATGATAAACTGAGGCGCTCGAAAGGGTGATCGGGCACAGCTTTCACACTCCCAGTATTGGCGGCCATACTCTGTTACTGGAACACGCCAGACCTTGATGTCCGATCGCTTACATCTAGGACACGGGCAATCGCTGTCCGGTTTGGGACCCGCTCCGGCTATGAATGCTATTCGTACGTCATCTCTCACGCGCCCAATCAAAAACTGACGCGCTCGAAAGGGTGATCGGGCACAGTCTTCACACTCCCAGTATTGGCGGCCATACTCTGTTTTTGGAACACGCCAGATCTTGATGTCCGATCGCTTACATCTAGGACACGGGCAATCACTGTCCGGTTTGGGACCCGCTGCGGCTATGAATGCTATTCGTGCATCATCACGGGCAAGCCTCAACGTAAGCTGAGAGGTTACTTTGTTATAACAAGCATCACATTCCCATCGTGTCCGCCCGGACTCCATGGAAATAGTACCCTTCGGGAGGTTCCATTGTCCTGTCCATAGACGATTGCACCCAGGACACGTGGCATCCTTAGCTGGCTTGCGACCCGCTTGTGCCAGCAGTGCTTTTCTATTGATACCTTCCCTCTCTGCCCTACGCTCCTCCAGGTACAAGGGGCGTTCTTCTCTGCCGTGGTCTCTCCTGTACATATAACAGTTATTGCAGATTAGGGCGCTAAAGGGCAGCCCCGGCTCATCAGCATACCAGCCAGGGGTATTAACCGTATGACAATTCGAACACTTGGGGAGCTTGCGTTGGCGAAAGTAAAGTCCCTGGAGGCATTGCGCAGCGTGATTCAAGGATTCGAATTCAGCCTCTGGCAGATCCAAAGGCGTGGCTTGCCGGATCATCGCCATTGTCGAAGCCCTTAGATAGATATTTTCTGCGGATCCCAGATGGATTGTCCGTAGGATTATTGACACAAGCAATTCCATCAGCAACACGTACGGCTTTGAAGTCTTATACCTGTCAAAGACTGCAACGATGCGCAAGTTCATCTCAATATCCTGGCGTACAAGCATATGGCAATGGGCGCCGATCTCGGGCAGACGTCGTCCCTTGTTCATGGCATCATACGCGGATAGTCGTCCAGTCATCCCATCCTTGCCGATCCCAGAACCGCTATAACGCCCAAATTCCGGCTTCGTGAAGTCATCTCTACCAGAAATAATCTTCCTCAAGATGTCGGTGTAAACCGTCCACAGCGTACAACCATTCCACTCACTGGGAAGCATTAGGAGCTCATCGCTGCTCAATGGACCACCTAATATCACCCTTACAGCCTCAGGCATCGATGCCATTAGGCGGTCGACAACAAGCTTGGGAGACATGTGAACGAAAAATACCCACCAGGGAAAATTCATAGGAAGCTTGCTCTTTGCATTGACATCGTATTCCTCCTTTCTGCCGCGACCAGCGCACTTGGAAATACTATCAAGCACGAAATCGAAGCGAGTACGGCAGTTCTCAATACGACGCCGTCGCTCCTCGGCATCCAGACTTGCCAACTTGTCGTGCTTTTGACAATAGCGGAACCAGTTCTGGAGCCCCTCTGCCTCCGCCGCAACCTTGGCAGGATCCTCGTCTTCGTTGTCCTCGAGGTCTTTCTCAAAGACTTCCTGATCGACAGGGACTGCTAGGCCTGTGCTGCCTGTACTGCCTGGGTTCAGGCTAGGCTTCGCCTTCCTAGGCTTGGCTTGGCTTGGCTTTGCCTTACTCGGCTGGTCAGTCTTGGTTGCTCCGGGGTGCAATGCCGGAGCTCGCTTCTTGGGCTTTGGCTGGATATTGGCATCATGTTCGGCGAGTCGCTCGCGCGGACGTTTGCCAAGAACTGAAGGTGCTTGACCTTGTTCAGTAGCCAGATTTGCTTGAGAAGCCATGTCGTGAGTAATCTCGAAAGAAGGTAAACGATTTGAATGTATTAATCTTCGAATCTAGTATTCTTTTGCTTTTACTGTATACGACGCACGAGTTTTGAAATTTTGCGGAAGAATTGCTCACTATATGGTCCGACGAAACGGTCTCCATCGTGCCTGCCATAATGTTTGTGCTTGAGCTTGGGTAAGGCGCTCACCCTTTCGGGATTCGAAAGTTGGTGACGTGAAATAATGACATTTCCGCTCTTTCTCTATTCGTATAATAGAGATCTCTGCTCTAGCCACGATGATATCCCGAATTTTTGGAGAAGGCTGTACATCATAAACAGGTAGTACACGCACCTTTTCCACAGGACCAATGTTTTGATGATGGGCAAGAGAGATAGTTGAGGTGATCAGATAGAACCGGTATATATATATTCATGTATCCGCAACGTTGGATTCTAAGGGCAATTTGGTCGAGTTTCCGACGTTGTACTCATTGAAAAGAGACATCGTTGATAAATACGAGACTGAGAATTGGTGGATTGCAATCATGCAAATATGCTTTGACTAACAATTAGGGACGAAAGGCTCTACAACGTATGTAAAACAAATAGAACCCCCTTTGTAGTATCATTATCCCGTACCTTTCATGCTCTAAGATAAAGGTAGCCCGAGAAGCAATGCTCGAGGAAGCATACTATAAAGGTAATTATGACATGACTCGTGGTATTTTCAGCGTATTGAAAGCACAGAATGTGAAGGAGTACTGCAATAATTCTTCAGAATGCTAAGCTCAAAGAAACATCTAGTTCTATCAACGTCAAAAAGTCTCTGTCGCTGCTTGATTATTTGAGAGATTTTGATCTGAACGTGAAAGCATATGCTAAATGTGAAACTGTAATCATCATTGATCAATCACTCTGCATTGAAGATATGAATAACTAACTTTCTGTATTGTTCAAGTAAACTTTGCAGTTGTTCATGTCTTGAAATATGAGACAATAATCATTAGAAAAGTGTCATGAATATCATTACTACTCATTTTTTTCATTCAACATATGATGTGTATTTCTGCCAGTGTGTCAGATGTGAATTCTAAGGAGAAGTCTTTGGAATTAACACGCAGTGTCAATGTGAATAGGCTGTTGTCGTTCACCAAGACTGTGTTTTGATCCCATCCACGACCTCTGCTTTGTTCCAGATCGGGTACGAAGAATTGTAATGATGATTTCAGACGCAGACGAGGCAAGAATTGGCTGATCGTTGAATTTGTGAATGCAGTATTTGGGCCAAGGCATACATAGAGGGCTAATCAAAAAACGTAAAAGATAAGACAGAACCCATTAACGATCAGATCTATGAGACATTGAAATGTTGTAATTGAACACGAAGAAAATCACTCAGAGCGCCTCTGCCTCTCAACATGAGACTGAGACTATGCGAAATCGAGAATGCGGGTATCAGAAGTAGAAGACATGAATTGCAATTGAATTGCGAAACTACCAAATAGATGCAAATTGAAGGTAATTACAGTGTCAACACAAGTTTACTCGAACGAAAAGAGATCAGATAGGATAACTTGGGGGCTCATACTCGCAAAGACAAGAATTATTGGTTTTACCTTTCTATGATCCATAGCCAGTTCGAGCTTTCGAGCGCTTCTGACATTGAACAGTCGTTAAAAGCTGGCATAAGATATCATGTTCGAAGGCGAGTTTAGGATTGCCTCAGGATCTCAGACCCACCTTCGGGTCTGAATTAACATTTGACCAGAGTGCACCCTCCGAAGGGTCTGAGGCCAAGGGTCAGTCAGGTTGCCATTCCGCGTCGTAAATTTGATTTTCTATTTACCTACTCACATATCTATTCACCTAACTATCTACTCATCTATCTACATGCTCATCTACATGCTCACCTACATGCTCACCTATCTACATATTTTAAAATCTGCTTCAAAACATGCTTCATGTGACGCGCTTTAACACGCGTTATTCGCTCCATGGCCTGCTCCATAGTATGCTTCATACATGCTTCATAGCACATGCTAATTAGCTCAATAGAAAACATTCTACATGGCTACCGAGCACTCTACATGGCTCCCTATGTGGCTTTCTACCGAGCACTCTACATGACTCCCTACTTGGCTCCCTATCTAGTCTTCTATAGACTTCTCTTACCATCTCAAAAGTCGGTAAATAGTAGGCCGACCTCTTACCATCTCCAAATGTCAAACAGCTTGTAAGCCTCAGTATTGAAAAATTGAATTCATCAATTCTATATGCCTTTGTTCAACTCCTCTTGTCGCACAAGCTTTGCAATGGTACCCGAGTCAATGCTTGTATTATCACAAGAAGAGGATAAGTTTGACTGTTTGTTTGAACATCCCAATAGAACCAGTTGTTGTTTATTGGCTTCTCCATCGCCGGGTATTCCAAGTCAATTACTAGAATAAGCGAACAATCTGAGTATGAAAACTGCAGGTCAATGAATTCCATATCCCTTCGCCCAACCCTTCAGTGTCGCACAAGCTGTGCGAAGGAAGCCGAGTTAATATATATTTGGGCATCTGGTCGTTTTGCAAACTAGTTGCAATAATTACGTCTTGTACCACGAACACGCAGTCTCTTGATTTCGCATAGCCTCAGTCCAACAGTGTCAAAATCTCCGAACTCTGCCACTGCTCGCGAGAGGCAGATGCTCCCTTTGCGATTCTCTTGATATTCAACTACACATCTGCCTTACGTCCAACATTATTCTTGAATTAAAATCAGTTAAGCATCTGGTTGGTCCCCTGTAAGGTCCACATACCTTGGCCCAAATACTGCATTCAAAAATGTAATGGCTCAGCCGAGCTTTGCTTCGTCTGCGTCACGCATCGTTGTTACAGCTCTCCCTATGTGATCCGAAACAAAGCAGAGGCCACGAATGGGATCCAGATGTAGCCTTGGTGAACGACAGCAGTCTTTTCACACTTGCTCTGTGTCAAAAGCCTCTCCCTGGATTCCACACCGCGCACAATGGCAGGCAACACCCACCATATGCTCGATAAGGAAGACGAGTAGCAATGGCATCCATGATGCGCACCTGGTGATTATTCCCACATATTTCGAGGCACAAGCATCTGCACAATGTAATTGAAACAATACAGAAAGCCAGATACCCATATCTTCAACGCACAGTGGTTCATCGACGATGGTCACGGTCTTACATCTGGCATGTGGCCCCGTTATCCACGTCAGGTCTGTCAGACCGGGCCAATCAGCTAAAGAACAGTTTAGACACTGGAAGGCCACCCCCCTAGACGCCTCTTTGACCTTAGCATCCTAAAGAAATACCACAGTGCTCGTCCACGTTCTGTGCTTCCAATACGCTGAAAGCACCATGCCATATTTGCCTTTATAGTATGCTTCTCAATGCGTTGCTTCTCGTGCTACAGTACATATATCCCAGAGCACGAAAGGCATGTAACAATAATACTATAAAGCGAATCGTATGTACTTCACGTTGAAGAACCTTTCGTCCCTAATTAATAGTCAAAGCATACCCGCATTGCACTTTACCAATCCTCATCTATTAACGATGCTCCCTTTCAACCAGCACGATGTCCGAAACCCCTTCCAAAGTGCCTTTGAAAATCCAAGACTAGTAATTCATAAATACATACTATATACCAGTTCCTACTCGATCAACTCAACTACCCACTCTCCCCTACCACCAATCCATTATTGCCCTGGGAGATGTGCACGTACTCCCTGCTCTACGACGTACAGTCTTCTATATATATTTAAAAAAAAAAAAAAAAAAGAGTAATCTGATACCGGAGCGAAAGTTTTTTGTTTGACATATTGGCTCCCATCCGTTCTCAAGAGTATGTACAGTACCATCAAACTCGACTCGAGACTTGGGTTGGCAAAGCGGGCAATCGACTTCATTTCATGAGAGGGGTGCAAAATTTTGGTAGTAAAATCAAAGTAATCAAAAATCGTTGTTTCATCATCGACTCTTTTGCCCGAATTCTCTTTATCGCATCAGATTTGGTGATTGATGTGCGAGTCGACACTTTGTGTTATCACCAAAACGGGATGAGTCGAACTGTTCATTTGGACATGCCTGGTTGTTGTTGAGCGACTTGCTGCACACCCCTGGTGATCAAAAAGGAAGAAAGACTCTTAGCTACAAATTCCAATTCGAAAATCGTAATTTGTCAACATGGTTTGCTACGGACATGCTTTCGCCCTATCAGCGTGAGTGGGTATCTATATTAAAAGCACAACCTCTCCTCGAGTCAAGACCTGTGAAAGTCAAAAGGCCATGCTGTGCAATGCCACATAAAAACACCAGAGGCACCGACAGCGCCCCCAGACTACTCCGTCCGGCCCAAGTCAACACCATTCAATGAGTCGTAAACATGAACAACTCATCACCTACCAACCCCACCAAGCCCAAGTCCATCCCGGATACCCATCACTCCCGAGCCCCCAGCTCCTGGCCATCCAGACCGCCATTGCACCCAAAACACCAAAGCTGCCAACGACTTGAAATGCAATCCAACCTCTTCTCCTCATAGCTTCGTTCCATCTAAGAAGGCCAAGCGGATCACCGCCATCCGCAAACCTCCCAGATGGGCCAGAAGACTCTGCCTTTAGCGAGGAAAAGGCCTTTGTGGATGGCGTTGCCGAGTCCTGGACAGACACCAATGTACCGTCATTGACGCATTCTCCCAGTCTCTCTGTGAGCCATATGGCTCTTTCACCACGGGAGAGTGCTTCATATCTTGCACGTTCGTTCTGTAGAGACCTCTGTAGGTCGCCAGCCCACTTAGCCAGCCTTACCTGCGCTAACTTTTCTTCTCGCTGGGTATGGTCTGCGAGTCTAGATTGAACGTAAGACGATGCGCCACTGGCGTAAGGGACGATTGAGTGCGCAGCAGTGCGGGACGTTGAAGTAGGAGGGCGTAAAGTGCGAGCTTGCAAGGCATTGAGAGAAGTAGGTGGAACAGACGCAACCATGATTGAAGCTTCTATCTCCCTTCTGGTGCTCACGAGCTTGGTAGCTGCAAGGTGCCTTAACCATGAAATGTGGTCTTTGTCGAAAATTTGATCCACGAGCTCATTCAGCTTTGATGGCAATAGTGGTTGGATATAGTCTGGTGACATCAAGAGACTTGCATCCATGTTATCGTCGTCACTGGATGTGGCTGAGCACACAGTGTAGATGGACGATGTTGCTGGAGCACTAGGATTAAACACAAAGGATTTAATTCCTGCTGATTCAAGGTCGTTGGATATGGACGCTTTTACGTGTTCAGCTTCTTCACTAGAGAGTAAATCCGCTTTGGCGACCAGCGGTATGACGTTGGTAACCGTTGACAAGCGACGCAGGAAGTCGAGATCAACAGGCTTGATATCTAAACAAAATATTAGAACGAGGGTGTTGATGAGAGTATTCTGGAAATCTTACGCTGTAGGACCATGTAGAAGACCACATCGACCTGTGTCCCACCATGTCCGCTGAGCATACTAAGCAACTCGCCTTCATTTGCGTTAGCCAACGAGAATACTTTGGTCAATTGCGATTCAATATATTGCACAACCGATTCGACACTCTGCGAAGTTGATTCTCCATGACTGTAGCCTGGTGTGTCTACAAAGCAAAAATTCCTCTCTAGTACGGTATCCCCCATACTTTTTCGCCTGCGCAAAATTCTGCTCTCCTCAACCTCGGACCACCATGGCGGATAAGCTTTTGTGCTTGCGTAGACTTCGGTGATGTGACTTGTGGAATTGGCGCTTGTGGTGTTTGTTTTACTCTTGGATCTCCGAGGCGGAAGCTGATCCACAGAGCTGGAGTTTGAAGAGAGAGGATCGACATGCACTATATCCTCACATATCTGGACGATGGATTTGATCAGGGATGTCTTGCCAACGCCTAGAATGCTATAAGTGATAAAGTCCGTAACAAAGACTATATAGCCATACCTGAGTCTCCAGCGATCAATATCTTTAATCGACCAATATCCTTCCCTCGCTCCGTAAAAGGCCTTCGGCTTGGCATCTTGATGCTCGGCATGATAAGTTGTGGAGCGGTGCCTTGTACTTCGGGAGGATGCTCGATCTCGTCATCTTCGCTGGATAATATGGCTTGACTCCCCCTCTCATCCATCGAGTCCTCATCGGAATTCCTAAGAGAACGACTGGAAGTAGACTTTGGGCTACTTGGCAGCGACGATCCTTGCGTCTGAGAAGCCTGTGATAGAGATGTAACGGAATGAGAAGCACTTGGGTAGGAAGGTGGTCGCTGATCTGGATTGGGTCTGGACGAGTCTCCAATTTCTGTAGGTTGTCGGACTTGCTCGAGGTTCTCAGGTGAGCTGTCTCGAGACGGTACTTGAGGTTTCAAGGTCGAGCGTCTCCTCTTCCCTTTGCCCTTATTATTTCCATCACCCTCCTCTTCGTCGTTGTCGCCGTCGTCATCGTCACCGTCGTCCTCCTCCTCTCCATTACCACTGTCTGCGCCAACCTCATAAATAGTCTCCTGCAAGCTTCGAACGCCAAAGGTACTGTCACCTCCTGGGTCCACGGACTTTGTACTAGCTCTATCGAGCATATCCTCAGTTGCCATGAAGAATGACATTGGGCTTCTTTCCGGTGTTGGAGTTGTGACATCAAGGTCCTTGCGAGTTCGTCCCGTAAGGACGTCTCCGCCAGGATGCATGATTAAGTCGCTAGAATATCAGATACAAATCAGATGTGGTGAGAACACATGCACGTGAAAACATGAGCGAGAACGTCGTCAGTGTGGGTATCCAAGGTACTTCGTACTTTGTCAGGTGGTGACCTGGAGCCTAGATAGTTCTAGCCCCACCACTCCCCACCCTACAAGCAGGATATAAAATTAGCCTTGAGATATCCACTTTGATGCTTTTTCGGTATACACAGTAGGAATAGAATCTATTCTTCTGCAAAGACTCTCGAGCGAGCGCCGTTTGTAGATTCTATTGTTTGATTCAAAGGGAATGAACCGGGTCCCGCAGGTTTTGGAGAGCACCGAGAGTCAACCGAAGATGCATACAACCCCAAAAAGGGATGAATGAATAGATATCTTTGGAATCTCAAGTGCACGGCGAGTTTGCTATTAACGTGATGAATTGATAGAAATACTGAACAAAATCTGTAAACCCTATGTAAAGCTCTATTCCGTACACTGAAGTGTATGTTATGTAAGATGCCATTTTCAAGCATGGAGCAGGCCTGATCAAAGTCTCAATGCAAATTGCCGCTTAGCACAGTGCCACAGGTCCCATCCTCCGTCCCCACATCCCATTCCCAGCCCCAAAAGGAGCCAGCTGATTCTTCGACCAATCGATCCGACCAACCGCCCTTTGATAAAAAAGAATCGTGAAGAGATGTACAGGGACGAAATAAGCTTCCCACAAATCAGTATCGCAGTCGCTATGCTCAGGTGAAGAGATGAAAGCAAGGGGAATATGCTTGTAAGAAAGCCGAATCCGAGAAACTTTTCCGGTCCTCCTTCTATAGTTGGTAGAGTAGATTACACTAATGGCCACAAATGCGCAGTCCGCAGCTGGAACTTCGAGTGTCTGGAGGAGTAAATAGTTGGGTATATCGAGCGGTGCATGGCGCTGTACTGGTAGCCGCTTGAAGTAGATCCAAATGGAAAGATGAGTTGCACCTAAGCGGCTTGAGGCTGTCCACGGCCTCTCGGGGTCATGCTACCTCCTCTTCCGCGAGGCATAAAGCCGCCACGACCGCCATCCTTGGGATAGTTTCCTCTTCCCTGGCTTCCGGGTCGACCGTCGTTACTACCTCGACCGCCGCGCATTCCACCTCGACCGCCGAAGCCACCACCATAGGCAGTAGGCCGAGGTCGCCGCTCTTCGACATAGATCTGCTCCCCTCCAATGGAATGGGGATTAGCTGCAACGGCGGCGTTGTATCCGGCAGGGTCGGCAAATTCGACGAAAGCGCAATTCTTTGCAGTCGTCAGTATATTCGCTGAGGGAACTAAAGTCAGCTGACAGATCATACCTTCTGACGGCTGACGTCAAAGTATACTAGCTTCCCGTATTCAAGCAGTGTGCCCTTAAGCAGGGACGCATCCACCTTTTCCGTCACATTCTTGACATATCCCAAAACATTATCTTTCTCGGGGCTGCCTGACATTGATTGCTGGCGACCTTGTCTCTTGCTGCTGTCTGTCCCTGCCGTCTGCCAGCCAGCGTTTCCATTCTGCTGAGGTCGGCCTGCCGCATCATCACTGGCAGAGGTAGGAGGCGTTGTCGATCGATTTGCGGAGGATGGAGTAGCCTTTGGTGGCGACGGGACAGGCGAGGTTGAAGCTGCAGGACTTGGAACGATGGGTGCAGCGATACGGTTAGAAGCCACAAGATTGGCCCAAGTCTTTGGGGCCGCAGGTTTTTGAGGTACTGCAGGAGTTTGAGCTTGCGCTGGTTTGGCGGTAGGCTTTGGGGGAGAGGCAACAGGTGTTGGGTCAGGGTCCTTCGGCTTCTCTGGCTGTAGTTCGGCGATGTTGACGGTTGTCTCAGCAAGTTCCTCAGGCATCTCGGGTTTCTCCTCCTCCACATTGACGGCAGCCGCAGGGGCATCCTCAATGTGGTCCACCTCGGCGGGCTCCTGAGCAGTAGAATCGTCCAAGTCGGCTGGTTCAGTTTCCGTGTTCGCACTCACAGGCGTCGTCTCTCGAATTTGCTCTTCGAGCTTCTTATCGACCTGCTCAATGTCGTGTTGCTGTTGAGTAGGATCGTTGGAGCTGGTAAGAGTCGCTGGTTCTGGTTCGGAAGCTGAAGTGGCCGCGGGTTCAGGTTCTGGTGTACCTTCATTTCCTACCTCCTCCTCTTCGTCTTCGTTGATATAGCGAAATATATCATTCAGTACGAAGTACCCGTTCGGTTGCTCAGCAAGGACAAAGGTTTGGACAAATTTTCGGTGAGGTGCCGCCTTGTTGGACATTTCTCCAATGACCTGAACCACAATGTTCTTGAAGGACTCTTGAGAGTCCACATTTGAGACCCTAACCTTGCAGTCTTGGATGTCGAGCTCTTTGATGCGCTCATTGATAGCCTGGAGGCAACAGTTAGCAAACCTTCCAGCTGAAGCTTGATAAAGGTACATACGCGTTGGCCCACAGAGACGGAAACCTTCTCGGCTTCAACACCTGATACGAACTGAGATCGCTTGGAGTAGAAAAGCTGGATGGCCGTCAGTTTAGCGGTCTTTAAAAATGTCCAGGGCGGAACAACGTGTTGGGAAACTTACATGTAGCTTCTCTGGGCTTTTACTCAAAGTTGTATAGTATTGCTCGACGAAGTACCAGCCGACTTCATCTTTGGGAACGCCGCCGCTGCTCTCACTCGCAGCAGAGGAAGAATTATTTGTAATGTCCGCTGGATTACCATTCTCACCCCCGTAAGCTCCGGCGGAAGTGGTATTAGCTGCACCCTGCGATGACAGATGCTGCTCTACTGCACCATACTGTTGCTGATTGCCGTATTCGCCATTGACAGGCTTGGTCGCGGAGTCGGAAGCCATGTTCGCGTGAAGATTGATGTATAATCAGAGGAAATGGAGAGGATTAGGTCTACTGAAAAGTATGCTGCAGAAACAAGTGGCCTGAGCTGTACACGTATTGGAGTGTGAGGCTGGCGACCTTTTGCAAACAAGGCGTTTGTAGGACCTTTCGTCAAAGATGCATTAGTTGAAAGCAGTGGGAAGAGCAGAGTGACTATCCTGTCCAATAAGACTTACAGAATGAAGCTTGCAGGTGAAGTGCTCAACTAGGCGAATTCAACACCTCCCAGACACCTGGGCAAAGAAATACAAAGCTTGAGTGAATTGGCTGAAGTGAAGATATATGGCCTACCAATGAAGAACTGCGGGGAGAAAAACGAGATTGTCTTCCAGGTAAATAAGGCTGAAATAAGAGACTCTGCCCAATCTTAGTTGAAGAAAGAGGCGGTAATGATGAGAAATTATAATTAGTATGGCAAGATGTTATACCGTATTGCTCTTGAGTAATTAGATAGTATCTGGGGTTCTTCGTGCAATTTTCCGTTTTTCAGAAAATGCCCGAGTTTCGACGGTAAATTCACAATGGACTGCCGTACTAGCCTCACGCACAGCCACAAAAACCGGTCCACTACTCCGTACCTTTAAGGCACTTTCACCGTCGTGACGGTTTGATGGACATGTTATTGCCAAGAAATGCTTTGAAGTACTGGCCCAAGAAGTAATATATCTGAGCCATGGTACGGCCTTCCATGTCCCACATACAGTTCTTCCGCTACTCTTCACGTCGGCTATTAACGAGCCACCCTTGCAGTCTCCCACAATTCTGGCCATGAGAATACAATCCACACGAACAAAGGAGCAATGGTGAAGTAAGGTAGCTAAGCGTCAGCAGCGCAAGACTTAACTTATACCTGAATTTTATCTGCTCTTAAATAGCGGTACACAAAGGAAGGACGTGGAGGGCTCTCGAGCCTAGAAGCAGTAGCAAGTTGTAGGAGTGATCGCTTGAACGTGTAGTCAACTGGCAAGCAAGTTCATCTGAATCACAGCACCTCTGAACATGTGGACCTTGAAAGGAAAAGCTAACTCCGACTTTATAAGTAAGGCGGGTCAGTCCATGTTCTTGCCCCCCCCTAATTATATACCCTCTTAAAACATCTCCTCAGTGAATCAATAGCATAATACTCAGAGTAGCATGTAAGGGAGGAATATGACTGCTAGAGAAGAACGCACACACCAGAGTATTCTACTAGCCTGTAAAATACCGTTGCCAGCCTTTAGTATTGGATCTCGATCGTATTAAGAGTATGACCACTCCTACCTCATATATTCCTACACCAATGTTTAGGCGTTCTAGCCTTTGTCTGAGACTCGCTTCTCCGAAATTCTGAAAGCGACGAGTATCTGTTACCGAGCGTGGTCAAACAATAACTTGTCGGCAGCCTTTCAGTGTTGCATGTGGAGACAAGTATTTCAGTCATGGCAATCTTCAAGGTATCGGAAAATGCTTCTAAGCCGAGCATAGGTGAGGCTTGTGGAGATCTATGCAGGAGACATGATAGAGCAAGATTAGAACATCGAGGGCCATGTGAAAGGTGCGTAGGTAGTACCAGAGGTGCTGTAGTCATCTTAATAAAAATCGAAGATGGTGTCATGCAAGAACCGTTCGGGGTTAGTCTTACAGAAACCCGCGTGGCCTTTGCAGCAACAAGATACACATGTGTTTCAGGAACGCAGCAGACAGTGCTCGAGCACCATCGGGGAGTAGCAAAGGAAATGTAAGCAAACGGTGTGGAACAGGATTGTAAAGCGCCAAGAATCTGCAGGTCGTAGCGAATAGAGCCTGATTGTTCGTACATGCATGCATAATAAGCTCTCAATATGACACTGCAGCGTAATGGCGGAGACTTATGCAAGTCTAAATTGCAAAAAAGCGTTTGCTGCCACTGGAGACGGAAAGGGCCGGTACCTTCGGACGGTAGTGATATGATTTCTGCTGAGCAATCAGAGCGCTGATATCTGCTTTTCGCATCTAAAGAGAGCGCCCGAATCCTGCCCGAATCTCCCATACAATACACTTGTAAAGCTAATATTTAAAGTAACCATTGGAACGCAGAGGGTATTGGCGTATACGTAAAGGAACATGGAGCGACAGAGCTCGATTAATACCACCACGAATAAACAGCTCCTCCATTTAACCACTTCTGTCCACAATGGCGGGAAATGCACACAAATATTGCCATTGACTTCATAATGTTTGTACCTGAAATACGATCCCATTCGGTCGACTGTCAGGACGCAGTGGTGAGCGACCTCCCGAGCGCAGGCTTTTCGCTGATCAGCTTCGGCCTAAACGTTGCATCCTGGTCCGTCATCCTGCGTCCCAAGGCCCTCTCCACCTTTGCTCCCAGCGCGAGCTTGCTGAGGTTATCGCTCTTCTCTGGCGTTGGCTGATATCGTTGCTGCTGTAGGCGCTTGCTCTCCAGACGATCGAAACCCTTTGTCCATGCTTTGATCTCTTGTAGTCGGGGGTCAGTGGTGGTGGACGATCTGCTGGTGTTGACGGTGCTTTCTGAAGCCGTCAAAGAGGGAACACCGCTGTAAGTAGAGAATCGCTTTGAGGTGCGCTTAGAGGTCACCTATGTGATACGTAGATATTAGCATGTGACAGGTCAATCGCTCTGCGAAACGGTTTCGGAGATGAGTCAATGGAAGTGCAGCATTGCAAAGATGTGTCGGACTTACACTCGGCGCCATGATAGGGCGTGATGATTCAATTGAGTGACCCATCGTAGAGAACGGGATTGGGAGATTCTTGTATGGGGTGTAAGTCTGAGGTTGAGGACGGTAGAACCCCCCCGCTTATTGTTGGAGTCGCTCAAGCTGACCGAGATCTGCGAGTGTTTCACCAAGGCTGTCTTGTCGCTAATAACAATGTAGCGAGTTACGTCAATAATGATTCGAGATAGCAGTATATTCTGGATGTCGTCGGCCTAGAGTACGGATTCACTTACGTGCGACAGATAAAGAACTCTCCTGGATGTGAAAGGGGTGATGGGATCGCAGGTGATCTCTTGGTGGTGGTTACCTTTGCTGTGTACGACGACTTGATTAATATTGTTATTGTTATTGACTCGATGAGGATGGGCCGGCAACTCCTGCTTTGTAGATCGCTGCGGAATTAGCAGCGTACCTTGACTATCTTAGTATCCGCTAACTTCCGTAAAGTATCTAAGAGGCTAAGGTAAAGTAGGTAAAGTAGTCGACAATCTCAGGGGTTGTTAACTAAGGTAGGACTTCTGGTGATCAAGTGACACAAGAGGTACAGTATCTACTCAAAATGACAGCCAAGTTCTTTGAATGCGGTTATGGTGATGGGGTTGGGGTTTTCGAAGTTTTTAACCTTTGGGATGACAAGCAGACAAGACTTAGGGGGGACGGATACAGTAGTTCCAAGTATATATCCTGGCGCCTGCGTTGGAACACTCGACCATCAACACGGTATGAGCCAATGACAAGCCTCATTTGGATTGTTGGCCCCAAGGGTAAGGCAGATGATGAAGCATGAGAACCACGTGTCTGTCCCGCACAACGCCTGCAGTAGTGCGCCATGACCAGCATTTTCGCTTCGGAAGGCCTAGAAGTAGAGGGTGTCCTGTTTCACAATCACCCACACGACTTCCACGGACCACAAGCCACGACAAGCTCGGCAATACCTTCACAATACTACCATTGGGGCCGGTTCCGTCTCTACCCCAATCCTGGATATCTCAGAGCAGCTACATGCACGCCACCACTCCATGAAAACGACATTCCAAGCGAAAAGACCTACGTGATTGGTCAAGAACATGCCGAAACAAAAGAAATTCCTGAAAAGGGCCGGCCAGCAGAAGAGCACGGTTCGCATGATCATGCAATCAAATCCCCCGATGAGAAACGAAGTCGACTGATTGATTCCCCAACCGTTAGAGCCTAGAGAGTGCGAATGAATATCTTGCCGGTATTGTGGCTAACCAATCTGCATTGTGTTTCGTCGAACTAATTCATGAACTGATGTCAACCAGCGGGCGTCGACTTCGAAGAAGCGGGCGAGAAATGGCGAGCTGGCGATGCTGCCAAATCAATGCGTTTCTTTGTCCGAGCCATTGAAATTTATGAAGAAGGCTTGCGGATATTTCCACAGTCTTTTGACCTTGCGTACAACAAGTATGAATGCTAAATACCCCCTAAGCGAGTCTCGCTGAACGAAACAGAGCTCGACTACGATATGAAGTAGCTCAGCAGCCGCGGCTACTTGCCCATTTGCCTACCCCTTTGCTAGATTTATTACGGCTCGCGCTAGACTCTCATAGGGTTGCAATGAGGATAGATCCAGATAATGCCGACCTGCTCTTGTGAGAATGACGTGTCCTGGTCTTTATTATATTGTTAATGGTTACTAGCAACACAGCCCAGGTTTTAACCAGTCTTGCTGAAGTTACTAGTGACGGCAAAACTGCCCTTCAAACCAACCGGGACGAAGCCCTACACCTTTTCCAGGAAGCGTTAGAAATCTTTCAGCGTTGTCTAGGGATCCAGGAGTTTCAGCTTACTGAACAGGTTACTGTAGCGGAGGAGAATTCTACTCAGGATGATGGTGAGAATATTGATATGATAAGCAGCAGTACATCAGAAACGTCGGAGAATGGACGATGGGCTACGATTGTGGAGCCTGTTACGAAAGACATACTTGTCGATACTGCACTAGCTCAACTGGAAACATTGGCAGCCGTTTGCACTCTTGTCGGCTCTAAAGGGCGCAATCATCTGGCGTGGGTTGATGAATACTACCGCAATGTATTACGGGACAAAATTGCCCTATATGTCGATGGTACCGATAGGCATCAAGAAGCCGCTCTAATAAATGCTAGATTTTTGTGCGCTTTGCTAGACGCAAGCTTCCGCAGCGGAGAGCTGGAAGTCTCTACATACGAACGAGAGTTAGCTGCGGCTTACAATCAAGCCATCGACTTAAGCAACAATCCGCATTGCCTTTGTGATAGAGCAGATAGTGAAATAACCTTCAGTACCAGTGTCCAAGCCTCCTTACAAGAGAACTTACACGCTCAGTCAGAGGATCTTTACCAAATAAACACCATAAGCTGGAAACATCTCACCATGGCACTCAATGATTTGGCGGCAGCATCAAAACTCCCTGAAGTTCAAAATCTGCCTCGAATACACCTGCGTCGCGGGGACTGTGAGCTCCTCCGTTATCGCTTGAGCGAAGAACCGGCAAGCTACGATGTTGCTGTCAAAAGTGCGTCTACTCTGATCAAGAATGCTGAAGTGTACTATCGAGGTTCAGCTAGACTGGCTAGGAACGAAGGCGCTGTAGATGAGGAGCGCGAAGCTTCTGTGAAGGAAGTCGTTGCAGCGAGTATTGCCAGTAAATCAGGAAAGGTCTCGGAGCTCGCAAACAGTCAGATGGGAGCTGTTACTGAAGTGATTGAAGATATGAGAGATGAAGGGCTTCTGTCCAATGAGAGCATCGCTTTCATTGATGGTTTTGTTAGCTGAGACGCTGGCTTTCATGGTGGGAATGTACCCATTTTATCCATGGAAAACTAGGATGAATTCTGGTCTGACTGGGATTGGCATGAGACCACGATGATGATCAAGCATGTACAAATTATGCTCATCTATTTAGCATTTTTTGAATTGTATTACAATGAATTTAGAGATCGTCTTTTAGATACTTTAATATATATGCGGACTTTGGGAAGGAAAGACTTTGTAGCCTTTTGCGTAGGACGCCACTAGGATGAGGACCAAAATTTATGCCGCGTCTCTCACTTAAACGCGCTACACGTCTTCCTACACATTCTGGCTCTTTTGCTATTGCCTTCCTTACATCTGGATCTTCTCCACTAGTGGTCATTCAATATGGAGTCTTTTGAAGGCATATATTTGGATCTTTCGAAACAGCCAGGCAAATGCAGGATAGCGGAGAGCGGGCTGGGATGGAAACCCTCTGGCGGCGGTGAGACCTTCACACTCGATGGTAGCAATATTGGCGGGGCCCAGTGGAGTCGTGCAGCTAGAGGCTTTGAGCTCAAAATACTGTCCCGAACGTCAGGTGTCATACAGTTGGATGGGTTTGAGCAAGAAGTAAGGACGAGAATCAACTGGTCTAATATCGAAGTATTACTGATTGCGCCAGGACTTTGATCGTGTTGGCAAAGCTTTTAAACTTTTCTACGGTATCAATCTGGAAAACAAAGAGCACGCCTTAAGAGGATGGAATTGGGGTAAAGGCGAATTTGGCAAGGCAGAACTAGCATTCAATGTGCAGAATCGTCCAGCGTTCGAAATACCCTACTCGGAAATCTCAAACACCAATCTTGCAGGGAAGAACGAAGTGGCGGTCGAATTCTCGTTACCTGCAGGTGGCAGCGAAACAGGTACAAATGGGCACCTTGGGGGGGCACGAAGTCGAGGGCGTAAAGCTGGTGCTGCAAGAGATCAGCTGGTGGAGATGAGATTCTACATTCCGGGGACTGCCACGAAGAAGGAGAAGGACGAAGATGGGGAAGAGAAGAGTGTGAATGGGTCAGACGCAGAGGAACAAAATGCTGCCAATTTATTCTACGATACTTTGATGGACAAGGCAGAGATTGGGGAGGTTGCGGGAGACACATTTGCAACGTTCCTGGACGTGCTGCATCTTACACCCAGGTCCGGACATCAGACGGATCTATTGCAAAAGCGCTATGCTGATCAACATGCAGAGGACGATTTGACGTCGACATGTACGAGAGCTCATTCCGATTACGTGGTAAAACTTATGATTACAAAATCCAGTACGAACACATCAAGAAATTCATGCTTCTCCCTAAGCCCGACGACCTTCATACTTTGATCACCATTGGCCTTGATCCTCCGCTACGGCAAGGTCAGACCCGATATCCGTTCCTTGTGATGCAGTTCAAGCGAGAAGAAGAGGTCGTAATCGATTTAAACGTGACTGAGTATGGGAATCATCAAGGATTGCTGGGTCTATGCTAACCTCAAGTCAGGGAGCTTCTAAAGGAAAAGTACAAAGACAAATTGTTACCACATTATGAGCAACCGCAACATTCAGTTGTCGCTCAGGTATTCCGTGGCCTTGCTGGAAAAAAGGTTGTCACACCGTCCAAAGATTTTATCAGGTACGCGCCCTCCGGTGAAAGGCCTTTGCATTAATTACATTCAAAAACCCTCCTATATGATTGTCACACTACCCAGCATATAAGCGCTGACGATCCTAGCCACCACCAGCAATCCGGAGTCAAATGCAGTATCAAGGCCAACGAAGGGCATCTGTTTTGCTTGGACAAGAGTTTCATGTTCGTGCCAAAGCCTGCTTCATACATTCCTTTCGACAACATTTCGGTTATTGTCATGTCAAGAGTCGGTGGAGCCGTCTCAGCAAGTCGGACATTTGATATCACAATCACTACGAGAGGTGTAGGCGAGCATCAATTTAGCAACATCAACCGGTAAGAGTGCAGAATCTATCGTATGTATCTTGCTGACAAGTCCAAACAGCGAGGAACAAAAACCCCTTGAAGAATTCTTTGCAACGAAAGGTCTAAAAACGCGCAACGAGATGCTTGACGACGTAAGTCGAATCCATAAATCCTCACGAGACTATACTGACTACCCTCTTGTCCTCCGCCATCATTGCCGCCGCCCTCCAAGAAGCCGACATGGCCTCCTCAGACGAAGAAGTTGTCGCCGCCCGAGCCGACCGCGGTTCAGCTGACGAAGATGAAGAGAGCGTAGACGAAGATTTCAAGACCGATTCCGACTCAGACGTAGCGGAAGAGTATGACTCGGCGCATGAGAGCAGCGGAAGTGATGACGAGGAGATGGCGGAAGCCGGAGATGCACCAGTGCCAAAGCCCGACCGTGGAGACATAGCAGAGAGGCCGAAGAAGAAGGTGAAGACCGGGAAGTGAGCTGGGAAATGATAAAATGGATGCATTGGTGGCGTTTGTAGGAGCACAGGTTGGCTAGCCTCATAATGGTAGGGCAGGCACACAGGCAGCGGTCACGAGAACGCGGATTTGCATGTTGAATGTTTACTACCAGACATACATACTGTAGCGCCGATGGTAGAAGCCAATCCGAGCAAATGATATCGAATAGTCAAAGAACCACATCTTCCAAGCTAGTCCTTTGTGGAAATTCGAACCTTACAGCCCAGCTCGACAATTTCAAGGGTACGGAGAAGCCAATGTCCCGCATTCAGTCCTAGAAATATAGATTGAATACTAAGGTACCTCACCAACATATTGACGAAGTACCTTATTGGTAAGCGCGATTAACGCCCGCGCTCCCTTCGAACAAACTGTCTCAGCAACAACTTCCACCTCGAGCCAAAAAGGCTTTCCTGAGCCTCAATCCAGCTGCGGCTCGTCATCACCACCCAGTCCTATTCCTGAGCTTTTAAAAAGATTTCGTTCAGAGAATTGCACGCCATTCGATTCGAAACAACACCACCACATCGCTGCTGCAGCGCTTCTGCCTCATGACATTACTGTGATATTTATGGTTAGAGAGCTTAATGAAGTGATGACTCACTACAACAACTGAAAAGCTTTCTTTTCGGATTAAAACTACGAATAGTAATAGTTGAGAAGAAATGATTGAAAACGAAGGTGGACAAAGTTTGGTGCCCAGTCTCTAAATCGACTTGGCTTAGAATAGCTGTCCTACCACCAAGAATTGTCATCGCGACATCTGTCACGTCTCCCTGTCACACAAAGTAAACACGACGGAACAAGAGAAATCAAGCTTGCGCCGAAACTCCTTGCACCAACGGTAGAACACAAATAATCTGTCTGCGCTCTGTTTCAAACATTTTCCACGTTCGGTTTATTAGCTCCACCCGCAATGGGGGCCTCACAATCCCCCTCCCCCCCTCCTCCCCCACCTGTTGCTCTCACCCCCGGACCCCGCGCCTCACAATTTCAGAACCTCTACAACAACGCCCTCATACACACCCTCCGAACCTGCTCTTATGCCAACTTCTCCTCCTGCTTTCCCACACCCGCGAAATACGCTCCGCAAGTACTTACTTCAATATGGCAGCAAGTCACGCAGCAGGTGGAAGAGAGGTCAAAGAGGGAATTTGAGGCTATCTTGAAAGAGAAGGATGTGGTTAGAGGACTGAACGACCTGGAGAGGCTGGTGGGGGAGGCGAAAGCGAGGAGAGCGAAGGGAGAGGACGGGGGGGAGCCGTGAGTCTTTCCATGGGTGGCTTTTACTTTATTTTCCGAAACTACGTGGCATGGTAGCTTATGACGTGCCTTTACACACAGTCCCCATACCCTGCCTCCCGAGAGGCTATACCTTGCGCATCTTGCACCTTATCTACGAGAAACGGAGAAAGAGCTCGAGGCAGAGTTGAGAGCATTACAAGGCGAGAACGAAGACTTGGTTGAGGAGATCCGAGCACAAGGCCAGGAAGTGGAGACCTTAGTCGGGGGCTTAGAAGGTGTCATTGCCGATTTGGAAGGGGCCAATGAGGCCATGGGAGATGTTGTGGAGGGAGACGAGATGAAAAGAGAAGTATTGGAAATCGAAGAAGAGCTGAAGGGAACGGGGAGAGATGCAAAGTTATGACTCAAGATCAGGCGTGGGATTCTAGGAGTTCAGGAAGCGCCGGGACGCGGATTCTTGGTTTGGAAGAGAAGGGCAGAAACGTTAATGAAAGTACGGCGTCAAGGACAGGCTTTGCAGATGGAGTGCAACGATATCTATCTCGGCATCAACCCGAGATTGGCTAGATTTGTTACCAGATCTTGCACTTTCCTAAGGTACCCTTTGTCCGTTGTCCATTATTCATCCCAACAAGAGCATTGTTTATCCCTAATCTCCAACTGTACCAACAATCACAAAGCAAAACTTCTTCCTCTCGATGAGAACAATGACCCACTGTTTTGGTCTTCTATATGTACACTTGCCTTTTCTTCATCACGGTCGAACTCACGGGCACACTCAAACTCATCGAAAAACTCATGTTCACCACAACACTGATAGTGCTTGACCGCCAAGCAAAAATGGCGAACACCACCATCACAACCCTTCCCACAGCGATTCCGACACCAACGCAAGCTTCAATAATGCACGCTACAATAGCGACGGTTTCATCATCCACGAACGCGACTGATAAATTCGTGATTCCAACAGTGCCTACAGGCATGAGCTCCCCAAGCTGGCTAATGAACAATCTTGCGGTCATCGTGATCGTCGTTGGTGGCGCCGTTGTAATAAACGTCCTTGGATGCAGTCTCTATTGCTTGATCAGAAAATGCCGCAAATCGCGGAGAAATGGCAACGACAATGCTTGAAGGCGACTAGCAGCGATTACTCGGCTGAGGATATGGTTTTGGCTGGAGGGAGGCATTCTGAAGACTGGGTAAGATTTCAGTGAGTCAATTTCCGATTCCTCTGCCTTCTCTACCTCAACACGATCATGAGCCTACAACGACCCTCCTCCAGTTTTCTTTGTTTTTATGTATACTGCCATGAATATCATTCTTGTTTCCTTTGTTTCGTACATATATCAAAAAGCATCAAAGACTTTGATTTTGGCCCAACAAAGAGATCTTATCCCAATCTCTACGGCTCGAAAGTTAACAAAGATTCATTATACGGACCTAATAATTCAATCAGTTACTGATTATCTTGCACACAAATACAATGCTTTTACTACCACAATTTCTCCCCAAATCGCGCTCTTGCAAATTCAACGAACCGGCCTTCCAAACAGAACACGACCCGTAACGAACTCGATTTCGAAGGATAACCCCTTTTCAATCAGCGGCAGATATAATTCATCCAAGACATCTATTACACTCTTAGCTCGGAAACCATGGAAAATATTGAAATCGCCGCCATTGTCGCCTGTGCCTTGGTTGCTTTAATGTTCATATCCTGGGGCTGCTGGTGCCTGATAAGGAAGCACCGCGGTCTACCGCACCAGCTGGGTGATGTCTAAGTGTGACACAAAGGCAGTCCTCAGGTCTCTCTCCACGCTGCCTAATCCTGTCAGGACCTGTTTTGATCGCTGCATGGGAAGTGCGAACGGCAGTCAAACGAAGAAGCTATTCTCAACCTTGTATCGATCTCGTCAGGATCCTGTTTTTTACTTCAACATGTTTTCTGTCCATGACAGTTCCTTGGTATTGTCAGCGTTCCTCGCGTGCTTTCGTCCAGAGTATTTTCCAAGACACCTTCGATTAATTGCATGCCTACAAAACCTTCAATGCATCGGGACCGGACTCTGTTCTCCACTCTCCTATTTCAAATTTCTAATCAATTGCATCAAGACTAATTCGGATATTGCGTTCTTCTCGTCATTGCTTTGAATCTGAACTGACAATTTCGGCACTCTCGCAATGCTCAATACCGTCTGCTCAATGGCATTTTCTGTAGCGACTAAGTTTCATTCGTCTACCGTACCATTGTCACACAAACCCCGCTCCAAAGATAATGTAAACAAATTTTCTTTCTTGAATCCTCGAGAACAATACCTTTCTTCCCTCCCACGTCTTCGAAGCAGTCTATTACTTACAATACAAAAACCAAGCCAACCCCCCCCCCGCTCTTAATTTCTCCCTCCACCCCATCTATCCCCTATCCCTTCGCCCTCTAAAATCCCTTATCCAACAACTCGAAGAATAACTAATCGGTCCCTTTCCAACTCTCCTCCACATCCTCTCATGGCTCCTATTCCCAACCCCGATATGGATCCCTGGCATCGACTCTCTTTCCTCTTCATCGGCGTAACCGGCCTGTTTGCAATCGCCGTTGCCGCCACCTGGGCCACCGAGTTCATGTCTCACAGAGTCCGTATGTCGCGAGAGCGAGGATTAAGATATGTCTGAGGAGCTGGCAAGGGAAGGCGAGAAAAGTTTTAACGGACTAAATTACATTTTCACTGCTGTGCCAACATGAGAGAAGTCTGGTTTTCAAAGAGCATAAAAGGGAATTTTACTCTTTTACTTTTTTTCTTTTTTTCCTTTTTCCCATTCTCCCCTCCCGCAAGAAGTCTATCCCCTTCACCATGAAACCCCCCTTCCCTCCTCCCACACAATCTCCTCCCAACCCATCTATCTTCCCTCCCCTTCGAACCTCCACCCCAACCCAAACATTCTCAGCAGCTCAAACGCAGCTTCCACAAACTCTCCTACAACAGCAAAACCCCCAACCCATCATACTCTCTTGCAAAGCGGGCCATGGGCTCCTGTCTTCATGCAACCGAACGAGGGATCCCGTCGAGTTCGGAGTCGAACTCTCCTCGTCGTCTGCGTAGTTGCCTTTTTTTTTTTGGCATGTCTAGCTCTTGAGAGGTGGTGGTGGTACGAGTATATTGCGATGCGTGGGTTTCGCCAGGGGAGTTCGAGGAGGGGGGTTAGGGTGTAACGGGATTTGTTGCGAGTAGGTAGGTCGGATACGAGGGAACGTTTTTTTTTTCCCTCTAAAATTCGGGTTTTCGGGGAGTATGTATACCCTTGCTCCTCAGGCTTCCTGAGTTTTGGTTGTTGTTGTTGTTGTTGTTGTTGTTGTTGTTGTTGTTGTTGTGTGTAGCTCGGAAGAATCTCTTCTCAGTCTCCATTTCACCTACGATGATTCCGAACCCTATTCCTCCAAAAAGCACACTCACGCCTCTCCTAGAAATCTTTCATTCCCCTTTTTCAAATATATCACCAACTCACACCGCACAATTCACCCCCCACGTAACAGCAATGAATACAAACTCCTCTTATTCCCCGAATTTCTCGAAACAAAGACCCTTGTACTTTCAAGACTCATCAAACATACAAAGACCTTTCCGCACTACCCCCCCCCCTCTCTCTCATAAATACCACCTTCCTCAACCCCCCTCCTCCCTCTCCCCGAACCAACCAGAGAAAAACTACCAACAAAGCACGAAAAGAAACTGTCACAAACTTCCCCAAAAAAATACAATATCTTTGTCCACCCATCCACCCATCCACCCCCTCAGCAACCTCTACCCAACTACACCCACACATCCCTCTCTCCCAAACCAAACCAAACCAAACCAAACAAAAAAAAACAAAAAAAAAATGTCTCTCTTCGCCAACCCAACCCTCCCCCAAGTCATCATCCTCGTCCTCAGCATCGTCGCCATCATCGCCGTGATTGCGGTTCTTTTCGGCATGTGGTGGCGGAGGTATACGGTGGAAGGGAGGAAGGATGCTGCGGGGGATGTTTACGGTTGAGGAGGTGGGGTTTTTGGGGGGGGGATGGAGGGGAGAGAGTTGGGTGGGTTTGTGTGTGTTTTGGCCTTCTTGTATGGGGGAATTGTTCTGAGGCTTTGGGACTCGTGTTGTTTTTTCTGTTCGTACGATCTATTTATTTGCGTGTATCTCATTTGAGATTTTCCACGCCTATTAGGCCTGGTGGGAGCTTCTTTTCATAGATCTAGAACGATTCACTCATAAATATACATGTATCCATTCATCACTGCCACATGCCTAAATCCACATCATTAAACCAAACGAAAAAATGGGGGGGGAAAACAGTCCCCTTATCCCGCATCCCCTATCAAAGAACCCCATTCCACATCAATGCACCAACCTCCCTTACATATCCTCTCCTCTTCCCTTCCCTCTTCTTCTCTCATCCTTGTTGCCCACAATACTATACCACCCAACTAACATCAATCAACCAACTAACATCAATCAACCAACCAACCAACCATCCCCCCCCTTTATCAACAATGGACCTCCCCCCCTCCACCCTCCCCCACCTCCTCATCATCGCCCTCATCGGCACCGCTGTCGTGGTCATCCTCGCTCTTAAATTCTGGCTAGTTTCGTGGTTGTGGAAGAGGTATCGGAGGAGGCAGGAAGATGTCAACGGGACATGGTGGGGTCGGGAGGGTGGTGTGAGGAGGGATGCGGGGGCGAGAGGGGGAGGGGAGGGAGGATATTTGGGGTGGGAGAGGGAGGAGAGGCAGAGGGTTTGGTGGGTTTGATGGGGTTCTAGTGTCTTTGATATCTTTTGATAGCTCCGGGATGGTCCTCGGGAATCACATCTTAGTGGTTGAACCAGCGGTCATGCACATGGTTCCCCCTTTTCTCTCTGTTTTTCTTGGTTGCTCGTTGTCCGTTTCGAGGTTCTCGAATCTAGAATTTTTTTTTGGTCCTGGGAGAGTCCTGTTGTCCAACGACGAACCACTATCGTTTTTTGCTCATTGTTCTTTCCAGAGTGACGCTGCAGCGCGAAATGTTGAAGGATTGGAGTACTGTCGCAGGCCCAGCGATCAATGGGACCACCGCTCCCTGTCTCTGTTTTCTTTCGCAGTTACAACCACAACCAAAATTTCTTACCCATCCTAGCCCTCAATCTCTTAACCGCGTATACAGCTCTCGGCATTCAAACCAACCACCCCAGAGTAAGTCTCTTACAAATAACCATCGGCCCCCTCATCAAAGCTTCCCCCTATCGCACATCTTCCAATCCAAGATGAGCGATATTGTCTTCACCCTTGTGACCGTCGATGCAGTTTTTCTGGTGGTTTCTCTCCTCCGCATCCTCTGGCTCCAGCACAGACATCCGTCGGAGGATAGCAAGTGCTACTGCTAGGCTTGTTGTTTTGGGGGAAACAGGGGGGTTTTGGATTTGCAAATTCCAAGAAAGAGGTCTTAGAGATTGAAGTTGGTGGAGAGTTGTATAAAAAGGGTGGTGAGTTTGGTGGTCTTTGTATAATAAAGAGATTTCTCTGTGTTCTAGATTGGGGATAGATTCTGTGAGCAAAACAATTCCTTCCTTATCATGGAGGGGCTTTTGTGACTACGGATATCTGTCCTGATATGAATGATGGAAACTGCTCATGTTACAAAAGAGGGAAGAATTATAAGTCTGAGAAGCTGTGCGAAGATAGGGGCGAATAGGTAGCACTTCATTTCTCGTGAAATCTGGGATTGCAGCTGCCTGTCCCGGGGAACGCCGCATGCCCGCTTCGAATGCAGCATCTCGGGACATAATACCTCGTATGGGAAGCGTTGTTGACGGCTCAGCGGTCTCTGTATGCATCTGAGTCGTGATCTATTTCATGTAGACGCTTCGTTAGTCGAAGTGCCACTCTTCTCTCATCCCCTGGATTCTCATGTGCTTGAGCACTAACTTTATCAAGTCGTCATTCTCAGTAACGCCCCTTCACTTTCTTGCCAATATTCATTCTGAAACAACCTCAAAGTATAAGCCGTGAGCAAACGCTAAAACGTGAATAATAACGAGTGAAGAGATCCATCAATCTCTAGACATAGTGAAGATCGCCTCACTCACAGTGAAGAAACTCAGCGACTCTCTGTATATTAAGATACCTCCCATGGCCTTTCTGTTTATACAACCTGCATCTTTCAGACTTCCAGCCTCTCCACTAAATCTGTCCTCGAAGCCTTATATCCCTGAAATTCTATCAAGGAGACCCAGACTTCTTATCTTCGAGAACACTCAACCAAGAGTAGGCCTCTTATAACCACTCCCTAGCTATCAGGAATTCTCTGGCTTTCGAACTTCTGGGCTTCGGCGTTCCCGCCTTGGGCTGGATACTCTGCGTCTGGAAGCACCAATTTACTCTCCAGATCAAATTTTGCCTCTTCTCGACACATTTCAATGGATTCTAGACTTGGCTTGGTCTTGATAATAATAGCGGCCGCTGCCTTCGGGCTCATCGTCACCGGGCTTGCCCTCCTATACCATAAAAAGCGCGGCCTTCGACCACAGAATGTTCAGTGCTGATACTCCTTAGCTTTCCATCCTTGGAAGCAGTCGACAAGGGTAGCCTCTTGTGAGCTTTATCTTCTCATATTAACAACCCTCCGACTTCCGACTTTCTGCGCTTCGGCATTCCGAGCTCGGACTCCCGGCTCTGCGAATTCCAAGGCTGAGGGTCCTTCCTGTCTTCCTTGGAGTCGATGACTTCCGTAATCCCTTAGGACTTGTACTCATCTGGGGAATAATTGCAACAATCTTTGCACTTCCCATCATTTTACTATTACTCTTCTTGGTCACCGAGTTCTCCATCTGGGTCGCCGAAAAGCCCAGTATCCCTTGCAGAGCTGATACACACTCCGCGTACGAACTTCTGGGACAGGAGTAAGCTGGTGCTTATACACTTTCTTCTCCAGCACCTCCTTCAGGACCTCCTCCGCCATATACGACGCCAAAAATAAATCTTACAAAGGTGTTGCGATGAGCTGCGTGAAAGCCTCCCATCGTCCTCTATTGGCTACGTCATAACCGTTGGAGTACAATAGCAGTTTGTGCCAGTTTTGATGTTTGAAGGATAACGAAACTCCGAAGCTAGTAAAGGGGATGGGGCCCAAGGGGTTAGACGAGGGTGGAGGATGACCTAGAAAGCTTGTGGTATCTGTACTTATTGCCTACTTAGCAATTCTTCTTTTCCTCAATTGGATCGCGAATATGCCCCTTTTATGAGACGACATCTTTTGAAGACTTACGAAACATGGAAGAGCATCTTGATCCTCCTTATGTGAAACGGCAAGTAAGAGCCAAAACCGTACGCGTCTTTCGTGAAGTTACGTCGTCGATTATCGTAATTGTTTGAGCAATGAAGCGCACGCTGAATGAATGAGCGATGAATGATTCTCGAGAATCAATGCTAATTCATGAATAAAGGAAAAATAAGCGCTTAACTTCAGGATCTCAAAAGCAATCTTGGTCTATCACACGGTAAGTCGGTAGTAACGTAACGTCTTTCACTGATGTCTTCGGTGTTCAGCCTACTCTCTTCGTGGAGCACAAACCTCAATCCAGCTCATATTCAGATCAAGCTCCAATCATCCCCATTCTCGAAAGATAGACTAAAGAACCTACACATTAGTCGACGAAGAGCACTCCGCCGCATCCACATCCGAAACCCCCCCCTCCAATCTCCCACAACCAGACTCCGCCTTTCCGGCAAAACCCACAATTGGTCTACCTCTCTCGATTTGGATCGCCATAGGCATCGCCGGCTTTCTTTTGCTCGCCACCTTAATCTACTTGCGCTATCACTGGTCTATAGGCCGCCAAGTTGCGACTGCAAACCTTCCGAGCGGGTAATCAATCTCCCTTCTTCTTTCCTACCTCGCTCACCATCATCACCCGAGAGACAAACTCCACTTCCTCAAAGCAGCGGATGGCGTCGTCGAATTCCACTTTCGTCATCGTCATCTGGCTCCGGGCTTCGATACCCGTTGGAGGATAGTGTTGCAGGGTAGGTTTTTGGAGAGGAAGGGGTCAGAAGGTGGATAGCTGGAGTGAATATTGATTCTGTACATCTTGACGGATTTTGCGGGTCTTTTGTTTCCCGATTAGGTCTTGGATATGTGCTTTAGACGAAAAGGCAATAGTTGGTACATACAGACATATTCTGCAATTGTTCGAAGTGTTCCTAAATTCTCTTTGTGTTGCTTACTTGGTATACTGCATACTTTGTCAGATCTTCTTTGTGAGACGTGTCAACAATGTCTGTTGTATCCTTTGATACCAAGTTTCCTCATCTATGAAACGACCAACAAAGAGCAGGCTTCTTACAAAAAGGTCTTTCTCAAGACACCCGCTCCAACCTTCAACATCCTCAACTTTGATGATTCTCAACCCATACCACAGCCCCACCCACATCAACAATCTCGCCCCCTTATCATCTTCAGCATGCGTCTCGACACCTCACCCGGAAGTTTCCTGGGTACGCTCGGGGTAGGCGTGTTTATCATTATCGCATTCGCGGCTTTGGTCTTGGTCGTTGTGATATGCGTTCTTATTTCCAAACTCATTGATCGATGTAAGAGGAAGCGAGCAGAGACGTCTAAAGTCTAAGAGGGTTTCGAGCGTATGGAGGATTCAAGGAAGTGCGAATATCTTGTAGGGGAGAGTGTCGGAAGTCCTTAGATTCACAAGTGGGAGGCTAGGAGAGTAAGGATGGAGTACTAAATGCTTGTCGTCCATGTGGCTTTTGCAAGATTCGCGAGTCTTCTTGAGTTTTTCCAATATTTAGAATAAGAATTTGAAACAAATTCATCGATACGGTCCCGTACATGCGTCGGCGGTTTGCAGCTTGCACTGTAAATCTTTGTGATGAAAGGACACATACTCTCAAGAGCTGATGAAGGTCCAGTCAATTATAGGTGGAAATCCGAATCCGGACAGTGAAAAGACCCGTCACACTCGAGAGTGGATAAAACAATCTTTCCCACTTCACAGTTAATAGTCTGTCTGTATATGTAGCTCCTGCCTCACCCTTCCAATCCCACAGATCTCAGCTCACACAATCCAATTTTCAACCCATATTCGATTAAATTATCATCTTTACGCCTTTCCAAACATACCTAACTTTCCATCCCACAAACCCGGTCGACCCTAAGTATACCTTTCACTTACGCAAACAACTTCTCAACCTCGAATATTCTTGCTTTCGGCGTCCCCACTGTCAAAATCCTCGGCTCCATTATTGCCTAGCTCCATACTACCGCCTCGTCCATTTTCAATAATCTCGGCTGCCTATCGCCGCCAATATGGGAAATGTACTCAGTGGCTCTTCAGAAGACGACGTGGATGTTAATCGTTCTGGTGGTAGCGGTAATTGTTGCGGATCTGCAGGCGGATTTCAGTGCAATGATGGTGGTTGTGGTACTGACTTCGGTCTTGGTGATTGCTGTTGTACATGTTGTGGTGAATTTTTTGGTGCACTGTGTGGTGCCATTTGTGGTGGTTGCTGATTTTGAGAATTTGTCAATCATGGAACCTGGGGGACACTTTCGAGGCGCAAGGAATTGTACAGGAAGGCACTACCAAGCGGTCGAGATCTGCTGAAGCTGGTAGAAGAATATCAGAGAAAATCCAAACTGAGCTTTGCTATATTTGAACCCATCTCGGGATATCGGAGACGGAGATTCATCGAGTTGACTTCGAAATGTAATAGGCCAAAGTACGTTCGGGTCGGTAACGAGGGGATGAAGTGTCAGTAATGCGTGAGATGTCGAGTCTGTCATTAAACTGAATGGTTGAAGTGGCGTTGTAGTCTCTGCGTCCTATAAAAGGTCTTTAACCGTCGAGGTGTTCTAATCCAGTACCTCGCGTCGACAAGAGCAACGATTGGGAGATTTGGGATTTAGCAGCAGCACTCACGCCTAACAGGCGAGCTAAACTCCGCCTGTCATAAGTCGGCTAGTCTCATGACTCATTCCTCTCCAGCTCTTATCGAATTTCTCACCCTCCTATACTGTCCATTCACATACACTCCCCCCAAAATTTTCTTATCCCCCGTATACTCGACCGCCTCCAGCACTCTTCCGACAACCAAAACATGATCACCCACCTCCACATTTTTGTCTCTCTCCCAGGCACACCTCATCCACCATACCGAACCGCCTGCAAGACCCATTTTCAGCTTTCCGTTCTTCCCTACGTATCTCTCCCACTCGCCGTCCACAAACGCCTTTGCGACTGTAAAATCCCATATCGCGCTGGCGGTGAAGGTACCGGAACTGCTGATGGCGCTATAGGTGGAGCTGGGGAGTTTGATATTGAAGGAGACGTAGGGGGTTGGGTGGAGGGTTACGGTGTTAAAGGAAGAGACTAGGAGGCCGGCTGGGGTGTCAGGAGAGGTGAGAGAAGTAGAGAGGATGATAGTTATGGGATGGGGAATGGAGCGCATGAGGGTCCGGACGGTGGTGGCTAGTGGGGAATGGTGGGAGTGATCTGGACCTGGTTAGATGCTGGTCAGAGGGTAGGCATCAGTGGGTAAAATAACGAACCATTGTTTAAAGGGCTGGAGCTGTTGTGTGACTTCAATTGATGATGTTGGCTGAACGCTCTGCATGGGGAAGAATGCGCGGCGTGAGGGATCGCCAGACGCAAAGCGCAAAAGAGACCGTATGGTGGGATCATGAGGGGGGTTTATGAGACCATTCATGGCGTTGAATATTTCATAGCGTATTTAAGAGCTTGTTTGCCAATCGAAAGTCGTGAATTGCGTCAATCAACCTTCGGACGATTGTGAGGTCGAAATGACGAATGTCCGGCAGAAAAAGCTGTCCTATCCCAAAGACCCCGAAGCACAACCCTCCCTAGAACAACCACCACCCACAAATCCAACCACAACCGCAACCTCAACAAACAATGTCCCTCGCCACCCCCATCCGCCTCCTCCTCCACCCCTCCCACATCCCCCCCTCCAACTTCCACATCCACATCCACATCCACCCCCCCCAAACCCGCCACGCCTCCCTCCTCCGCCGCCCCAAACGCCCCTACACCTTCACCCAACTAATCACCCTCTCGGACGGCAGCACCTACACGCACCGCACCACCTCCCCGACACCCGTCTACGCCAGCACCAAAGACACGCGCAGCAGCCCGCTCTGGAACCCGTCATCGCAGAAACTGCTCAACGTCGAAGCGGACGAAGCGGGGCGGTTGAGGGCCTTTCGGGAGAAGTTTGGGCGGGGTTGGGATGTTGAGCGGATGGAGGATGGTGGGGAGGAGGGGGCAGATGGAGGAGAGGGGAGGGAGGATAATTTGATGGATTTGATTAGTGGGTTTGGGCAGGAGGCGGAGATGGAGGGGACGGCGAAGGGGGTTAGGGAGGAGAAGGAGAGGAGTGGGAAGGGGAAGGGTGGGGAGAGGTGATGAGGGGGAATGTTTGGAGGTTGTGTCGGGGTGAGATGGATCATACTGGGCTTCGAGGTGCGACTCAGCCGGTTGGTTTGGGAGCTGTCTGGTCACTACGAAGGGAACACCGGCACCTGTGTTTGTCTCGCTTACAGTCGATCGTGAACGCTAGATCAAGGCTGGCAGACGAGGTTCTATTAGTCTGTACAGCATCATGAAACCCTTTGCGAAGTCAGAGAGAACCGGATATCTCAGTTCATTATCCGCTTCATTCTTAAGATAGCCATACCAAAATGGCCTTCGAAGCCAAGAAGCTTTACCGTCCAGAAATACAAAACGCCGCGCTGAAGCATGCACGCTCTTCAAGCTTTTTCTCAAGATACCTCCCCGCTGCAAATGTAATATTGGAACTATACAAACTCAACGTTGTTGCCGCCTCTGGCCTCACGTGCTTGCTTGGCCTGCGCTCTCTCTGCTCTCCGCCTCCGCCGATTATTCGCGTAGTCACTCGTCTCTGTATTCGTCCCATCGTACGTCCCGGGGCTACCTACACTACTTGGTCCTGGCCGTGGTCCCCCAGATCCTGTGGGTATAGGCGGAGGAGGCGGGTAACTATTCCCTTGGATTGGTGGAGGTTGTGCATAAGGATTTCCTTGAGGAGGAGGCGGTAAGGGAACAGAAAGATTTTGTGCTTTGGCTGCAGCAAGTCTGTCATGCTCTATCCTCATCGCCGCTGCTTGTTCCTGTTCTCGAGCTTCGGTGCGGCGCCACCGGTCACCACCGCCATCTGTTCCGCTTAGCGAACTCCCACTACGCCGGCGGCCGCCCCGTCTGTCGCGTGATTTTCGACGTGCTTCTCGCTGAGCAGCAGCTTCTTCTTCGGGTAGACGCCTAAGTGTGACATGACGGCCATCGCTATGCATCTTGACCTTGACGCTAACAGGCTGCGATGCTGGACTGCCTTCGCCTGCACTGTCATGATGACGGTCACGACGGCTCGAACTGGCCTCAGCGGCAGCAGCAGCAGCTCTACCAGAGTGCCGGCGATGCTGCCGCCCACCAGCTGAAACCCACGCTTCTGAGCCAGATGATTCTGGGTGAAACAACCCTTGTGGATCTGGAGGGATGGGTGGCATATTAACGGGTGCGGTAGGTGGTGGATTATCAGCACCTAATGGCGGACGTGGGGCTAGCGCACCAGTGGCAGTAGGAGGATAAGCACCAGCTGGGAATGGCGGAGGAAGGCCGCTATCGTGACGAGGATGGTTATCGTCTGTCGTTGAAGAGATGTCAGTGGTTGCCGTACGTGAGCCTCGGCGACCGCTCCGACGTGGAAAGCCGTCACCGGTAAGGCGTTGATCGTTGGCTCGTCTTCGACGCTCTTCTTCGAGCTCTCTCTCTTGTCGCTCCTGTTCTTTTCGATCACGCCGCTTTTTGAGTATATTACGTACCAAGCCGAAGGCACCTAACCCGGCAACTGTGTCTCTTAAGCCATGGCCTTTCCGATTTCCTTCTTCTTCACTTAGAAAGCTGCTGGAAGTGAGATCGCTTTCACTTCGCCGGTGGTGCAATGGTTGATTGAGAGGATGGTGGCCGCTTGGTAAAGGTCGGCCATTGTCGACCCTATCCAAGGGACTTGGGCGAATAGGGGTAGCTCCTCCTGGGGGAGGTCCGTATTCACCGTCGTCACTGTCTCTATCCCGATTCTTTCTTCTATCTAGAAGGCTCTTTGCCAATCCTGCGGCACCCACGACTGCTGCAATCTTCAGTAGTCTATCTGTCCATGAACTATCTCCCTCGTGATCCCGTCCATGACGGGAGTACTTCTCTTCCTCGACGTAAGCTCCTGAATGTCTTCGAGAGCCAATAACCTCGGGACGACCTGGGCTTCTTGATCGGGTTCTGAACCGGTTTGCAAGCGCTGCTAAACCTACCCCGGCCGCACCTGCTTTGACTAAGCCTCCTATACCGCCGTGACGTCGGCGTTCTTCCACAGCGCTTCCGGGGCCATAACTGTACCGACTATCGTAGTCACTACCACCACGCTGATCTTGGCGGTAACTCAAGATGAAGTAGAGGACGACAAGGATAAAGACTGCCAAGGCGTATAATACAAATAAAGCCTTCGGAGATCCGTAGAGGGTAAGTCCTAAAGGAATCTGTACAAGTCCTAGAAGTGCAATGGCGCGGCCGAGCCAGTGATGCAGCTTTGTACCTGTTAGCCATAGCCTTCATGATCTCACTACAGGAATTTTACCATTGCCTTGATTGGCTCCGACAGACTCCTGTGTTTCTTTTGCCTGCTATGAACCCACCATCCACCGACGAATTGTACCAAAACCAGAACGTAGATTGCCAATCCGATGCCATGATGAGGGTTGGTTAAGCTCCTGCTAGGTCCTACCGCAAACCAACCGAGAACAAAGATAACCGTCGTCAAAAGAATCGTCAGGATTTGTAGCCAAATATGCACCCTCACAGACAACCGCAGATTTGGGCCAAACCGTTGGATAAGGATTGCTGAAGGTACGATGAGAAGGAATGTGATTGCGGCGATGACACCGTGACCGCGGATTAGGATGTGATATTGAGGTAGCTCTGCGAACCGATTGCCCATGCCTACTTGATATCAGTACATACATACTAAAACCACAGGAATGCGGCTTACCGTTGTATCGCATTGTGGCAAAGTTCAACCCTGCCAGATTGGGAAGTAGGAATGTGTTTCGTTGCGTATCCCATGTTCCGTCTCCCACATACATTGTATTCGATGAATATGTACTACTCCCGGCGGGAGTAAGTCCAGTAGCCATAACTGAGAAATCCTCGCCCAGAGTTCTGCCTTATTCTACTTGGGAGATATTCAGATCTCCAGTCTCTTGAGATGCCTCATGCGACAGCTCACAGTTCTGCTAGATATGAGAGAAGGTGGAATAGGTTGGTAACCTGTAGATCCTCGCTGGTTGCGTACTGTATATTGCTGGATCCTAATAGCAAACTGTTTGTGGTACAAGGAGAACCCGCAAGTTGTGTTCGACAGCACTGGTCCAGTAGTCAGATATCAATAACGATAGCCTTCGTACCTGGTATCTTCGTACATAAAATTCCAATTTCTTGATATACCCAGCTGGTGGCGGGGTCCCAATTTCCATGTTGATTTCTCAGGTAGCATAGGGTAACGGCTAGCGGCATGTCCAATCATTGTTCCGATAGAATACGGAGTACTTTAACCTTCTAATCCCGAACCACGACTCGACCAAATCACTTCCATGGCACGCATGGGTACAGTCAGTTATGCAGCTGTATTTTCTACTATCAAATGCACGCCAGCATCTCATGAACTCCCAAGACGTTAGATGTACGCTACATAACACGCAATACCTTCTATACTCCCATTCCTGCCCGCCCTATTATATCTGCCTATGCTCTCAATCAAAGATGAAAGGACCAGAACGAATTGGGGGCTTCATATAATTGCGCTTTTCCGAGAAAATCCCGGTCTGTAGATTGACACAGCAATCATTTTCATCAAAGTAAAATGGTCGAGGAAAAGGCAGTAAAAGGTCTTCACCTGATCATAAGAGAGCTTAGCAAAGATGTCTGGAAAACATCCGTAATACTGTAGCCCAATCAAATATCGCCATCAGGATTAGTCCTGGGACACAATTTCGAGTGACGACAGCGAGCGAGAGATCATCCCATGTTGCTTGTTTTGTATGACGGTCAAGAAAGTACCATCGACCCCCCTCCGATGGCTCCATTTCCCCTCCTTTAGGAAATGGGCCAAGATGTGGATCTGTGCCTTCAACTCTCGTTGAACCATTGCCCTCTAACTACTGTCGGCGTGAATCGACACAAGTGTTTCTCTGCGTGTTGCGATCCACCGATATACCTGGCGCTGTTCCCATCCGGCTGGATAGCCCATTGGAGCTTGTTTACGGAGGTATAGGACTTCCAACTCACTACGGTCAGGAGATAGTCTTGTCCAGGTGGTGATTATGGCGTTGTCATCAACGTCGTATGTCTGTCCTGTTGCGCTCTGCTGAGATTCTCCGCCCACTGGTAACCCCGCGCGACCTTTGATCGGGAGCAGAGATCTTGAGGCATGGCAGAGCTCGGCACTTGTACGGAGTATTAATGTTGTCAATGGCTATGATGAGTGGAAAACTCTTTCGAAATTGTGAATTTGAAGACGGCTGCAGTCTAAGACCTCAGATCGCGGACTCGCCTAAGTTAGCTGGAGGGCAAGTTGAGGCTATTCTACCGATTACAGTAGCCCAGAGGACCCATCCCCCCCAAGGTTACCCGGCTTCCATGTGAGGTATATATTCTGCAGTCTCCTCCTCTCTTATTCGAACTTCATACTTACCTTGTGAAAATTCCTGTGCTCAAGAAGACGGGCAATTATGACTCGAGCCCTGCATTGCACAGCGCGGAGGCAAGCGTCATTGAGTGGCCTTCGGGTCCCTCATTCGCGCAATCTTTGATGGTCTACCTTTATCCTAAAAGGCCCTGTTTTCACCAGTGTTGTCACTTGATGCGATGCACTGGAGAAGGCTCCTGGCTACGACTGATCCATTATATACTATTACGACCATACCTACTCCATACCTATTTCACACCTTGCAGTAGACAATTGTTGTAATAGGCTGCGAGTTTGTACAGGATAGATTTGTTCAACAATACACGAGGCACAGATGTACCACGTAGTCCCGCTTGCTGTTGCACAGAAAGTATGTCCAGCTTCCCTGAAGGTACTTTGCTGTGTTTCGTGACACCACTCTTCGTATCTTCGTACAGAGCTGAGCCGCAGCCTTGAAACGAAGATATGCAACGCATTCCGTCCGAATCAAGGATGAGAAAGCTAGTCAGTTACGACTTGGTGATAGATAGCAAGGTCTGATGAGGCGATGTTACAGTTTAGATCTATGGGGGTATTTTTTGTACTTTCTAGTCGCCGCTGTCAGAACTCACTCGTGTTCTACTGTTCTACATACTACTGTGGATGAGAGTACAGGCAGTACTGGTCCAGTGTTCGGGGGAGCTACTGCATGGACCCTGGCCTGGAGTCACGGGAGTCCAGCTCATCCCGCCCCTTTCCCAGACTAGGATTAGCGGCCATCTCAGTCACAACCAGTCAGTGCTCGCCATCACCCACCTCCCTTCCCGAGAGGACCCCTCCAGTCTTCCACCCCCCCAGGAGCAATCACGGGCATGTGCAGCTCAGCGGTTATTCTGCAGCTCGAGTCCGCTATTGGCGCTCGACCCAAAAAGCTCCAATGACCCATGGGGTTTCTTACTGCAGGTCGCAAAAGAGGTGTTGGACCGTTCTCCTCCTCACCTCTCCGTGTCCGTCTCAGCCCGTCAGCCTTTCGACGACGACGAATATCGCAGGACATCATCGCTGTCCCGTGGATCGACGTCTGAGAGCGGTGCCATATCAGTAATCCGAGGTCTTCACCGCTAACATGAGGATACCGTCGTGCTTCCATGCCATCCCACGGCAATGGCGAACTCCAAAAACGCTCATCGGTTTCTTTGTCCTTGAGCTGGCCCTCACCGTCGCTGCTCTTGCCCTTTATGGCATCGCAGCACCAGATCTGTATCGCACCAAGTTATGGCAGGAAGGGTCGAACCACGGATGGAACAGCAACCCGAATCAGTTGATCTATGCCGCCGCGAACTACAGACCGGTAGTGGCGCCTCTGCCATGGAGTCAATTGTACGTCTCGATCGTCCTCGATTCCTAGGTCGTAGGAAATTGACCCCAATTGCGCAGCATCACGAACTACAACGTCGTCATCTCCGTGCTCTCCCTTTTCATCGCTCTCTGCAAGATGATCATGTACATTACTCACACCTTCCCTCCGCTCCTCTCGCTCCTGATCCACCTCGCTCTCTGCGCCCTCTATGCCGTCAGTATCCACGCCCAAGCGGCACCCGACATGAGCAGCAAAACCCACCCCCAGCCCGGAGCGCCATGGTACATCACCAAGTCTTGCGGACCACCAGTTGCGGCAAATCTGAAAGGATACTGCATGCAGGCCAAGGGCGCTTTCTCCGTGACGGTCCTTCTATGGTATTTCCTCCATCTCCCCATTACCCTCATCCACAGTCTCTAACAACCGCCACCACAGCACCCTCTTCCTAATCTACACGCTCCTCTCCCTTTTCTCCCTCATCCCCACCCGCGCCTCTCGCTCCCGCTCCCGCTCCCCTCACCACTCCAAACTCCCCTCCACCGACCTCGAATCCTCCCCCCCGCAACAACCCTGGGAAATGAGCGAAGTGCCCCGCACGCCCGGCACCACGGGCGGAATGAAAAGCCCCGCGACGCCCAGGACCATGGCGTTTAATACGCTTTCGGGGAAAGGGAAAGCCAAGGCGAGTCCGATCACGCAGGCGAGGCAGGCGCAGGGGGTCCAGTTGAGGCATCATATTAGTATGGGCGAGGAGGTTTATCAGGGGCCGTCGGGGGGGAGGTGAGTCGTGGGGTGGGGCTGAAAGTGAGGGTGGGGTGGGGTGGGGATATTTGGGGAGTATGGGGGGATAATGGGGTGGTACGGAGTTTGGGGGGCTGGGTGGTGAAGGTTGGATGCGGATCTTACTGTCCTCGGATCCGGAAAGCTGGGTTGTATTCTCTCTTAATTTCCCTTCTTGTCTTTCTCAAGCCGGATAGATAGCAGTTCTTATCAATCTAAAAAATTCCACATCTTCTCACCTCCTACCCATATCATCCCACCCCCCCCTTCTTCCTTCCAAACCTTCCTGCCAAACCTCCAAAGAATCAAGCAAATCCTCCCAACCCACCGGCAGCCAACCCAACCCAACCCAACCGCTCCGCACAAAAAAGAACCTTTTGCAACTCCTCTACTGCCCATTCCCGCACAAGCGCAAGCGCCAGCCAACCAACCAAACATCCATCCACCCTGCCCTGCCCTGCCCTGCCTTACCGTCTCGGTCTTGTTTCCTCTCACCTCCATCCCGCCTCTTCGTTCTAGATCCTCATTCGAATCTAAAATAAAAAAGGGGGGGTTGGGTATGATAGGGGTTGTGTGTGAGGTTTGTAAGGATGGGTTTTGGGGGGGAGGTTTCTTTGTTGGAGGGGGTGGAAGGGGAGTTTGTTGGTTGGGGGGAAAAGGGGGGGGGGAAGGGGAGTTTGTGGCTGTGGCTGGGG
>JAABUZ0100000458.1_pt1 | contig 101335 bp, 104 predicted proteins | sample 5562091 | NCBI WGS metagenome assembly JAABUZ01 (sample SAMN12813069, study PRJNA571459) | rock metagenome | isolation source: Antarctica rocks | place: Antarctica: Victoria Land, Linnaeus Terrace sud | collected 2015-12-21
CGTTTTTTCGAAGCTGCTATCGATTTGACTGTTCATTGCTCGTCACGTAGCTGATAATTGACTCGTTGTTTGTTATTCACATCTTGAAGAAAGATCTTGAGCTTATCAAGCGAGCTAAACTCTATGAGACAAACTGACAACGCGTTCTGAAGACGATTGTTGATTTTATTCTGAATGTCGTTCATCAGAGTGACATCGTCGTAGTTCAGAAAGCTGAATATTCTAGTGAATTCTGAATAGAAAGAGCTGAAGAGCTTGTTGAGCTGCTTCAGAGCGACGTATTCGCGACGACACTTTCGAATCAGGTTCTGATCTTCGTAAATTTCTTTCAGATGTTTCAGTAGCTCTGATAGTGATTGATAGAGTGAGAAAGCGTCAACACGACGCTTTGCATAGGTTTGCTGATCAGCATCGCCTTCTAGCCTGAAAACCACATAGGCAATACGAATCTTTTCAGTAGGGTAATGATTCGCGTTGACATTGAGCTTGTCAGCTATTTTGATGTTTCATGTCTTTCAGATAGAGTCATCTGTTTCGATAAAGATGAGTGAATTCGGAAGCTTGACGAACTTGTGATGATCGTTCCCGTTTTCGTTACCAGATAGAGTAGAAGATTCTCGTTGAGAGTGAGCTTCGAAAGTCAAGCTTCGTTCAACTTCAGAGCGACGAATCGAAACTGAGATCGTAGAAGCTTCTTTCTGATTGGCTCGTTGCTCAGCTGACTGAGTATCTTGCCGAATCATAGATCGATCAGCTTGACGTTGTTTCGCTCTGAAGTTCAATCGCTCGCCTTGTAGCTGATTGATCTTTTTCTCTAGCTCATCGTTTTTATCAAAAGCGGCTTCTAGTTGTTTCGCTCTCTTTTTGTAATCGTCTTGTATGAGAAGTCAGTGTTCATTGAGTTGTAGAGTCAAGTCTCGCTGACTTCGAAGCTCGTTCAGCATATTGATGACTTCGTCGAGTTGATTGCTGACTCAATGAAACAGTTGTTCTTTGATGTTTATGTTTCAGAGAATGACAGCTTTCTCAGCTTCGACTGAAGCATCGATGAGTAGAAGTGAAACTCTTCTATTGACAGTGCTTCTAAGCAGGCGAGTTGTTCGTGACTCAACTGACTTGACGTCGCGTGTCATGATGAGAGAAGGTAGAAGTTGTTGAGATAAGAGTAGGTGAGAGGTTGATGTTTTGAATTGATGTTTTTTGATGAGTGAAAATTCAAAGAATCTCTTGTGAATTTCAGGTAATAATTGAGTGCTTTATTCGAAGAATTTCTTGCGGATAGAATGGTGAAAATGAGTGTAGAATCGAAGAATTTCTTGCGATCTAAAATGATGGTGCAAATTTGAAGAATTCCTTGCAAATTTTCCTTACTGAATAGATTGTTTCATATCGTCTATTCGTCGATAGCAGAGTAGTAGATGATGAGCATTTATCTAATGTTAGAGGCCTGTCTAGAGCGAGTCAGATAGAGATGTCATTTAACTAGAAGATAAATGCTAAGAAAGAAAGATAGCTACAGAAAAGAAGCTGACTACATATGTGTGTTTCTCAGCCGACGCTAGGCTCAATAGAGACTAGTCAAGGTGACGAAGCGAGAATAGACCTGACAAGACTAGAAGGCTGAGCCTGGCAAGGCTAGAATCGTGACACTCGCAATCTGATGATTCATCGATTCAGCAAGAAGTTATCTAATAAATTCGAGAAATCTTTCAGAATCATCAAAATTGTTAGTTCTCATTCTTATCAGCTAGAGTTGCTTAATGACTGATTCTGTTTCGATGTCTTTCATACTTATCTGCTTTATTCTGCGATCAACGATCTCTTATCTGAACAAATATCTCTCGCGTCGTTTTCAATAGTCTTCGTTGAAGAAGTGCTTAGCTGAAAGATGAACGAAATATTGAACTTTCGAGTAAAGAACTCTCAGCTAGAGTATTTAAATAAGTGAACTGAGATAGAAGAAAACAGTTGAGTAAAGTTTGCGAATGTGATGAATGTCATCGAAGTCATGAACGTCTATCACGTTTGAAATTTCGATCGTTCGAGTAAAAATTCATGAATCGCTTACGTGCAAGAAAGCAACGACTCTGAATATGAATCAGAGAATTAAAAGTCTCGCAGAAACTTCGACTTCAAAAAGAGAGATCTATTGTCACGATTTTAGCATGTGTTACTCGAAAGATGTTGAGAAAAGAGATGTTAGATCACTTAGATGATGTTGAACAATATTATAGATGATGATAGACGTGAGATTATCAGTGATGTTATGAGAGTCTTTCGATACGAATGATACTCAGCGTTCATGAAGTATAAGAATCTCTGAATGATCTCTTTCTTTTCTTTCTTCTTCATGCAACGTCTTGTATCTAAAATCTAGTTATTAGAATTTCATTCTGATTTCATTCAGCTCTCAGTTCGTGACAAATTTACAAACTTTTCTGTCTATCAGAAATAATTTCTGAATTTTTAATGACTTTCTGATGTTGTATTGTAAAATTCGCAGAAAGATTTGATTCATTATAAAGATATTTGTAGCTGCTGTTGACTCTGTGCAGAGACAGCTTTTTGTATGCTTTTAATCATCAAGAGTCTTTCACATTTTCTGATTTGACATTTCTGTGTCTGTTCAGACATCATGTCTTTTGAGTCATTAATCACGCATGAAAAGCAATTGACTCATCTCTTCTTGACTTTCATCACTTGTCATGTTGACTCGTCAACATCTCGACTGCTTGTCATCATTAAAACATTCATTGAACTTGATGAATTCATTGAACTCATGAAATTCATTGAACTCAAGAAGTTCAAAAAAAAAGAAGAGAATGAGTGATTATCTTTCAACGCTTCAGAATATCTGATTGATCTGTTTCAAAAGATTTCTTCTGATTGCTTTATCTGTAGTTTTCACTTAAGACATGAGTGTCTTCAGAGTTCATGACTATCATTGCAATTTACGCATCATCTTTTATTCATCAACACAACGCACTTCTTGATGTGATGTTTGTTTGCACATTTGAAGCAACGCTCTTCATTTTTGCAGCATTTAGTCATATGATCAAAATCGAAGCATTTATAGCACTGTGTAATATGACAGTTCTTTTCAAACAACTTGCATGAGCATTCTTGATATGAGTTCAGCATGTCTACATTTAGCAGTCAATTTATCATCATTTTGATCATGATCTTTATGATGAGTGATAAGTGAGTTTTCTCACTCTCAACTATTTTCTTGAATCAAGCTATTCTCAGCATCTTTAAACCTTCATGAAGTCTTGCATTGTTCTTTATCAGTCTTTTGATGATCATTTTCTGATTGCTTGTGTTCAGTATGATGTGTACAATTGTACATCATGTACTAATATTGCGAAGCTTCTACACATTACATGCGCTGAGCTTGCAATTTTCTTCATTCATGTTTGAGACTTTTCTAGAACTGCTCAAGCTTTCAAACTCATTATGTGAAGTGCAATGTCTTTGCTTTCAAGCTTGCAAAGCGACACTATTAAATTTCATTACATCATAAACATGTTTGCGATTTCTTGAAAGATCTGATCGATCGATCTCTTTTATATTTCTTTCATCTTTTTTCTCTTCACTATTTTCACTAGAATCTTACGTCTTTTGTGAAGTGATGACAGATCATCTTTGAGTCATCGCTTTCTTATTGTCACTTCTTCTTCTGTTACATTAATTCATGATGATGTTTTGAATGTGAAACACATATTTTCTTGTATCTGTAGTTGTTTATTAAGAAGTTGAATGAATGTCTTTAACTTCTATACATTCTTTGCAATGAACATGTCTTGACTTTCAATCTTTCTTTTTGAGACGTTTCAAAGACGTTGAATCAGCTCTAAAATTACTTCTTTTCATGAATGATCTCTGCTTTTCTCTTTCTTTAACGTTGATGTCTGTGTTAGTAGATCGATGATGCTGATAACTTTCATCTCGTCATTGCGTGAGTGTTTAAACTTCACGTCACTGTCTCTTTGTGATGAGTCAACGCTGCTTGCAATCATCATTGAATCAGCATTACTGCTGCTCATGCAATTCATCATCATTTATTCGTTTACTTGATCTTTTTTCTCTCGTTTATAATGCTCTTTTCAAAAGTTTATTTTGCGTGCGTTGTGATTATTTCATTACAATCAAACTATGAATTTAAATTCAGATGAAATTATTACTGAGTTCTGAAAGATTTATTGCAGAAAGAAGAATGATAATCAAGAGATTAATGAGTCTGCTGATTCATTTCAAGTATCTTTGAAGACTGTTTTAACTCATATTTATTCATAAATTTGCAATATTATCATATTTATTAAAAGTCTTGCATTTAAAGCAAGTACTTATTAGAAGTTTAATTAAGTCAATGTATAAAAGTAATGCATAAAAATAATGTGAATATGATTTAAAGAATTATACTGTTTATTTTAACTGATGAAGATAAACATTTCTTAGAATTTCTTAAAAAACATGATATCAAGATTCATCATTATAGTTTTCATGAATTTCATATTTCTATCTTAAATGATGATGTATTTGACATGAATCATCATCAAGTTGATGTTTGCATAGAGCAAAATGTCAATGAAAATTCTACAATAAGAATGATAATGTAAAAAAGTAATGCACTTACTTTTCATAAAAGATCACATAAATTCTTTCACTGCTTCTTATAAAGCATTCAAAGCAAAGCATTGAATGCAAAAATCATATTGTAGCATGTTTGTTTAAGCATAATCATGCATAATCTTTTTAATCAGTCTTTCAAAGATCATTTTGAGAATAAGATTTTTTGCAAACTTCTGATATTTTCAAATTTTGTGCAGCATAATAATGTCTGATTTGTAACATCTTTCTTATTGCAAAGCATTAGTATGTTAATAAATAATGTATTATTCATATGCATTATCTTTTTAGTAGTAGTAGTAAATTCAAAGACTGAAGTTTCTTTGATAACATAATGATCAATTGAATGCATCAAACTCTTAGATGTTTTATGTGCTGATGCATATGTTAAAAATGAACTTGTCAGCAATAAACAAGTCATATTGCATTATCAATATGCATTATCAATAACATTCTTGCTGCATGTCATTGTTTATCAAGAATGATTGATTTAATTTATGTAAACTTAATTTTTGAAAGTATTATTTTCAAAAGTATTAACTGTATTATTTGTTGAAGCGTTGATTACTAAAATGATTTAAGAAAATATGATAGAAAAAGTGATTGAAAAATTAAAAAAGAAAGTGAAGAAAATATTAAATAAATGTTAAGAAATATTGAATAAGTATTAAGAAATAAGTATTAAGAATAATAATTAAATTTTTCTCATTACACTCAAATTCATCTCACTTGATGAGTTTTTTCCTTACTTTACAAAATTCTTTACTAGTTTCTATTTTATTGAACTATTCAAATTTCAATAATATTATTACGTTACTCAAATGTATAATCAAGAGAACAATGTTGATTTTAACAAATAATGTTCATTTTATTTGTAAATTCAAAGTTTATCACAAATTGAAATCATGATGAAAATTGATTCAATGAGATCAAAGAACATTACAAGTGACAGAACATCAATCATGTAATCATGTTTAAATGATTACACAAACTTAGATTATTCAATGTTTGAAAAGAAGTGAATGAGATTAACAAAGTAATCATGAAGAACAATGTAAGAGATTAGATTAAACAAGAGCGCAAGAACAAGAAAATTCATGATAATGCATCTCAGTAACGCAATACTAAATAAAGCGTTGATCTGTTTATAGTTGAATGCTTCAAGTTGAAAATTAAACTCAAAGTAAATGCAGAAATTGCAGCTGAAAAAACAGAGTAAGCAAAAATAACAGTTATTGCATAAGCAATTAATGCAAAGAAAGAAGTTGCTTTCAAAGTGAGACAGATATGCATTATTTGTATACATTATTTCTCAGTTGTAAAAATTAATATCAATTTTAGAAAATAATAATAAATAAAATGAATGTTGATGAAGAAATATCAAAATACATGATGTCTATAGTTCACTTAATTCAACAAAGAATTCTTCATCATGATGATTTAAAGAAGTTAAAGCAGACTGATGATACTAATTCTATGACAGTTTTTCAGAATTTTGCAACACAATTTATCATTTTTTCAATTATTAAAGAATGAGAAATTTAGAATTTGATACATGCAATAAATTTTGATTTGAATGATTTCATCATAGTAGAAAATAATGATGCAAAGATGCATTATAAAATAAAGAAGAATGAGAAAAAACTACAACATGATGAATATGAAATTATCAGTAGTGAGAAGAAAGATGATAATGAAAGTAAAAAGAAAATAGTAATGCTGTTCAACTAGCAAGCAGCGTTTATCTTACTTTCTAAGTTCTAATCATAAATTCATAATGCATTATCTTTTTGCATTATCTTGAAGAGTGTTCAATAGAAAGTCATGATGAAAATCATGAAGTTTTCATGATGAAGACTGTTTGATCAAGCTATTTACATCTATCTAATATCTTGTTGAGTTGAATCGAGTTTTTGAATCAAGTTGTTGAATCAAGCTTTTCAACTCGACTTGAGTTCTCAAGTTCAACTTCTCAATTCAACTTGATACTTTTTCAAAAAAATTTCAATTTAACTTGATACTTTTCAAGTCAAGTACTCGACTTGATGCAATCAATCTAAAGCTTTTATTGTTTTTTATTGAAACTGACTTTAGCTCTGAAAGTGAGCTTTTATTGTTCTTTATCAAAACTGACTCTAGCTCTGAAAGCGAGCTTTCATTCGTAAGATTGATTGATTCAACAATCAGTCAGCTTTCTCTGATAAGATCAATCGATTCAGCAATCAGTCAGCTCTCTTTGATGAGATCAATCAATTCAGCAATCAATCAGTTTTCTCTGATGAGATCGATCAATTCAGCAACCAGTCAGCTTTCTCTTCTATCTTGTTTCAAACATAGTGATATGATGTATCAATGTGTTTAGCTCAAAGATGATTGACGAGATTGAATTCAACTCTCTCAACTTCTTTCGTTTTGAAAGATTCATATCGAAGTTTCAGCTCAGCAATATCGACTAGATAACGAACGATTTGTTTGACAGTCAGATCATGATCATCGACAGTATTCATTGATTCGACAAAGATGTCATTTTTGATGTAAGCATCAAGCTCACTTCTGCAAGCGAGCTCTCATTGTTTTCTATTGAGACTGACTCTAGCTTGTTTCACTGTTTGTGAAGTATTCAATTCAATTTGAACTCAATTTGCTCGACTGACAAAGCTTTGATTGTCTTTAACTCAGAGATCATTGAGAGCTCTGTAATCAACAGATTCAGCGACGACTCATTTGAGACGTTCGCTTGAAGCATCAGAATCGCTTGAGTCTTGCTCGCTTGATTCTAGTTCTAGTGATCTGCTTCTACTAACTTTCAGTGAAGCGACTGATGTTCTTGTTTGATGATCGTCGACAATTTTCGCGATCTTCGCATTTTCAGTGGTTTTTATCAAGGAAGGTTCATCATCGATTTGATCATCGAAGCTTATTATCGAAAGATCTTCATACTTCTTGACTTCGATGACTATCTCGTCTCATTGAACGTGACTAGATATTAGTATCTTCTTACCGTTTTACAAGCGAAACTTATTGACTTTCTCGTAGCTCAAGAACTGACATTTTAAGCTCTTGTCATTGAGCTTTCGATGAGCTTTCTCAATATGATGATAGGCTGTGCATTCAAATATATGTAGATTGCTAAGGTCAGACTTCTTGTCATGTCACGCCTCATAGAGAGTTATTTGGTTCAACGCAGTGGTAGAACTTCTGTTTTTCAGGTAGGTGACAGTCATTATTGCCTTCTCTCATAGCCTTGCCGGCAATTTGACGCTAGTCAGTATAGCGCGAGTTCGTTCAAAAAGGGTGCGAAAACATCGCTCTGCAACTTCATTTTGACTCGAGTTATATGATATCGTCGACTCTCATTTGACCTCATGCTCATCGAGCAATTCGATGATTTGATGATCAGCATACTCACCTTCATTATCTGAACGCAGTCGATGAACCGAAGTGCCTCGAGTCTTCATCAATTTCAGGTAATTTCGAAGTACATCTTTTAGTTCGAATTTTCGTTCTAGTAGGTAGGTGGTCGTATATTGGCTATAGTCATCAATCATAGTAGCTACATATCTGAATTCTTCATCGGTCTTAGGTATCTTACCATCGTCGGCGAGGTTCGTATGTACTAGCTCATTTACTTTGGTGGCTCTGGTGTGAGGTTTTCGGCTTGGCGTTCTATGTTGCTTGCCTATGGCACAGGCTTCACATACCGATTCTGGGGATTCTTTGCTTTCTAGGCTATTTGCAGAATCCACATCGATGCCGATGCTCATGTTGGCTAGGCGTTTGACGTCTGCCATATTCAGATGAGCTAACCGTTTATGCCACTGGCGCCATGACGCCTTGGCTGTTCCATTTGTTCTGCTTGTCAGAGTGACCGATCGGGAATTTGGGGGGTTGGATGGTGTGTCCACGAAGTAGGCTCCCCCATCATTTCTCGAGCCGATGAGGGCGACGGCACCCCTAGGGTTCATGAAACGGAATTTGCCGTTCTTTATACTACACGTATACTCTTTGGCTTCCACCTGACCAACTGACATCAAATTATAATGTAGTTCTGGACAGTGGTAAACATCGGTTAGCCGAATTTTGGTTGGTTGACCCTTCAGCAAAATATCGATTATAACCGAGCCTTTCCCCACAATGACTACTGCTTCATTATTTGCAGTAACAATGCTATTACCGGTGACCTTCCGGTATGACTGTTCATCGAACAAGTCCTCGTCGTAGCAGACATGATCCTCAGCTCCGGTGTCTATCCACCAGGCGTTGGTACGACTGCCTGCTCGGCAGGCGAAGGAGACCTTCATTGATCTGACTATCCTGGCTCCAGAGCTTCTTCCGGAGTCGGTTTTGTCCGAGCCTTCTTTGGCTCGATCCTTCTTTTCCTGACTAGGCTTTCATCCTTCTGGAGGAGCTTCGGGTTTAGGTACCAGCAGCTCTGTTCGCTGTGGCCCCCTTGCTCTGATCGGGTGAGCTCCCTAATTGCCAGGTGTAGAGTAGTAAGATCCGACTGCTCATATTGAGTCTTCAGGGTAGACCACATTATGGTGGCGTCTTGTATTTTGACTATATGTACCCTGAGTCCCTGTTCGATGCTGAAGTTAATCACACCGCAGGCCCTGTCGTTCTTATCTTTCCAGTGGTTAATAGCACTGGCGTACTCCCTTTTGGCTGCTGTCGCGGCTTTGGATTCTGGGATTTCCGGTTTCCCCAGCTTCCCCGAGGTGATCCACCAGAGACCTTTGGCTTTCAGGGCACTGGTTACATCTACCCCCCAAGATTCGTAATTGTCGCTCCCCTTTAGCTTAGGGAACCGATACGTATCAGAACCTTCCATTGTGGTTGAGGTATGGAGGGGATATTGGTCGATAGGGGAATTTCCGCCGATTTTGGTGACAGCGAGTTCGATGCTTCGGCTTCTGCCCTTAGGTTTGTTTGCGGTAGCGGAATAGAGCTAACCCGGGCTCATAACCTATTGGTATATGAGGGTCAGAGCGAATATGTGCATATATTGACTATCTAGTAGGTGAATTACGGAGGAAGGAAAGAAGTGGGCGAAGGGTAAATACCCATCCACTAGCGCCGGATGAATGCGGCCCCGGATGAATGCGGAGATTACTAACCACAGGGGTAACAGTACTGTTCCCTGTTTCCAACACAAAGCCGCTGATGTGACTTTTGACTGGCTCTGAATCGGCTTCGAGCCAGAAATCTTGCTGAAAGCTGTTTTAGCAACATCATTTCTGCGGGTCAACTTCTCGAAATGCCGATGTATATTTGAAAAGTGAGTCAACATTTATTTTGAATGATTGATAGATTTACAGTTTCTGACTACTGTTATCAAGATCAAGGTCTCATCTCAACATAATTGACATGCTTCAAGGTTCAAGTGACAATTCGTAGTTCTCGACCGTCTCAGCTTTTTGACTTGGTTCCAGCCGAACTTAGTATCTGCGTCAAGGCAAGGACGAGTTCGAATAGAAACTGTACGATCAATCTCAATCAACACCGTGTTCAGATAATTACCAAAATGTAAGAACTTACTAGAAAATGCGAATCTAGCGGTGCAGGTAACCCGTTTCCAAGGCTCCACGACCAGATGAAGCCGCCAATAGCGGGACTCACTGCACGTCCTAAAGAAATCGCTGTTTGACCTAACCTATAAGATCGAATTTATTTAGCATTAGTCTCATCATGGAGGTGCAGGTGGGATGGGAATATCTGCGGGCGACGGGATTTTATATGGGAACTAACCCCATTATTGCACCTCGATTCTCTGGTAAAGCAACCTCGTTCAGCTGGAGTCCGTGTTAGCAGACACGGGTGTTGAGATTCTGGAGAGATGTAGGGGTCGGCGTACCAGAACCGCCATGCTGGTATAGCCCACGACATTGGCAGTGAAGCGAATAGTGAGCAGAGTAAGAAGGAACGTCCACTGCACCGTTCTACTTGAACCATGACGGCCGATGCTAACTTGGGGTAATAGGGAGAAAATAGGATACACGATAGCAAGCACTACTGCTGAAGCACGCCACAGAACGAGCGCCGAGAAACGCTTGCTTAGAAGAGGAAAGAGGACGAGCTGAGCAGGAATATGACCGGCCCCATGAGAGAAAGTGACGTTGCAATGTTAGCAGAGGTAAAATTCAAACCCACGTTCTCTTTCGTTGCTGCAAAAACGGCGTATATCTCATCGAAGATGATGGCGTGAAAGGAAATACAGCTGCTTATACCTTAGTACTCTCTTATCACGGGTTTATACCTGCGCTTAGCCAGGTTCTGCCAACTTACACTATCCCCAAAATGCAAAATATCGTTGTCAATCTTGAATGAATGCCTTCCTCGGACTTCGAGCTCAGAACTGGATCCGGTTTTGAGTTAGCAAGGAGGGGATCTTCTTCCGTTGTCCCCTCCGTCTGGCCTTCTTCCATATTTGGCGCACCGCTCGTGCCTCTCTTCGAAAGTCGAGTCTTTTGGTTTGTCTCGTCAAGCAAGAAACAGGAAAGTACAGAAACCACGATATTGAAACAACCGCTGACAAGGCAGGGAAGGAGGAAGGGGTATGCGAGGAAGAGATCTCCAGGTCCTTTCAAGTGAAACCTTTCTGCGGGGTTTGCTAGGAATCCTCCAATGAGGGGACCAATTATGTATCCGATGGCGGAGCAGAACCCGAAAAGCGAGAAGGCCTCGCCTTGGTTCAAACGAGCGTTATGAGCCAGCTCACCAACAGCCGTTCTGGCGACGCCAGCATTTCCTGCAGAGAATCCACGTTAGCTTTTATTCAAAGACGGGGTGTTTGAAGACACCTCGGAGCTTCTGTCACCATTGAAGAAGCCGCATAGTGCTCTTGATAATATCGCCCAAACCAGAGATCCGGAAAAACCAAAGAGAACCATGCAGCCAGCGCTCGCCAGCAAACCCAAGAGCATTATGGGTTTCCGTCCGAGCTTATCAGAAGCTATGCCCCATAATGTCGCCGTAAGCATTTGAGGAACGAAGAACGCAGCAGCTGGTTCACACAATGTTAGAACAATCAAAACCGTTTCTTTTAAGACGAGAAACACTCAAAGAGCTTTCGTACTGATTAGTCCAGCCCAGTATCCAACATATCGCTCTTCCACCGTGTTGAATCCGCGGACCATAAAGTACACGAATGGGAAAAGGAGAGTAGCGGAAAGCGGTTCAGCGATTACAATGGCGCCGATGACTGTGAGTGTTCTTGAGACAGAGTAAGGAGGCGGAGGAGAGTGCGGGTTAGGGAACTGGGACATTGCTGGTAGAGGAAGATGTGCACCTAACGACGATGGCCGAAAATTCTTTAGAAAGTTCAATTTCTGAAAGGATAGTACATTGTCGTTACTTGTGCACCGGCATGGAAAACACTCCCAAAATTCCTATGAGCGAAAAGTGCGCTACGACATCATTAGTTCTGGTGTACTCCCCAACATGTGTGATCCAGTTCTTACTTTTTCTCGTTCGCCTTGCTTACCAAAAAATAAAGAAGCGGTCAGTGTCAGCTTGATTCAGGCAAACCAACATCAGGGACGAATTTGAACACCTGCAGGAGAGGCGGAGGCGGCGGCGGGCGGGCAGGCCGCTCGGCCGGGGGGACTTGGTGTGGGACCATGGCTTGCAGTAAGGCACGAAGTGATGGCGGCCATGCACAAGGCGTAGCTGATGCGAAACTGGTTAGATCCAGCGGCATTTAATGGTAGTTAAATTTGTGAGGAAGGTTAGTTGGAGTTTTTGTTTATTTAGCGGATTGATTAGGAAGTTGACATACTATCATGGCTGGATAGCGTTATTAATCTCTCGAAAAGCTCAGCAGCTGTCCAAAGTGGATCTTTGTGCGTTGAAGTTTTTTTGATTGATTGGTCTTGTTAGGAAGTAGCTGCTATAATCCTGGCGAAGAGGGATGTGAGGTCCTACAAGTCCTAATCGACAAGATGAATCTCGAATTACTAAGATAGAATCCGAGCCAAAACACATTTCCTGCAGGCTTTTGGCAGTAAATGAGCAGTCACTGCCACCAACCCAAGACCTTTTGGTTCGGCCCTTGACCCTGAATCCCACACTCATCCTTCAATTCGAATGGTAAATTGAGCTTCCATGTTTCTTTTATTCCTTTCAAAGTCTGAAAGGCATCATGGCAATGAATGGTCATCTGAGGATCCGCATCATTTCCATTCAGAGTCCGCCTCGTGCCCACCGCGTAGCCCCCGCCGGGCTTGTCAAAGTAGCTCAAGCCCAATTTCCCGAGTCGACCATTTCCCAAGTCAAGCGCGGCGAGGACGTAATCCTCTTCGAAATAAGGCTCCTCGGGGTTGGAAGTGAGGAAGTTGATTGCATGGGTACGACATCCATGCTCATCGCAACTGGACGAAGTCGTGTATTCATACCAATCAAATGCGGAAGGGCGAGGGTTGCAGTGAGAATGGTTGGCAGCAGTTGTAGCAGGTAGCCACCTTGAAGAGATTAGTGAGGCGGCCTTGAGTATAAGGGGGCCACGTTACCAGCCAAAGCTTAGGTAGCCAGTAGGAGTGAAATAACAGTAAAAGTTGGCAGCAACAAAGGTGCTGTCGCCGGGCCAAGCTGAAGTAGCATTGGGATAGAGGACGATAGAGGTTCCGTGGAAGAGGGATTGGGCTTTCGTAGAGACACTAAACGTTCCCAGTAGGCTCACAAGCAGAGAGATAACACTCGGCATGTTTAGAGAGAAGTGATGCGTTGCGCAACGGTGGTGTTCATGCGTTGATAGAATCCAACCAAAGATTCAAACAAGTCTTTATGAATTCAACCAGCTGGGCCATCATGCTGGAGGAGAGCATAGACATCATTCCTCCACTCAGCTTTCTAAAATGACTGTGCCAGTTCAGGATTGCATCTGGACAGCCACGACACCTACACCGCTGGGGGATTACCGCCGCCAAGGTACGGAAGGTACCGCGGTAACCACCGTGGCACCGTACGTGTGTACCTACCTTGGGCGCTAAGACGTTCGAAATTACGCTGAACCTGTCATACTACTCCGTACTCTGTATCGCGTTGGTCGTCTGATTTACCCTCCATGAACCCGGAATCACAATACCTATCGAATGAACGTGGCATCCCAGCACCTTAACCCAAATTTCCCGTATTCTCGAATTGCAAGACGCAGTAGCGAGTCAACGGCAAGAGTATGGGATGAGGAAACGTTTAACACGCTCCAGGAGGGGCGGGATGTCAGGCGGACAGTCTAGAACCCTGCTTAACGAATCTTAAGAGGATGTGTTGAAGGATGGAGCACTTCGTTACGGCTGCCTACTCGAGGCACAAAGGCGGCACAGGTGTAGCGAGGCCGAGACATCGACAGCGGAAGGGCTGTAGAGCGGCAGATGAGGAAAACCAACACCTGATGTCATAGTAGGATTGGTGTTGGTGATGAAGGGAGTCGTCTACTATGTGGCTTATTGTCTGGAAGTACCTCTCGAGGAAACTAAAAGAATCTTAGTGAGGCCCATCCGTAGCGGGAAATATCGTGAATCAGCACATTGAGTAGACAGGGGGACTATCGACATGGTCTTCATTACGTTTCTTTGTTAAATTCCATGCTTCTATTCATACCAAGGGCGGTCCGAATCTACTTTCTTACCGCTTTGCAGGCCGCCCTTGCCAACTTAGCATTCGACTGCATGTCAGACCATCTCCTCTTATTGCTTTAGCCGCACTCTGAGCCTTATTGCTGATCAGGTTGGTACGCGGTCGTTCCACATCAGTAGCCCTCACTTCCAATCCTCATATTTTGTCAGCGCCGTGAAGACTCAGAGATTTCCATTGTAAACTAGTTCTTTTGGATTTTGTTTTCAGTTACCTTCACGACTATCACCTTGACCATTCAAGATGCCCCCCGGATCAGCTGGCGATGACATCGCTATCATCGGTATGGCCTGCAGGGTTGCTGGTGCCGATTCTCCTTCGAAGTTATGGGAACTGCTGGCCTCGTCCAAGGACGTACGATCAGAAATCACTCGATTTAATGTCGCCGGCTTTTACAGTTCTGACGGTGGACCACGAAAGGGTCTGACAAATGTCCGTCATGCCTACTTTGTGGATGATGGCATTGATCGATTCGATAACGCGTTTTTCTCGATACCGCCACTCGAGGCTCTAGCGATGGATCCTCAGCAACGACTTCTTCTTGAGATTGCGTACGAGGCAGTGGAAAGTGCGGGTATCCCACTTGAAGAATTTCAAGGCACAGATACTGCTGTATATACAGGTGAATATTAGATTTTATCAACAATTTCGATTTCACATAACTTTTCACCATCCTACTCCTTACATCACCATGGCTTTTGGGTATTTCCGTCGGTGAGGCGGCCATGAAGCATCTTTCGACTACGGTTTTTGTAGCTTTGTTTTCGGCTTCTTTTCAGACAGTTGGCGAGCGATTTTCTAAAGGCATTGCAGCCTATGTACGCCGGACTAGCTTCCCAGCGACTTTGATACCTCTCGCAAACCTTGATGCCCTAAATGAAGAGCAGTGTCGTTGCCATCACCAGGTGAAAATACAATGGCTCCGGTCTTATGCTGACTTAGAATAGGTCTTTTTACTAGCGACTACGGTATCAGCCTTCTTCGTGATATAGATGCTATGCCCAAATACCAATCCACGGGTACCTCGAATTCAATCGCCGCAAACCGTCTGAGCTACTTTTTCAACTTACACGGACCCTCAATGGTTATTGATACGGCGTGCTCTTCGACGATGGTTGCTCTTCATCAAGCTGTGCTTAGTCTTAAGGCAAAAGACGCTGGAATGGCCCTGGTGTGTGGGGCGAATCTCATCCTCAACCCGGACATGTTTGTACACATGTCTGAGCTTGGCTTTCTCAGCCCAAGTGGAAGATGTCAGAGTTTTGATGCCTCAGGCGACGGCTACGCCAGAGGTGAGGGTGTCGTTGCATTGCTACTTAAACCTCTGGACGAAGCACTTCGAGACGGTTATCCAATTCGGTCCGTTATTCGAGGCACGCGCATAAACCAAGATGGCCGAACCAATGGTATAACGCTACCGTCATCTGAAGCACAGAAGAAGAACATGGAGGCCCTGTATAAAGATTACAATCTTTTTACGGGCAACGTTCAGTATCTCGAAGCTCACGTAGGATCCCCCCTCGCTCAATTTAGCTAGGACGCTAGTAACCGCTCAGTTTTAGGGGACCGGTACCGCAGTTGGAGATCCCATAGAGATGTCGGCGATCGAATCCGTGTTCGCTGAATCTCACAGGACGGAGAAGTTGATTGTTGGATCGGTGAAAAGTAATGTTGGGCACCTCGAAGCTTGCGCTGCCTTGATCGGTATCGTCAAGACCGTACAATGTTTGGAGAGAGGTCAAATTCCACCCCAAATGCACTTTGCGAATCCAAACCCAAAGATCAACTTCGAAAGTATGACCGTTCCCACAACCATGTCGAGCTGGCCCGAAAGGAAGAACGGTGTTCGGACTGCGGCTGTCAACTCATTTGGCTTTGGTGGCACCAATGGTCATATTGTGCTGGATCATAGACCTGCGAAGCCTAGAGATTTTGAGCTTCTTAGTCGGCCGTTTTTGTTCAAGTTGTCTGCAGCAAGTGATTCCTCGCTAGCCGCATTGGTATCTTCGTACGCAGAATATGTTGCAGTGCAAAAGCCTTCTCTTAGTGGTCTTGCTCACACGCTACTTGGATGTCGCTCTACTCTCAAAAAGTCCCATTTTCTGACTGCATCAAGCCACACCGAGCTGTTAGGTAAGCTTGAGAGTTTGCGACACGACTCCTCGAAAGCCTTAATGCGAAGAAGCATGTTAACTCCCGAAATCGGATTCATCTTTACTGGGCAAGGCGCCCAATGGCCAGAAATGGGCAAACAATTGATGCAGACGTCTAAACTCTTTGCTGCTGTTATCGATGAGTGTGACAGAGTCCTTGCATCTCTAAAAGATAGACCATTTTGGAAGATCCGGGAAGAGCTAATCAAGCCATCGAAAGTTTCACGAATCAACTCGTCGAGCTTCTCTCAACCCATCTGTACAGCGCTCCAGCTCGGCCTCGTAGAGATATGGAAGGCGTGGGGAATAAAGCCGCGTGCTGTTATCGCCCACTCGTCTGGAGAAATTGGTGCTGCTTATGCCGCAGGAATCTTATCTCTGCGCGATGCCGTAATCGTAGCATACTACCGAGGAGTATATATGGGGAGCGACAACCGAAAAACCTGTTCTGGAGCCAAGGGAGCTATGTGCGCAGTGGGCATCAGTGAAAATGGTCGTAGCTCACTCCTGGACCTGTGTCGTGGACGTTTGGCATTAGCGGCGGTGAATTCACCAAGCAGTTGTACCTTGTCCGGCGATGGGGACGCTATCAAGGAAATAGTGGGTGTTTGCAAAGAACGAGGATTTTTTTGCAGAGAGCTCCGTGTGGATATGGGTAAGTAATCTCAAACTCTTCTAGCTATATTCTTTCTTGGAGTTCCTTAGAAAGCTACACCAGCACTGTCCTGGAATAAGACCAAGCTAATCCGTTTTCTTGCAGCATATCATTCGCATCACATGCTCCCCCTGGCGCCACCATACGAGCAATCTCTGCTCGACGCCGGAATTTCTACTCTTATCCCTGCCACATGCCGCGGTTGTGAAATGTTCTCATCTGTAACGCAGAAGAGGGTGTTGCCGCAAGAATGCACTCCAGGATACTGGGGTCAAAACATGGTTTCCACAGTTCGCTTTGCCTCTGCCTTGACCGAATCTATGCGATGTCATAACCTCAGTTTTCTCGTTGAGATAGGCCCACATCCAGCATTGAAAGGGCCGGCAATGGATACCTTGGCCGCCCTTGGAAAGACTGAGATTGAGTATTTTGGTTCTTGTTTCCGAAACAGACCTGATCTGGAAGTGATGCTCGAAACAGTCGGTGAAGTTATCAATGCTGGATTGCCAATTGTATGCCGAAACGTCAACGGCATCGAGAAAATCGAGGGAATGACCGCTTATTTCGAATTTGATAAAGTTCTGACCGATTTGCCCAGATATCAGTGGGACCACTCCTCTTCTCATTGGGCCGAAACAAGAGTGAGCCGGAACCAACGCTTTAGAATATTCCCACGTCATCAATTGCTTGGTGCAAGATCTAATAATGATTCTTCTCTAAACATGATGTGGAGAAACCTGCTAATGCTCGCAGAGGTTCCGTGGCTGGAGGACATGATGGTAAGCTGGCCGTAATGTCTTAACGCAGTTTGATGAACCTGACAATTTCAACAGGCTCTTGGAGTAAAGGCTTTGCCAGAGAGTGCATTTATTCTCATGGCATTGGAGGCCTCACGGCAAATCCAAATCCTAGAAAAAGTAGAAGGGGCTTCGATAAAGTTAACAAATATTGACTTCTCCGAAGGTCTCCTTCTATCGGCGTTGACGAACGACGACTCCACAATTGAAACGCAGTTTAATCTTCGGCGCCTTGAAGGAATCCAGTCAACATCTTTTGTCTTTTCTGCTACAAGTCTACAGTCTGATCGTGTCTGGAAGGAACATTGCTCAGGTACTCTTACTTTTCCAGCGAAGACGAGCAATAGGCCCACATTCGAGGGCTCCATAAACCATGACTCTGAGTTACTAGACTACATAGAATCCTTCAAGACGTTACCACCGCTGGCTTTAGACACTATCCGAATAAATGGCGATCGTGCGAGCGGAACATTCACCTCATATACCACGGAAGACGAGCAGTACCATCTAGCCTCTGTCCTCTTCGCTTCACTGACCCAGGTACCAATGATGCTGTTACTTGGTTGTGGCCTTCCAGCGTCATATAAGCTTGGTTCAATCGATAACATAGAAGTACCTCTGGGTTCGTGGAGAATTCGAGACGGAGATTTCAATGCAGATCTGACACGACTTGGCCCAACGCGAAGCAAAGCCGAATTGCAAATCCTGGATGGCAAGGGTCATTACATCTCTCTTGGTGGTATGCGTTTCAGGACTAGCCATTTGATTAAAAAGGAACCTGCTCTAAAGTCGCTATTCTACAAGCCTGAGGTCCTCCCCGATATAACGTATATGAAGCCAACAACTACTTTGCCAATATCTCGGGTTATACAGTTGGTAACTCACAAATGGCCGATGAGTGACTTTGCTATCGTGGATTTGACCTCTGACGACTTGGGTACCCTCAATTCGCACGTCCAAAGCCATGAAGTTTCCGCAAGACCACGCTTTCGATCTCTGAACATTCTTGGTGAGTCGCCTACCTCAGACCTGGGCCGAGTGAGAACGATGAGGAGCTTTGGCGCAGACCAAAGGTTTCATCTGCTGTTCTGCAGTGCACAAGACCTCCCGTCTTATACTTTACATATGCTACAGGCAGGCCTTGTATGTGTGAGGACTGAGGAGAGCGACGATCAAGATCTTATCGAAGACAAGATTGACCTTATATGCCAAGTCTCAGGGTTCCAGAGTTGTGGCTGGCTTCTTGGTCGCCTTAAGCCTTTACAAAATGGAGGGCTGCCCACTCGGAAATTAAAGATTTTCGCTAACGAAGGCTTCAATCCTTCTTTGCTGGGTGACTTTGGGGACTTTGAATTCACTCAGCTGGAGAAACAGGCCACCGCTAAGATTTCAACCGGGCAACAGCAGTCGCAGGACGCTTTCGATTTGATCGTCCTTGACTGCGGAGAAGCATCTATGCTCGCAGCATGGGCAGGTAGCGACCTTCTTCCTTGGTTACAGGCAGTGCTCGAGCGAGTTGGTAACCTCTTGTGGGTCTCGTGTCAAACCGGCGAGAGTCCGTTCAGCAACGTTTCAGGCAGCTTCATTCGAACAATTCAATCAGAGCACCCATCGATGAAGGCGGCCAGCCTTCTGTTTAAAGACAATAATGACAGCGACTTTCTTAGCAAGACTGTGTTCGAAGTCCATGATAAGATGCTTCATGGTAGTAATGAAGTGGAGCTGGTCGCACATGACCTACAAGTCAGCGCGCTTCGGTATCAGCCTGACGACGAATTGGCTGCCGCTGTAGGAATAATTTCTCCTCACACTTCAAGCATAGGTCTCGGATCAAGCAATTACGAAGTATCTTTGGCAGGGCCTAGTGCAGCAATTATACTCTCTGAAAGGTTCGACAGTAACGATCTGGCAGCTAATGGAGATGTATACGTGGCGGTTGAAGCTTCTGTCATTGATCACTCCGACGCGATGTCCTTTTCTAACTCTCAATGTACACCAGAGACATGGGATAGCCTCGGCCAATTCTTCGCTGGCAGAGTCTTATCTTCTGGAGATTCTTCATACGAACCTGGAACTCTAGTGGTCGGTTGGCAAATTGGCGCACATAGGTCGAAGCTGCATTTCCCCAGCTCTCGGCTGCATTGCATTCCAAAGAACGTCTCACCAGCAGAAGCGGCCGCTCGGTATGCCGCGAGTACTGTGGCATTTGCTATTGTATGTGAAACTGCGAGAGCTCGACCGACAGAGACGCTGAATGTTCAAGTACCTGGGCTTCTTGCAGAAATGGTCACGGAAACATGCAATTACCTTGGCGTAATTCCAAGTACTGATCTGGTAGGTGAAAGTGATTTTGTAATCACCTACAATAGTCATCAAGGCTTACGAGTCAATGGCAAAATCGTATCAGTAAAGGACTATATCACATCTGGTCTGCCACAGATGTATTCTAGTGCCAACTCACTGGAAGATCCGCGCATACAAAGTCCGATATCTGTGTTTGGTCTTGAAGACCTTCAAAGAGCTTTCCAAATTGCTCTGACTGAACCAATTTCAACGGTATTGGTGCATACAAGCTGTGAGCAGGTCGAAAGACCTATAGTGCACTACAAGATCCCGACGCAAATGTTTAGGGATGACGCTGCATACGTGATTGTTGGCGGGTTAGGGGGTCTTGGTCGTTATCTGTCTACTTGGATGGTCATGAATGGCGCAAGACAGCTCGTAACTCTCAGCCGAAGCGGTCTTGCCTCGGAGGAAGCTCGTAACACCGTCCAAGCGATTCATGATCTCGGGGCGGAAATTAAGGTGTTCAAAGTAGACGCTGGCGATGCGAAAGCAGTTGATCAAGCGTTGACTGAAGTTCGGAAAACCCGCACCATCCGAGGATGCTTGAATATGGTTTTGGTACTTGACAACTCACCATTCATGACCATGAAGCCTACGCAGTGGGATCGAGTGCTGCGGACGAAGATTGACTGTACCTGGAATTTGCACCAAGCAACTCTATGCGATGATCTAGATATGTTCATCATGTTTTCGTCCATCTCATCGATATCTGGCAACAGGACTCAAGCCAATTATGCCACTGGAAATTCCTTCCAAAACGCAATGGCAGAATATAGGAGATCTCTGGGTCTCCCTGGTATTGCTATCGCACTCGGTGCAATGAGTGGCATCGGGGTCCTGGCAAACGATCAAGATTTACTTAGAACTCTCTCACAGACTGGACTACAAAGTCTAGGGCCCCACGACCTGACAAAAATCATGGAAGCCGCTATCTTTGAGTCTCAACATACAGATCGAACACTGTTAAGTGTAGGATTTGAGATGTTTGAAACGGTGGATGGCGTTGTCCAGTCAAGGCCAGAACAAAACCAATTATTCTGGACGGAGTCACCTGAATTTGGATTCCTCCTTGATCACAAATCTACCAGGATGGGAGCAGCTAAAGTGGTTTCCCTTCGAGAGCAGCTACACGAAAAAGATGAAAAGGCAGCCCACGAAGTCCTACTACGAGCTTTCTTGGCTTGCATTAGTAGTGTCTTAGGCTATGATATAGCTACTCTTGATCAGGCATCTTCCTTGACTTCTTATGGGCTAGACTCTCTAAATGCCGTTTCTTGTAGATACTGGTTTTTCAAGCGTTAGTTGTCCTTTCCTGTTTAGCACTTGCGCAAAACTGACGGAGTACAGAGCTTGAAACGGATGTGCCGGTCTTCGATATCTTAGGATCAAGGTCAATTAATGAGCTTGTCTCCAGAGTTCTAAATAAAGTGAGAAATCACTCTAAACTAGGTGACGAGATCGACATTCCGCAGCCTGTCCATTACCAAAGCAAATCGATGCAAATTCGACCCTTATCCCACTCCCAAAGTCGTCTATGGTTTCTTCACAAATTTCTTCCTGATAAAACCGTGTACAATCTCCTTCTGGTTTGTCATATTTCTGGAACGATAAATGTCCCACTCTTTTCCAGAGCTTGGTCCGTCTTTGTTCAGCGCCATGAGGTACTCCACTCCAGAATTATTGATACAGCGGACGGTTTACAACAGGTTCCAATCGAACATCCCAGGTTCACTCTTAGCGAAGTCGAGGCTTCGGAATTAACATTTCAAAGTCAGATAGAGGCTATAACTCGAACTGCCAAGAACCATGTCTTCGCCCTTGAAGCTGGGGAGCTAGTCCGTGGATGGCTTCTTAGATCGCCAATCGGGATGCGCTTTTTCCTCGCTTCACATCATCTTGCCTGGGATCGGTCTTCTGTCCCAACAATCTTCGATGAGACTACAGCGATATACAAAGCTCTTACAAAAGGAACGGCTCTTGAATCCGCGTTGTCGCCCGTTCCGTATCAGTTCGTTGACTACACAATCTGGCAAGAGCAATGGATGGACAGGCCAGGACTAGTAAAACCACATATTGATTACTGGAAAGTTCAGCTTGATGGAATACCCGAAGCAGTCTCATTATTACCAACAGCGCGCACCGCTAAGAGACCAACTTTGAAACAATATTCTGTTGATTCTGTGCCCCTAAAGGTCGACTCTTCCGTGACTAGCGCAATCAAGGCTTTCTGCAAGACCAACGCTGTTACGCCTTTCATGTTTGTGGCTTCAGCCATGAGTGCTATTGTTCACCGATTAACCGGCGATAATGACATTGTCGTTGGTATTGCTGATGGAGATCGCGGACACACGGAATTTGATCGCCTTGTAGGTTTCACAGTCAACATGCTGCCAATACGTAGTAGATTCTCCAAGGACATTTCGTACGTCAGTCTACTTGAAGAATATCGCAATGCTTGTCTCGAAGCTTATGAGCATCGTGCCATCCCCTTTGATTATCTGTTGCAACAACTAGGAGTTCCACGCCGCACCAGTCATGCACCGGTCTTTCAGATTACCGTCAATTACCAAATCCAAGGATCTTTCCCTGAATGTGACTACGACGATTTCAAATTTACAAAATACGACCACTATAACGCAAGGTCTCAGTCTGATTTTGCACTCGATGTCGAGGAGACGACGGATGGAATGCTTGACTGCACTTTTGACTATGACGCCTCGCTATACGATAGGTCTGCTATTCTTAACTTGACAAGGATGTTTAGGGTCTTGGTGGAAAATGTTCTGGCAACTGAAGGGTTTGCAAAAGTTGACAGCATTAATCTGGTCCCAGCCGATGACCAGAACTTTATTTCTTCAATACTACAACCGAGCTTCAAACATGAGCCGTCATTGAAAGAACTAGACCGTAGCCTCTTCCCCAGTCTATTTTTCAATGCTGTCTTTAGAAATCCTACAAAAACGGCCATAATCGATGAAATGAGAGAGCTCAACTACCACGAATTGAACATTGCAACCAATCACGTGGCAAATTTTCTGGCTGAAAATGGCGCTCAGACTGGAGATCGTGTAGGGGTTTGCTGCGAGCAAAGCATCGACATGATCATCGCAATGTACGGCATTATCTTGGCTGGTTGTGTCTATGTTCCAATTGACCCCGACTTTCCCGAAGAAAGAACGCTCTCAATGATTGAGGATGTTGAATTGGAGAGTGTACTTGTGGATCGCAATGCAGACAAATTGAAAGAGCAACTCATCACTTGCGGTGTCAAGTCTTCGCGGATTTATGTGATCGATACTATCGCAACATACAGCGAGAACACACAGACACGGAAACCTTCTCGTGACCAGGGCGTCTCCGACTCCTTTTGTTGTATCTTCACCAGTGGAAGTACTGGACGTCCCAAAGGCATATATATCGGCCATAAGCAGCTGCGCTACCAGATGGAAGGTTACCACAATTGCATCGCCACCAAAAGCGAGGACCGCATTCTCCTTTCCTCTGCAATGGTTTTTGATATGTCATTGCCTTCAATTTATGGCACAATTCTGCGCGGAGCGACGATGATCATTGCTTCTAGAGAAGGTTCGTCTATAGATCCACGCTTTATTCGAGTGCACTGCGACTAATTTCATTAGCACGTTATTCTCCGGCGAAGATGATTGATCAATTGGTGGAGTTGCAAATATCTAGTTGCACTTTTACGACCACTCAACTGAAGATGCTACTCACAGCTCCCAACAAAAGAAAACTTTTGGAATGGACAAGTCTATGCAGCATGGTTGTTGGTGGAGAGCACATTCCACCCTGGGTAGTAAGAGACTTTCATAATCTGGGGCTACCATCCGCGTGCATCTACAATGGTTATGCTCCATCTGAGACCACGGTCTGTAACTCACTGAGGAAGTAAGTCAAAGTATTATCTCGCATTACTCCCCTAACGATGACCTAACCTTCCTTAGACTACTTCCAGAAGATGCAAAAAGGCAAGAAATACCTTTAGAACGTCCCCTGTTTCCCACCAGGTTTCATATCCTCGACGAAAACCAAAACCCGGTGCCGATAGGTCTGGGCGGGGAGCTTTATATTGGAGGACCGACCGTAAACAAGGGCTATATCAAGCGAGTAGATATCACGGCATATGCATTCCGACGAGATCCTTTTGCTTCATTGGCAGAAACCAATGATGGTAACGACAGATTATACCGCACGGGGGACTCTTTCCGTCTAATGCCCGATGGAACCATACAAGCCATTGGACGCATTGGGGGTGATCGCCAAGTCAAAATTCGTGGAATGCGAACAGAGCTCGATGAAATCGAGAATGTCATCTACGATTCATGCAACTCTGTCGAGGACCCGGAAATGTGTCGAATTTCTCTTGTCACCGTGGTATATCATCGGACTGGGGACTTGGAAGGCGTCTTAGCAGCGTACTTAGCCACAACATCGGATGATGCCCCAATGCTGCGATCCTTGAGGTTATATATTCAGCTAAGGCTCAAGGCAACACTTCCTATCCACATGGTTCCCAGCGCATTCGTATTTCTACCTAGTCTTCCCCGAATGGTATCAGGAAAGATCGATTACAAGGCAATTTCGAAATGGTCACCACCCTCGCCGGAGCCTGGGCCTGTCAGCGGTACTGGTTATGAAGCAATTCAGCTAAATGATCTTCAATCGAAGATTGCATCAGTCTGGAAGAAGGTTCTTCATATCGACACGGATCTTTCTCCTATGGATGAATTCTTTTCGCTCGGGGGCCATTCCTTGATCCTTCTTCATGTTCAGGAGGGGATCAAAGAGCAATTCCATGTCCTTGTGTCTCTCGGAGACATGTTTGCAAACCCAACAATTGCTGGAATGGAAGAGCTGGTGGTTGCGCAATTGGGTAATGCAAAGAAGCCTATTGGACGTCTCAAAGGCACTGATGATATCACAACAAATGGGCACACTTCCGAAGAACCGTTCCTTGATTGGGAGAAGGAAGGATCGCTCCCTGAAGGATTGGGTCAGTTCGTGGATACGAACAGCTTTCGGCCCGCCTCTGTCATCGCCATCACAGGAGCTTTTACTATGGCTGGAGCCCATCTGATCCACCACGTTCTATCGACAACCGACATAAAGATCTATTGTATTGCAACCGAGGCTAGCAACCAAGAAAAAGCACTCTCTGCGGTCATATCCACACTGGAGAATTGGTGTCTTTTCGAAAGTATCGAGCCCAGGGCCTTCAACCGATTAGTAGTATACAAGGGCAGCTTGTCCCATCCAACCCTCGGCCTAACAGAGGAACAAATCTCGGTCCTTGACAGAGAAGTCGACGCAATCTACCAGCTAGACTCCGAAGTTTCTCTCCTCAAGCGCTACGATAGCCTTCGCGCCAGTAACGTCGGATCCCTCCAGTTCCTCATCTCCCTGGCCTTCGGCAACGTCAATAAAATCAAAGCAATCCATTACCTCTCTACTTGGGGCGTACCGCACCTCCAAGCCTGGACCAAAACAGAACTATCAAGCGCGGAATGGTTAACCACCGAGGTCGAAATGACAAACATGAAACCCGGCGCCGACGGCACACTGGGCTATTTGAAAGCCCGCTGGGCGTGTGAAGCGCTGCTGTACCAAGCTGGTCGCCGCGGTCTCCCGGTGACTATTTACCGCTCGTGCATGTGCGGCGGTTCCCCGGGTTCTGGCGTTTCCCTCGCCCGCACGGATATCAATCGCCGTATCCTCGAGGGCAGTCTGCAGATCGGCCTAGTGCCCGATTTCAGCAGCGCTCGCGGCGGCGGCATGAGCTGGATCACGGCCGATTTCCTTGTCGAGAGCATTCTGTTTCTGTCACAGCGGCCGGCGCCCCCGACCGGGCAGGCGAAAATCTACCATCTGGTCTCGGACAAGCATGTGCCTTATACGGAGTTGGCAGCGCTGCTAGAGACGTCTCATGCCGGTGAGAAAATGAGGACAGTGAGGCCGGAAGACTGGTTTGAGGCGCTGCGGGCGAGGGGAGATGCGGAGATGACGATGCAGGCGGAGGTTTTGGAGAAGTGGTGCGAGGCGGGGTGGGTACCGTTTGGGCTGCAGGCGAGGGAGACGTTGGAACTTTTGAGGGCGGAGAAAGGGATTGTGCCGCCGGTCGTGGGAAGGGAGATGTTGTTGAGGCTTGTGGTTGGTGATGCAGGGTTTTAGAGGGTTTTAGAGGATTTGAGAGTTGGATTGAGGAGCTGGCTGGCTGGCGGAAATGGAAGGGGTTGGTCTTGTGGTTTTGCAGTTGGGAAAAACATCTTTGAATATTAGATTTCAGTATCGAATTTTATGACCGAAGCCTGTATCTCATTTTTCCTCGTTCTTCTAAAAACCGGGGGGGGTGGGGGGTTTTAACTATAGACTTATTAGAAGAGTATGTTTAGAAAATTATAGCGTCAATTGGATTTGAAATGAGGGGATTCAATTGCATATGTGTCGTGATACTGTGTCGATGATTTTAATTTGCGACACCTAAAGCATTGACGGTGGTAAAACTCTCTATAAAGTAGGTCGACATCACAATCCGATACCTCTCACAAGATCGACTAAAGCGGATAGACTACATACAGGCAAGGTCTATGAGGGGCAAACGATTGAAGCCGATCCTGACGGCTGCGCTGCACTAAACCTACGAATCTCTTCCGCGTAGTTTGATGACCACAACTGAAAGCCCCGACTCTTTTGTAGCGGCTCACCATCTCCTACCCGCACTATCGCTGTCGTTTCTATCATCCAAGCCCAGCACAATGCATCCCCTAAAACTCATTCTCAGTCCCTCAACTCCGCCTCTTCCGAAACTCCACCGCCCTCTCCTTATCGGGCGTCAAGACCAAGATCCGATTGTACTTCGGCACCGGTCTGCTTTCTCCATCCCGGAGTTTGAGATCGTACTTTAGCAAGATCGGCGCCAGGGAAGCTTTAAGAACGTTGGTTGCGAAGAAACGGCCCGGACAAGCGTGGGAGCCGTGGCCGAACTCGAGGGACTCGGGTCTGCCACGTTCTTTAGCTCCTCTCGCGGATTGGGAGCTGCCTCACTTACCCTGTGGTCACGTTAAGATACTTGTTCTCGTTCCCCCGGACCTGGCGTAGCTTCGCCCACCGGAAGCCATCAAAATCCCGCGAGAGGGTGGATTGATCCGCTTCTGGATCGATGGAGGGAATGCAGACGTAGGAGCCAGCGGGAAGAACGGTGCCGTCTTGCAGGGTCAAGGGCGACATGACTTTGCGATAGATGGAAAGAATATTTTGGGCAATGTGCCGCTGGGATTCTTTAAGAAAGCTGTCCATCTTCCACAACTTGGCCAAAGATTTGGGGCTGAGGTTTTCTCCACCTTCGTCGGCCATGACTTGGACGAGCTCCTCACGAAGTGGTGTTAGATACTCGGATCGGCTAGCAAGATCGAAAAGTGCTTGCATCAAAACCATACCCGTGCTTTGTATGCCGGCAATGTTGAGTTGGATAAGTGCTGTTGTCAGGGCATATGTATCTGCGCGCTTCTCCCGAACATTTTCAACCCAACATTGAATAAAATCGTTGGGCCTCTTGAAATCCGGTTTTTGCAGTGCCTCTAAGCGTGCCCTCAAAATGGGACGTAAGAAACTTTCAAGAGCATCAATATGTGTTTTCAAGCTGCTTGTCTCTTGCAAAAAAGGAGCAACTAAAGGTCGCTGCCACCACGGATATTTCATTAATGCCGCTGCCGTTGCGATGGCGCTTGTGGAGTAGCCCATGCAAGCTTCGTTCCATTGATTGTTACGGCACAGATCTAGACCAACAAAGACGCGTTCAAAGATCCGTAGGTTGAAGCTCACACCAAGCCTGTAAGCGCTCAAAGGAGTCCATTCCGAACATCCACCTATGTGTTGATCGATGGAGGCCTTCACCTCCTCATGCACACCGTAGAGGAAGGGGCCCATGTTCTTGGTCATTTCTCCTTTAATGAAGGTGATAGCACTGTGGGTACGGTCACCCGGCGTTTCGGGTGTCATTGATCCCAAAAGAGTCCATCCTCCTAGGAGTCGTTCGCGGAGGTCTATGTTTGAGGCTATTTAACACCTGTCAGACAGAGTTTGCAATCCTCGCCGAGGAATGGTTTTGTTCCGCAAACTCGTTCAAGAATTTGCTCACATATTTCATGTTCTGGCTTCCATGCATAGTCATTGACATAATGATTGGGAAGTACATGCAATTTGCGGAAAGGCAGTTGAAGTATATATTTCTGCTCCTTGTCCTACCGGCAACAGTGTTAGTCGAGACACGGAACATATAGAAAATGGGATATTGAGGACGAACTTTACTCCATTGCTTCTCAACGATTTCTCTAAGATTCGTGCTTTCTTTATCGCCTAATATAGGATAGCTCATGTCATGTTTTCCATAAAAATAATTACGTATGAAAGGGTATATGGCAACTATTGCCAGAGTCGAGAAGCTTGAAACACTTAGAAGCTCAAAGGCTTGAAAAAGCGTCAAAGGAAATGGCGTCATCTTTTCGGCTGGCAAGACTTGAGAGAGACAAGAAGAGATGAATTTGGATTGTCTCAGTAAGAAGTTGACGTATTTGATACGCGAATGAGGCCAACGACGGCACACTGCACACAGCCATCTCCATGGGAGTCTCGGTGAATATGTTGGCCGGTGGCGTGTAAAAACACTGTGCGAAGATTCAACGTAAGGCTTAAAACAAGGCTAACTTTAGCGGCGGGCGGGATGGCGGACACGCTAGCGGGGCGTACGGGGAGATGGCGGGGTGGCTGAAGTCAATTCCACCCCTCGGACTTAGGTGTCGGTCTTTGACAAATCCATTCGGAGCAATTAATCGACCATCGGGATTCCTCTACCATAAGTCCATCTCGGACATATCGTCTTGAGACCGAGTGCTCCATGCTCGTGTAAGCATTTGCTCAGTGCTGGCCGCCGGATGGCAATCATCTTTGCATTTACACACTCTCGTCGTCATCGCCTCTCAGCAATCAATACACCTACATTGTATCTTCTCGGGGCTCCCTTTACACCTTCCCTAAGAATGGCCACCACCACCACCACCACCTCCTCCTCCAAATATACCTCCAAACTTCAAAGTTCCCGCATCTTAGTCCTCGGAGGAACATCCGGTATCGGCTTCTGCGTGGCCGAAGCAGCCCTCGAACACGGCGCCCACGTCACCATCTCCGGCTCCAAACAGCCAAAACTCGACACCGCCCTCTCGCGCCTCCAGTCCGCCTACCCAGACAAGCACTCCCGCCTCAATGGCCAAACGTGCGACCTCTCGCAGCCCCAATCCCTCGAGTCCAACCTCGATACCCTTCTCAAATTCGCAGCTGCAAGCTCCAAAATCGACCACATCGTCTTCACAGCCGGCGACCCCCTCAAAATCATCCCCGTCTCGGAAGCCACGGTCCAAGAAATCCATCGCTCGGGCAACGTGCGCTTCCTCGGTCCGCTCATCCTCGCCAAACTCGCGCCCAAATACCTCGCGCCTGGGCCCAAGTCCTCGATCACGCTGACAGGAGGCACCATGTCGCACCGACCCAACAAAGGCTGGACGCTCATCGCAGCCTGGGGTTCTGGTGTCGAGGGAATCACGAGGGGCCTGGCGGTGGATCTTGCGCCGACGAGGGTCAACATGGTGAGCCCCGGGGCGGTGCATACGGAATTGTTCAACGAAATTCCCGAGGACAAGTTGCCGGGGGTGTTGCAAGGGTTTAGTGATGGGACTTTGGTTGGAGAGGTGGGGACGCCGGAGAATCTGGCGGAGGCGTACCTTTATTCCATGAGGGATGGTTTTACAACCGGGGCGATGATATCGAGTGATGGTGGTAGGCTGTTGAAGTGAGGGTCCGAATTAGAAAATTTCTAGTAACAATGGCAACAAATGCTACCCAGCATGTGTGTTGACCTAGCAATCCTTTTCACTTTCCTTAAATGAAATTTATCAGGCTAAAGATGTGCCTCAAAAGATGAAGCGATAGCAAAGATTAGGAATCCCCGCCTGTTTGGCAGAGGTAATTAGAAATGTCAATACTTCTTTCGCATTGACGACCGTCACAGATTTTTTTCCCAGGAACGAGCATATTTAAACCGAACGTTCCCATACAGCTGTTGGGATAACGTGCACTCGTACAACAATTCCAAGTATTTTTCTTCTTCTCAATCCAACAGTCTAAAAGTAAATTCTAGTGTGCCACTCCACACGTTGCCAGACCAATCCTTCTTCGTGTCACGAGCTGTAAGCTGCATCTCCACTTCCGACCTACCCCCCAGCAGCAGGTCCCAGGTTCAATTTCTTTCTCTACAATTGAGACATCAGAGTCAGCAAACCATGTGCCACTAGTGAATTAAAAGATGACTTACCGAAAGGAATAGAGAAGCCACCAAGCCTACCGCACCAGCGACGTAGACAAGAGTGAATCTAATCCAGTTAGCCCACTTGTATTTTCGAAAAAGGAAAATGTCCAGATCGCCCCACGTTTTCTGCAAAGAGCCCATAATCACATCCAAGGTCATAGCCTTCGTCGCAGGATCGAGTGTCTCAAAGAACCCTCCGCTCGTGCCTGAAATCGCCGCTTGAAGCTTTTGGCGGGGTACGTTGGGGAGGATTTTCTGGAGGCCGTTTATTGCGGTGTTGACGAATGCGGCACCGGAGATGGAGAGCGAGAGGGCGATACCAAGGAGTTGACCTACGCAATAGATTAGCATTTAAGGCCTAAAGGGACAGCCGAGACGGATTACTAACCGAGCAACATGAACGTGACGCCGTAGGACATATGCGAGGGATCGAGCACGCCCTGGATCACGGCGTAGCCGGCCTGGAGGTAAGCTCCGACGCCTACGCCAAGCAAAACTTCGTAGCCATAAACATTTGCAGCGTGGGTTGTAACGGTAATCCGAGCTGTCAGGAAAGCAGATCATTTAGCTTCTACAATGTTTGAAAGCGCATGGCGGTTTACACCTTTGACTTACACATTAGAACTCCACCAATCAATATGAGGGCGCTTCCAACAATGTACCACGGTTGGTAGTATCCAGTCTTGGAAATAACAGCACCATTGGCCATAATAGTGACTGTAACCATGACAATGAGTGCAAGAAGCCTCACGCCTGAATTCAGCGAACCAATTCCACGGGTGAATTGGAAGTATAGCGGAATGTAGTACATGAGCACGAAAGCTCCTGCATTGTTCGCAGCCATGAGTATGAACAGCAAGACTGGCTCCTTCATCTTGAGGAAGTGGATTGGGAACATCCGACCATTGGCGTGTGTAAGCACTGTAAAGGTCTGCTGCAGAGCAAACACGATAAGCACTACTCCAGCAACGACGAACAAAGCGATGGTTTGGGCGCTATTCCAGGCATAGAGTGTTCCGCCGAAGTTGATGGCCATGAGCAGAGATACGAAGAAGCCTACTTGGAGAACGGCACCTAGGTAGTCGAAGTCCCGGAACCGAGTGGACATTTTGGTATTGGGTCGGGGGTCGAAGGACGGCAGGAGAAGGAAGTAGACCGGAGTGAAGACACCACCAACCACAAGATTTATATAGAAACCCCAACGCCAAGTAGCACGCGAATCCGCAAAAGCGCCTCCGATAATTGGCCCAATGACTGTCCCTATCAACATTGTCAGTAAAGCGTAACAAGACCGTACAAGAAGTATTGCAGCAGATGTAGTCCTTGGAATTATTATGACATATCTTGAAGCGTACCTATTCCGTACACGAGGCCACTAAGTTCCAGTCAGTATAGACAAAACCACGATTCGAGTTGATGTTCAAACTCACATTAAGCCGAGATACATAGGTCTCTCTTTCTCTGTTGTATTGACGGAGAGTAAGGTGACGACTCCGACGTACATGCCATTACCACCAGCGCCAGCAATGACTCGTCCAACGATCAAGGCAGCCATGTTAGGCGCGCCGCCGCACAGGGCAGAGCCACCCATGAAGAGAACAATGGAGATGACATAAAGCCATTTTGCGTCAAAAAGCCCATAAAGTCTGCCGACTGGAAGGGCGACGCTAAGACCACCTATCATGAATCTACCTCACACATTAGCTCACTGGACTGTATCGAGATTACGGTTACCATCCAGCTCACCCAACAGAGAGCCACGCTAATTGCTCTACGTGGCCAAGACGGTCGACGATAGACTTGTAGACTGTTATCACCCATACTTCGTCCTCAAAAGTGGACCATCATACCGGTATAATATTAGCAACAATAGTATTATCGAGCGCGTAGAGTAGAATGCTGGAAAGCGTGGCCACAATAACAAGGACCCACTGATATTGCCGTCAGCATACTCAGTGGTTTGATCAAGCGCGAGGAGATACACGTACTGATACTCCATGGATCTTCCGCGGCGAAATGGGCTCTACCTCGTCCAAATTATCATTGTCGCTTTCTTTCTCCCGTTGGAGGCCGATGTCCGTCATAGCAGAAGAGTCCCCTTCGTGTTTCGTAGAATCAAACGGTGTCTGCTCACCACTCGAAGAGCCAGGCATGACTGGTATTACTTTTGAGGCGACTCGAGGTTGATAGCAAAGAAGAAATTATACGTGCATGTGTTCGAGAAACGGGCATTCTGCTGAAGGGGAAGGTAATAAGATAGCTGGGACGACGGGCTTCAGCGTTTACCAAGCACACAGGGTGATAACGGTCCACGCCCGGTGGCACCGGATCAATCTCTTTTCCGATCTTTCCTGTAACCATTATCAACCATTATCAAAACATACAACATCATCATGGGACTAAGATAGGCTAGGCTCCCCGCAAAGAAATCCGCCGCTAGCAGGGCCATCCCGCCACTAGCATGGACAGCCCGCCGCTAGGTAGAAAGTAGCCAAGTACTCTTTGTAGGGAACCCCCCGTTGTTTTCATAGTTCTGAAGAAAGTGAGTGTGGAGGCCTCATTTCGAGCCACATCCTGGCGGCTGTGATATTTCTTTCCCGTCTTGACATTTACTCCATCGAGGTCCTTGTATCCAGCTATGCATTGTTTACGAGTATTCCTTAGCAGTCCAACTTCTCTCGTTTCAAAAACACTCATGTTCATGTGTTTTCAGTACCTAGTCATCTATCTTAATAGATGTTGCTTGCTGAATGCAGAGAAATCTATTTCTAGCACAGGTCGCTCCCCTATCCAGGCAAGAGGCCGTATCGTTAGTTCTCATCCACGATGGCGGTGGAACCACATTCTCTTACCATTCATTGCCTGGGCTCCCTTAAGCGCATCGTCTATACCATACACAATCCACGTTTCTACTCCGGCCAAAGCTGGGCAGGTGGAGTTACTACCATGGGCAGGGTCTACGCGGACCTGATCCGTACTGTCATAACAGCGGGGAAGGTGCTCTTGGGAGGTTGTCTTATTTATCCTCACAACGTCCAGAAGTTATTATGGCTCACACTCAAGGAAAGTTGGTCGCTTGGAGGTCTTCTCTCTCTTAAGATCGCGAGCGTTCTCCGCGATTCAGCGGATGTTACCGTCGTTGGTCTGGTCATGATAGATAGCATTTTCCCCGGAGCCTTGAAGAGCCAGATCTATAACGTTGTGTCTCATGCTCCCATATTCTCCGACCACTGTAAACCGGAAATCAGGCTACTTGTCTCCAATATGTTGAAAGTCTCATCGAAGATGGTCGAGGAGTGGATTCTGCCGTCTTGGCCACAGCGCCCTTTCTCTTCTCCCGTGGATCCAAAACGCAGACTGAAAAACGTGTTCACCAACAGGCACGACAATCCTCCATGTATGCCTTCCTCAGAGACCATCACGACCGATTCAGGCGACGGCTCTAGTAGCGAGGATTATGACACATATAGAACTCCGCCTAAAGGGTATAATGTAGGAGTCTTGTTAATGCCACCAACTATTCTCCTCCGATGTCAAGATTACGTGCTAGTATCTAAGGTTGACAACCCTAATGCACTTTATAGAGTTGATGTTGCCTGGCATTACGACCTTCTTGGTTGGGAACATTTTGGCCCGGATTTGATCAAAGCTGTTCTTGATATTCCCGGTCACCACTTCAATCTGTTCTCCAAGGAGCATGTACGTCAAGACAACCTGCCTGCCACTTACTATTGACAATTGAACCTAATCCATATGACAGATTAGATCGACTGAGAAGCAGATTGTGAATGCGTGTGAGATGCTTGAGGAGTTGGATATCAAAGAGAGCATTTCTGCAAATATGGTGGACGCAAACTACTTTTGATCGAAGCAAATACCGATCTGTCTCCATCTAGAACATACCATATTTCTCATTTGCGAAGTCCGATAATATCTGAGACACAATAGAGAGAAGAACGCTCATTTAGAAAAAATAAAAGTTTTTGGCCAGAGCTGTATGACCATGTAACCTTAGTCTAACCATGTCTTTCCTCAGAGCCGTCCTTCCAAACTTCGAAGCAAAACATCGGAGAAAATTGCAGCGTCAGCTGCTGACTTGGAAATCAGCACTGGCGCTGCGGACGTCTTCTTTAGTTGTGTATTTAATGCTGGTCTTAAATCTTTCAATTTCTAATCGGTCTTAAGAGTTTTAGCCGTTGTGGTGCAAATAAAAAGCTTTTTGGCGCAAAACTGAAATAACAGGTGTCTAAGAGCACTCAACATCAAGATAGCTTCCAGTGCCTACTCGCATCCGTCTTGCTTCCTCGGGATTTTTCGCTAGATCCCGCATGATACCTTTACGGAACTTTTTGGCCAATGGAGGCCATTTTTCTCCAACACGGTCCACAAGCATCAGGACAAAATCGATATCCTCACGATCAGATTGGTTTCTGTGCTCGTGCCAGCTAATAGAGAGAAAACGGCAGCATAGAAAATAAGCCGTCACCAAAAATGGGTTGGAAACAGCATCGCTGGATCGTTTAGCTAAGTTCCTGAGAGTATCGAGGATGTGGCGCATGGCATCAAGACAGTAGGGAAAGCCAGAATTGTCCCCAGCATCCTTGGGCGGTTGTAACAGAATTGGTGGATTGTCTGCGGTAGTCGGATGATGCAAGAGAATGTTGCATATTTGTACGAGTGTGTTGAGCCAACTATACAACTGCAGCTCCTTTGAAGTCGTTTCTCGCCCGTGGGTTGATCCTCTGGACAAAGCAAAACAGAACAGGCTCATTCCATTCTCGAGCTTTGCAAGTTCAGCTCGGTATTCTTTAGGGTTCCGAGACAGGTGTAAATGATTGTGAAGGACCATGATCTGGCCGAGCAATACAGATGCTCTGAATATATGAGCCATAGATGGCCGAGAAGTCATGCTCTGTAACACCGCAGGGCTTAGTAGAACGGTCATGTCCGTCGTGAATGGTTCCCCAGCGATTTCAGACAGATATTCCTAGGAATTATTAGTTCTCCTCTAAGGAAACAAGACATCAGGTTAAATGGGGAGAGTAGGACTTAAAACTCAGAAATACATTTACTTTATGTGCTTAGTGATTGATAAAATACTGGACACTAATTGGGGTTACCATAAATACTCACATTACATGTTGAATTTTGGAACAATTCGTCCTCAAGTGGAAAGTTGACCTGGTAGTTTCGATCATCTATTGCCAAGGAAAAGCCGGCAAGGCAGGAAAGGGATCTATCAAGAAAGAATAAAGCCCATATCGTCTTCCGCTGTTCCTCTGTTTCGATAGCATCACGCGGTCGAGGTGCCAGAGAGATGAGACGTTCGCTACGAGTGCAATCAACCCTGTCAATTCCAAGCAGATTAGCAAGTCTACAGGATTTTCCGAGGAAGAACCATGCATCAGTTAGATCGGCAGAAATATACGCCTGAAAGATGATGAATACTGCCGCTTGCAAGGACTGGGTTGGGAAAGTGCTACTATTGAGGTTTGTGTCAAAAGTCGATCTTGCCTTAGCAAGCCAGCGACTTTGAAGGGCCTGTAGGTGCAGGTTAGGATGTGCAGGCGCAGCCACGGCTAGAACAGCCCATAGAAGTGGAGAGGACTGAGCCGATTCCAGTCTGCTTTTGACGCGTTCCGTAAGGGTTTTCCGATGGATGCATGGTAAATAGTTATGATAGTAATTAAAGAATATATCAAGCAATTCCAAAATGTGCGAGACCGATGGCAGTAAATCTTCCGATTCTGCTAGGCGTGCAGTTTTCTGGAGGGATACTGTGCAAGTTTCCGATGTTCGATCTAATTCGGAGGATGGACTCCGTGGTTCTAAAGAGTTCGAGATATTGGAGGAATGTCGTGCTCTTACCTGTGGACTCACCATATTTTCACCATTAGAGGACGAGATTTCAGGCGGTAGGTTGAACCTGAGATAAATCATCAATTTGAATGGCAGCCTTAGAATTTGAGAAGCTGTCTTCTCTTAATTGAGTGCCCGAGGAGACGTTTCGTCCCAGGGAACCGCGGCCGAATATAGAGTTTACTGCACCTCTAGCAGGTTCGCCAGGATGTGAATTTTCTTGCATCTGGAAGGTGGTCTGAATCCCTTCGATGTAGTTCGGTGTACTCGGCGGATATTGAAGCAGCTGCGACGGTTGTAGCGAAGCCTCGTTCTGTAGATTGCTAGACGGAAGGACAGAATGCTGCGGTAGGAAATTGTGCATAACACCGGCATCCCAGGCCATAGTTGTAGACGGGTTCCAAAAAGCGGCTTCCGGGTTCATAGGAAAGAGTCCGGATAACGTTGCTGCCGACGAGGCAATGGGTAGATGTTCAGGGTCGCTGGCTGGCGTATTCCCATGCCCAGGCGCTCCCACCTGATTCTCGCCAGCATTTGATGGAGCTGTGGGTAGAATATAAGAGCATCTTACTCTGTTCTTGATGCAGGTTGAGCAGTTGGGAATTCTTCCCTTGATGGAGAAATGGATTAGCAAAGCAATCAAGGTATTCCATGATCCAGAGAGATATCGAAAGCTTACATCACACTTCCTTTTCCGCTGTCGGCAATAAGCACAAGCTTGTTTGCGGCCAGAGGTCCCCGCGTTTTGCGCAGAAGATGCAAAGCCCACAGACGCTAGATCTGAGCTAGGACCCAAGTTGCTCGGTTGAGTGCATGTTGGGAACGCATCCATTTTTGGCAGCGTGAGTCTACACAGCAGCTGCTGATGATAAGCTCTTGAGATCCGAATGGGTCGAGATCCCAGCCAAAATTCCTGGTTATTCGCCCGGGACCTTTTTGAGCAATCGACGGCGGCTTTGGACAAGTGGCCAGTACTCCACACACACCACACACATCTCAACACAGGTACCTGAGGATGTGTTGTCCTGAAAGGCTTGCGGCAAATCGATAAAGCTCACACCCAAAGGATTAATCCACGAGAGCAAGCGTTAAGAATCGACGGGTTTGAGGCTGAGGATGACAACATCTCTGAGATACGGGTGGCTTCCGGAGGAAATAGTAGGTAAGCTTCCAACCTTATTCTACGTACCCCGCACTTTCGCTCCAAGTATAAATAAGAACCAGAGTTGTAAAATCAACCTCACTGCCCTTTCGATGCTTCATACGTAGTATATGCAGTGCTTCATATGTAGTATATTCAATACTTCATATGTGATATATGCAGTGCCCCATATGTGGCCTATTCAGTGCTTCATATGTGACCTATACAGTACTTCATATGTAGTGAGTAGTCTATCCAGACTCTAGTGCCTCTTGTGCGAATTACTGAATAGGTCACATATAAGGTACTACATATGAAGCATTTAATAGACCACATATGAAGCATTGAATATACTGTATGTCTCAACTATTTTGGTTGTTGCTGTTAGGAGGCTACCTATCCGTACCCCGCACTAAGCTCATTCTTCGCTTACTTAGTGCGGGGTACGGATAGAGTAGGAGGTGGAAGGTGAAATAGCGGGCCCCAGCCCTACCAGCCCTATGAAGGCACCATCTCCCCACGCTCCCCTACCTACCTTACCTTACTTCCAACAAACTACTTTAGTAGCCAAAATCCCCGGACCAATAATGTTCCGTGGACCCTGAAGGTGCGGGCGGACTAATACTGTTCCGTGGACCCTCGAAGTGCGGACCAATACTGTTCCGTGAGCCCTCGAGGTGCGTGGCTTCACCCCACGACCGCAGCTCTGCTGTTATTCTCTACTTTGAACTCTGTCTAGTAGTAATAGAATAGTGACTGACCGCTGCTCTTGATAGACAATTGACCACTACATAACCTACGCCGTCATCGCCTCTACACCAGCCCTCACCTATTCCAGCGTCATCTCAACCATACGACTCTACCCCGTCACATCTGGCCCTCACGAGTTCTCGACTTTCGTGCAATGGTCTGCACACTTTTCTTCCGATGCAGATGCAAGGTTTAAGAGGAAGGAGGCGCTGGCGGATTTGGCGAACACTTTGAAGAAATAAAGGGGGACTTGGGGTTGGAAACCCAATTCGTGCTGGTTTTGGAAGCAAAAGCGGAAGGGTATCTATCTACGAAGGTATGTGAGCAGCTTTTACTCGCTCCCAGCAAATTTAGGGGAGCTCCTCTTAAATATTTTTGCTTTGATTTTCGGGCAGGCCTGACGGCGAGAACATTAATGTAGTTGGATCCTCGGCTTGATTGAGAAGAGAATCTGGTTATCAATTGAAGCTTTTTTCCTTCACAGGGTTGTTCGTTGTGGAAGGCTTGAAGACAGTCATGGAAATTCCAATCGTAATTGAATATGCAATAATTATACGGTGTAATGATGTTTTGGAATTTCATCGCATTCGATGCTCTGTCTTGCTGAACCCGTCTTTGAACTGTTATTGCTGTAGAAAGTACTCGCAGGCTACCAATGACTTGCAAACATCTGCAACGCTCTCGACTATCTACTCCCACACTGCTCGTACCAGCAATATAGTTTTGTTTGCTAATGCTATCCACAATGTTACTGTGGGGGCCCCTTTCAGCTTGACAAAAAGAGGGTCCTTTGCGCAGAGAGACTAATTCAGGCAAGAGAGAAAGAGTCAACGTATGGCCGGACCGATGTGTTCGGCAGGCTCTGAAACCAAATCGCTAACGCTTCCGGGATTAAGGGATTGCAGCTGTTACTTTGAGGATAGGGTAGCACGTCCGCGTACGAAAGTCAATCTCAAAAGTCAGGAAGAGAAATCCTCCTCTGTCCATGGAAACATACTTACCGATGTTGCGGCAATGCCTGATACCATGTCGCTGCGGCTTTCTATGCTTCCCGATAGGCATCTTTTCAACTGAGCTATAGGACTTGCCCAGATAGGGATGGACGACCGGCTGAGATATGATAATGGCCGCACAGGTCTACCTAGCTCGTCATCACATCTTATCCAGCCTTTTGTAACGAAGCTTCAGCCTGGGGGCTTACACTGACGAGAACAATACCAAGACAACAACAAACCCAAAACAAAGGCCGATGGTGCCAATAACTGACTTCTCCTTCTGCCTATATGTTTTTCGGAGTTCGTCACTTCATTTTTTCCGTAAGCATTGCGTGACGCGGCGAGAGAAATCCCTTCTTCGCATCGTTTCTGAAGCCGTTTACATTCCCTTAAAAGACGATCGAAATCGAGCTTCAGTCTTGATTCGGCATTTAGAGCTATATCGTCGTCGACAGAAGGTGGCCAGTCTAACAAATGACGATTTTTGATCCATTCTAGCGTCTCCTCATTCTGTTGCCAGTGTTGTTCCAGAAGCCGGTGGTAGTATTTGAGGCTTGCCGCAAATTTGAAAACATTCCCGACGCCCTCCGCGCTTGAGAAATACATATCAAGATCTGTTGATATTGTAATGAGAAAGCGAAGTTCGGATGTTACGACAAACGTAAAGACTTCGTGCAAAGCATAAAACGGGTCACGGCTCATTAGCGATGCTTTCAGAGTCTTGCCATAGTACCTTGGCAGCACCCATGCGCTCTGCTTTGATCTTCCTATGCCAGAGGCTTCACGTGCTGATGCCATCTTAAGTTCTTTGAGGCCAATCCAAGGCTTATACATACAAACGGGGTTGAAGCGGTATTCTCCGTGCTCTGACCATGGACCAGGAGGGCTCTCTGAAAGATCCCTACCGGAATCTAACCATACGGCAACTTCTCATGCATTTAGTACGTCACCAACCGCAAGGGCGAGATTACTAACCCACCCAATGTTCGGGATTCGACTTCTGTTTTCCAGCATATATGGTTATTGCTTGCCTAATGCTGAAACGGCCGCATGCATGAGCTGAATATGACCTGACAATTGAGTCCATGGGTCTCCAATCTCGTCCGTTTTTGAGATCCCGAAGATAACCTTGCATGATCTCTCCCGAAATTTCCTGTGCTTGGTTGATATCTGCGGGAGACTGATCATCAGCCACGCCAGTTGACATATAGGCCATCTGGAAGCATGTCCTTTGCATAGAAGAAAGCAAGATCGGCGGAAAGTCGTCTGCAGCCTTATCGAAGGGCAACGGACTCTTCGTCAGGAAGCTCAGATGCCTATGATAAAACTCCGGATCGATGCCATAGTGTGCTCCTAATCTACTCAGCCACTCTGCAGATGGATATCCGGTTAGGAAGAGGAGGCAGTTCGTGCTGGCTTGCTCTTTCCAGATGCTCTCAGCCATCGGCCATGAAAGCTGGGTTGCGGTTGGTGAGGGAGTCCTACTAAGATTGTATAGCCATGCGAATCCTGAAAAATCTGGTAATACAGAGTGTATTGTGCTTCCAGGCGTGTCCAAATATGGCCTTCCCAGGAGCGAAGCGAGATTCCTGAGATCTTGGCCTGAATACAAGGACTCGGTAATCGTCCTCCTACTGTGAACGGATACGAGTCTGGCATATTCTTGGGCAGTTACTATTTGACATTAGCTTTGAACGCATTATTCTCGGGATTATAAAATTGTGGTGAAGCTCACAGTTCTCAATGGATGCGGTTCTAATTGCGCTGAGGTAAGGTGTACTACTTTGAGATAAACTGACACGTAACCTCGGGGTAGGCTGACGGGAAGCTCCTACAAGGTCAGGCTGAGCGCTCATCGTTACTTGGACGGTACCAGTACCATTTTAGAGGGGCAGATTCTCGAAGGCTTTGACATGTGTACCTGCCTGGCCTCTTGAATCCAGATCTCGATAAGGCAAATTCATCGACAGGCGGTCGTTTGCTCCAGCTGCCGCGACCAAAGAACTGTTTGATAAAGCAGTCGATCCCTTCCAGGCCGACCTTTCGGCCATCTGAAAAACCGAGCATTACGTTCATATCTTCTGTTTTTACTCGTTCGGGTGGCCGAGATACCGTCAGATCCTGGCCGTGTAATGCAAGGCGTTCATACAAGCTGAGCCTAGATTGGTGCTCATCTTATCAAACAAGACCTCGAGCATTCCAGGTAAATCAATAATAGAGGGCTATCTCGAAAAGTCAGTCAGACGCTATACAACTCGGGCGTCGTATTCCTGCACATGGCGCATACTAACCGCTGACAAATTTCAAACCCGGCATACCATCACACCATCTCATGAAAATCCCCTGTACGAATCCAACGCCGCTTCTAAAGGCTGTGCTTGAGGCTCTGGACTTTCCCCTGCGAAGGTCTAATTGCTACAGGATATAGAGCACCTGTCGATCCAAAACCTTTGCTGTACACATGACAATGGCAATTTCGCAAGACTTAGAGGCGTCGCTATACTTTCTTTCCAGACATCCCTTGTATAAGTCCCAAAAGCCGTACATTTTGAAATACGCTTCAGAAAACCTTCCAGTCAGCAATTATATCACGGAAAAGGTTGAAAATGTGCCTATCAGAGACCTGAGAGGCATCGAAGACGAATTCACCTTCAGCAAGCATGGATTTGCGATCCTCGACCTTGAAAGTACGCTAGACTATGACGGCTTCCAGGACGAAAGCACAATTCTAGACGTTTACTTCAAAGAGGTTGCCGACGCTTTGCTAAGCTATACGCAGGGGGCATCAATACATTTCTTCGACTTCTTAGTATCAACAGCCGCTGTTACCGTTAAACAGAGAAGACTAAGCCTCGCGTAGGTCCGTAGGACGCATCCGTCATGGCCAACTGGAAATGTAGAAGCCTCTTCAAGCGATCAACCTGCCATTCGAACCCATATCGGTACGTATTGTCCCCAGAACTTTTGGACCTTTGCAACAAAATGCTCACAGAGATTAGACAGCTCACCGAAGTCGGCAACTGAGATGGCTGAAATATTCAAGGAGATAGACATGGATGAAACGTCGCGGCATTGTTCACAACAATGGATATACATCAAGTGGGGCCGCCAGAGAACAAAGTAGCCTCGCCGTTGGTCCTCGCTATTTCTAACATTCTCAGTGCTTGGAAACCGCTGAAGGGCCCTGTCCATGACTGGCCACTTGCGATATGTGATGCGCAGTCCCTTGACGTTGAGGATCTAATTCCAGGGGACGTGGTGTCTATTGAAAAGACTGAAGAGAACATGCTTGTCCACTACAACGCCAGGCAAAAATGGTATTACCTGAGTAACCAGCAGCCCTCGGAGCTTCTGATCTTCAGACAAGCTGACTCAGACCATCGCCACGGTTGGTACAGTAATAATTCATCGAGAAAATATGCTAACGGAGATGCAGGGCTGCCTCATGCTGCCTTTGCTAATCCTTTACCGCCACCGGAAAATACAGTCCTCCGCGAAAGCATTGAAGTCAGGGCAATGGTATTCTTCAAGGATCGAAAATAGGAAAGCTGGTATGACATTGCTCCCTTTTCCCAGCCTATGATTCTCCGAGTGCATCTACCTGGCAACGCAACGATGTTTGACCAAGGCGACTCTTCGCTGTCTTATGACTCTGCCGCGAGCTATCGGACTGTAGTTGTGTACTGATGAAATTTGTAGAGGTCGAAGTCACGGCGCATGAGAGCTCAGGAAAGAACAAATATTTGGGTGGTAAACTAGCGCATCACTTGCTCGTATATTGCATAGAAACCTTCACGAACTCCAATGCCTCTTGTACAATTTGAATCTACATCGAGCCCAGAGATCAAGAACCATATCTCTGAAGAGACCGACAGTATTGTAGCCAGATTAGGCCAGAAAAGAGATGCAGTGCGGGTATGTGTTCGCAGCTTGAAATGGAATCTCGCGGTCTTGCTTCTACTTTCAGCTCTTCCATCAGTACCAGCGAAACGAGAAAGTATAATCGCATACTCCACAGCTAAGAGAGGGACGAAGTGGATCCTCAGACTCTGCCAACCGAAGTCGTCACTGGAATGGCATTCGACCTGGGCTTGGACCAGACTGGGTGGACCTCGTTGGACTTGGTGCTGGTTTTAGCTCCCAAGATCACTAGATAGTAATGGGTAACGCTCACTAGAAGGTTTTGACTAAGCTGATCTTTGAGACTCCGATCGACGCATTCTCGTTTGACTGCAAGGCTTGGTGGTTGTCGAGAAAGGTGTCAAGCCACACCTTTGAGTTTTTGGCGCAATGTTCTTTCCATGACAATGGCTGCTTTCCCTGTCCCAATAATCGGACCCTCTCCTCGTTCCAGGGCTGGATCAAGTCACTTGATGTCGTTCCGAGAACCTGAATAGTATCAGTCGCTAACTGGTGGCAAGGAGGCAAGGGGTTCTACCTCTGGTTGACGCATGAAGCCGGAGTGGGAATGTATGCTCAAGTTCTCGAAATTGCCTTACAAAATCTGTTTCTTACTGAAACAATGCTTTGAGTTGGGGTCGAGGATAGCGATGACGATGGTTAGAAGCAAAAGGACGATGGCGAGGGCGAAGGTAATATAGATACAAGGTAGTATGTACCTTAGATAAGGAGATGCTACCCCGCTATGCATTCCCAGTTAAAACGGCAAGAGAATTATCACCCCCTTACCTTTCAGGCCTTTCGGGCACACGTGCATTCCATCCATATGTTCACCGTTGGTTGGCTTGCTGTGTTGGACCTCTGAGGAGTTAGCTGGCAACAATGGTGGGCTCAAAAGCAGAGGGTATTCCCCAGCGGATACTTTGCATCCGTCACTCACCTCGTGCCGTCTACGAAGCCGCGAATTCTTCTTCAAGCTATGTCTCTACACGAAGTCTTGACGTCTCGGTCGTCCGACCCAGGGCTCACGTAAGTACCTGTTGAATTACGAAACTACACAGAAACTGAATGCATGCAGCATTGTTTATCTACATGGAATATCTACCCCGGGAGCTGAGGAATCTGATCAATGGAAGAAGAACATTCTTGCTCTTGCACCTCCCAACACCAGCTTATACGGCTTCGATCTGAACTTGCAACTGGGAGGCAGCTTTCGAGCCAGCGACCTCTTGACGAAAAGCTCGGATCTGCTGAATTGTATAAATCGGTTGCACGAAGCGACTAAAGTCGATTGATGAAGCCTAATGTCGTTGTCCTCTTACTCACTTCTATACACAGATGGAATATCGTCCAATCGTTTTCTGCTGTTACAGTATAGGAGGAGTGCTACTGAAAAAGGTATTTCTTTTGTCAACCATGTTGAATCACATAGATTTTTGAATGCTGGACAGGTTCTCTCGGATGCAGCACAGCAGCTTACTCAATACGACGAGCTGCTGAATTATATCTTAGGGATTATTTTTCTTGCCACCCCAAACTTTATGAAAGTAACAACAGCTGCTTTAATTGCATGGTTTCGCATTTTGCGGTCATCCCCTCGTTCTTACGGTGATCCCGAAGGAGATTTACGCACCATCCGGTATTATAGCCAGACCTTCAAAAATTTGAACATAAAAATCCCCATCCTAAGCTCATTCGAGGGAAAGAAAACGAAGCTTACTGGGTTTTTTTGGTTCGCAAAGCATGAAATCGTACGTCATCAGCCAGCGAGAACGTTGCTCCATCTAATCAGTTAGTAGCTGGTAGATGCAGAGCTTGCGAAAGTTTCTGCAGAACATGAACGACTTGTCGAAATGGATATAAGTCTGGATATGGTATTTGACAGAACTGACGCTACCATACACTCTCAGGTCCGTGACTACTTATACGAGGTTTTGAGGGACGGCCCCGATAGAATTAAAAGGAGTTCTCGATTTATGAGTAAGTCTTCTACACGGACCCTAAACGCTGGCTTACGACATATGCAGAGGGCAATGAAACCCAAGAGGCTACTTCAATGCGATCCTCGAGCGAAGACGGTTTCATTCGCCGTAGCTTCAATGGTCAGTTCCTCAGTCTGATTAGAGTTTAATTGTACTGAAATCTGACTAGAAAGGTCGTCTGGACGTCTCTCCCCACTGAGTGCTAACACAAAAGCTTCGCAGCTGACTACGCCATCATCACAAAGCTTCCAGAAGCCAACTGGCTTCCTAACCCCTCGGTGGTCTTCGGATACAGAATCAAGCTACAAAATAGTTGATGGAACGGATCTCCTGGCTGCTGCCCCTCAGGTGAAGCTCCCATGCTACTACACCGGTCCGCACGTGAAGGCGAATACAGAATTTGTAGGGCGTCTCGATATCATAGACAAGATCGATGATGTCTTTCAGCCGGGAGTACCTGCTACTGACCAAGACTCGCTTGGTGCAACAACATTTACGATCTTGGGATTGAGTGGCATTGGAAAAACCCAGATTGCGGCACAATACATGTTCTTGCGAAAGGAAGAATATGATGCGATTTTCTGGCTCCAAGCCGACAGTACTGTAAAACTTGATGGAGATTTTAAACAGATTGCCATACGTTTAGAGCTGGAGACTCAGGAGTTGTCAACAGATTCTAACCTAAGCAGAGACTTGGTGCAAGGGTGGCTTGCACGACCTTTAAAACCTATGACACCGGCCATAAGTTCAAGTAAGACACCCGGGCCGGTCATGGCGAGGTGGCTCATGATATTTGACAACGTGGACCAATCAAGCATTCTCGATGACTATTTCCCTAAGCATGGCCAAGGCAACGTTCTGATCACGAGCAAAGATCCTCGGATACGTGGAGCCTATGTGCACCGAGCAATGGTAACTTTACCTCCACTCTCAGTCACAGAAGCAGTTTGTCTGTTCCGAAAGATGATGAAATTCCAAGATCATCAAGGCTCCGACCAATTGATGACAGAAATAGTAAGAAAATTGCATTGCTTCCCACTCGCGATCCTCCATATGGCAGGTATTATTCGAAGCCAAAGACTATCCCTGCCTGGATTCTTGAAGCTTTACGACGAAGATTGTAGTCGCCAGGAATTCTACTCAGACGATAGCGGCCTTGAAGCGGAATCTATACATGGCTATAGCAAACGGCTTACCTCATTATGGTCGCACGATACGCTCGAAAAAGGACCGTTTAGTATCCTGAGCGTCATCGCGTTCTTGGATCCGGAAACCATTCAGGAGGACATATTTCTAACGGACATAAAAAATATCCCGCTACATGGATTTCCATCAAGCCCGATAGACTACCGTTCTGCCCTAAACCATCTTATTGAGCTGTCAATTGTCACCGTGCACGTCGATAGAACCGAGCTCTCTACTCATCGAACCGTCCAAGACGTAATACGAACGCAACTTCACGACAACATCATGCACGTCAAAGAAGTTTTCAAGGCTACTGTCCATATGTTGTCCTCTGTCTGGCCGTATGCTGTACCTACAGTAGATGGGAGTTACCAATTACATGGACGACGAACACGGTGGGATCAGTGCCCAGGAATTCTGCCCCACATTGGGTCATTGCGGCATTATTTCGAAGGAGCGGAACACAAGCATAAATTCGCAACGCTGAAGTTTGCAACGCTTATCATGGAAGCGGGCTAGTAAGTGACTAGATATGCGCGAGATAAATGCTAACGTTTCCCGTCAGTTACTTATATGAATCGGGAAATCCACAGGATTGCGCCAAGTTCATTGAAACAGCCTTTGCAGTAGCAGAAGAATGCAGCGCGGATACAAGAAATCTCCGTTCAGCCCTCCATAACTTGCGAGGTAGTTTAGCTGCGACTAGCAACGACCGAAAGACCGCGGTCATCGAAAATGAGAAATTCTTGGAAATTGAAGAAGAGCTCTACAATGAAACGGGTAAACTCACCAGTAGGCTTGCCTCAGGGTACAGCGAGGTTGGTAGAGTCAACATCATGAGGGGTATGTTCGAGGGTGTAGGTGATCTTTTTGAGAGATCTATAGAGATTCGTCGCGAATTGCCTTCCTACAGCAAACTCCAGCTATACAATCCTGTTCGAGGCCTGGCAATGATGTACTATTACTACCACGACAATGAGATGGCCGAGGAGAAGCTCTTGGAACTTTTGCATGACAGGGAGCGTGACTTCGGCATCAACGACCGCGAGGGTGGAAGGTACAATTTTTCTCTTTCTATAATACTCAAGCAATTGGTTAAGGCGGGATAGGACTGGTTCTATTCTTTACGAACTTGGAAATGTCAAACATGCTCAAGGGGATTATCAAAATAGCTTCAAATACCATTACCGAGCTTGGGAACAGTGGAGTGCTACCGTGGGAAACCAGCACCGCAACACGGCAACTGCGATCTACAAAGTTGCATGCCATTACTCGACCGCCCGGAAAGACGTTGATGCTCTGTAAGAATCACTTCAATTTCCCCGAGTGGAAGACAGAGTATGAGCTAATCTGGGTTTAGTCGCTTCTTGCAAAAAGCACAGGTTTCATTCCGCAGGATCCCTTCGCAACAGCCAGAGCTTGCCCGAACTCTGTTCAAGCTCAGTGAAGTGTATGAGAGATTGAACAAGCATCTAGAAAGTAAGAAAGCTCTTACGGAAGCATGGAATATTCGAGGTTTAGTTTTGGAGGGATTAGACCAGCGGCCTGCGGAAGAATTAGAGGAGTCTCACTTTGATGATTGCATCGAGCACTGGTCGAGATAGGTTGAATATAAGCATCATCTGCGTAGGTTCTCCGTCATCGAGTTTCGTGTCCGTTGATTGCGATTTTACAGCGTGAGACCGTTCTCCCTCAAAGCATGCTGGTTTTACCAGAGCAGGGGCCACAGTCTGTCCTGCTATCGTGCAATATTCTGCTCACACTTGATACATCCACATCCGTATCGTTTCAACGACTCGTTTGTACCTGACATCCGTCCTACTCGTAAAAGCCGTCATAGCCTGACGTTTCGCCGATATATTGGGGCCTGACTTCTGGAAGAGAGCGGTTGATTCCACCATCTTCTCGCTTTTGTCGTCGATGGTCTTGACATCTATTTTCGATCGCAGGAGAAGCTGTTCGAAATCAAGCACCGTGGTATGGGAGGCCACTGTCGTCGCTGCCTGCAAAGAATTCGAAGTGGGTTTGTTGATCTTTCTCGGCTTACCCAAGGAACCTGCAGTTATATAATCCGACACCATCAGTCCGTCGCCCGAGTAACTGGTGCTGAAAAAGATGATCGCAAAAACGGAGGATAGAAGGTCTTTGAGGTATGGTGACTTTTGGCAGATGAGAAGTGTGTCTTGAACGATATGGCCCCCAAGACCTTCGGTGACGAATATCATTGGCCGATTCCGATGATCTTTTCGAGCACCCCAGAGCAAGTCCACAAGTGCTTTCGCGCTTTCTCCGACGGCATGTGGTATAGCGTCGTCCGTGAACTTGGAGCTACTATAACCAAAGGTTATGATACGAGCGCTAGGGATGTCTACACCCAACTGTTGGGGCCAGAAGAACGTGTTATTCTGATCAGTCCAAGTCTGGTGCGCGTTACCGTGCAGCCCGTGGACGAATATAACACTTGGATACATGGCATCAGCATTCATTGAATCTGCGAGGGTTTTTTTGTTTGTTACCTACTCAATGATTCCGACCTTGGGGTTTGATACCGTATAGATAGTGGGTGGTTCTTCAAGCGGAAATTTGGCCTTTTCTAGATTGAGGAAGGGACGATGAGGCTTAGGGGATTGTTTCACCAATGGTCTCTCTAATTGGTGATTAGAATTTACAAATGTTTCTGACTGAATTGTGGGAAATGTTAGGTTACACACGTTCTAAGGATGTTATATCCTCCATAGTCTCCATTCTGCTTGCACTATGTGGTTGAAGGGTATAGAGGAATTCCCTGGCAAAAGCTGCCGCTGTGCTCGCAGCGTACTTTTGCCAGGACTGATTCTTGTGGGAATCAGAGTAATCCGAGATGCCCCGGATGACGAGACAGTGTTTCTGGTTCATCACCCCAAACGCTTCCATTTCAAAACATTTCGCGTCATGATATTTCTTGCTTAGAGAGTCTCTGGTTTCAGCGTCTGTCATGATCGAGCTTCCCGAGAGAATGGTACCTTGGTGAAATATCAGGTGGTTGCTCTTGCGGGCCTTTCGCTGAACTCTGGAACTCGGAGCACATGCCGAACAAGTCTGACCGGAAACGTGAGAGTAGGTTTTGTGATAGAGATAGTCGTCCTCACATGGTCGAGAAAAGCCTTCTAAGGATTGGCACACCTTTCTGAGGTGTTCTTCGAATTTGGTCTCAATATAAGCATTCGCCAATAGGGCGCCCAAGGCATTCAAGACTATCCAGTGTGGGTTGTCCAGTCTGCCCAGTAATTCGCCATCACCTCCTTTCTCGTGGCGGACATAGTCATACTGAACCACGGCCGGATGTCCCGTTTGTTCGGCCCAACCCACCACAACGTCCCCAAGGCGAACATCTTCGTCCGGATTATCAGGCTGAGGGTCACGAGGGACTCCTCCACCGACGCCGACTAACAGGTGTACCCTCATTTTTGGGAAACTCATACTCAGCGGCTGTACCAATCTCGCCGCAGAAGCCCCGCCGGGCTGACCAGGCGGTAAGCATGCAATGACAATATTGTGTCCGTTGATTGAGCCATATGTGTATGTGTTTTCGTCATATTCGCTCAGATCACGAACAGGTTCATGTCGATAGTCTAGCATCTGCTTAGCGGCAACAAGTTCGCTTTTTGGCAAGGCACAAAGCCAGCCAACAGTGTAATCATAACGAGTGAGGGTAGTCATTCTTCAGTGTCTGATGTAGTATGCCAATGGTTGGTTCTGCTCAACTCGACCAGTACTTAGAGCATAAGAGTGTGTCCTGACCAGTCTTGGCTCTCTGGGTTCACTCTGCGCACGCCGAGAAGATTGACACGTCTTATCATCCACGGGGCAAGAGGCTGATGCAGCCGGGCGCAAATGTACGCGGCCCATAACGTTTTGCAGACCGGGAATTCAGGCCAGTAAATTGTGCCGCTGCAGGATAAGAGTCAGCTACTTCATACTAAGACGATATGATTGGACTTGCCCTCCACACCAAATCATCCTTGCATTGATTTCAAGCGCTATCATAACAATGCGCCTTTCAATGCAGAGCAGAGAATTAAGAAGACGCTGCTGATGAGCTGACTGCATATTTCCCAGGCGAAGGGATGGAAATGCCTACACGCTTCGGCTCCGAGCACCATCGGAATGTGCTCTTTGAAGGCAAAACCTAAGGCGACCTTCAGGCGCATATGATAGTGCGCCTGCCTTGCAGCTTTGGATTACAAAGGTGCACGATAAGACTATCGGGCTACCTTAGACCAGAGCTTCACGGAGCAGTCGCATGCGCGGCTGAAAATCAGAGTTTTCATGCCACAATCATTAGGCTTGGAGGCCTAGAGGCCTGGTTATAAAAAGGGAGCACTGCTTGTAAATTTGCCTTTCATCGCCTTGCATTCGGGCAAACGAGCTTTCAATGGTTTTTCGCCCGCCCACCCATTCCATAGACTCAGTCGCAGAGGGAGTGCTTCGCACCCGGAAGCAGGATCTGAAGCCTTTTTGGCCTAGGAAGCTGCATCTAGGTGTGGAGTTTGACCGAACACTATGGCAAAACACCCCCCTTGATGTCCTCTGCATATGATGCCTGATAAACCATATTTATGCAGCCTCGTGTTACCATCTCAGCCTTTGCCGCTTCTTCTATAAAACAGGGGCTCCGGAACTGAAAGAACGGATGTCAACCACCAAAAAGACTTCCCGGTTTGGCGAAATGGCTTATGGTATATTTGCAGAGCATTAGCGTTATTTCAGATGGTAATGGACCAATTCCAATCTCTAAAGCAACCGCATGGAGCGAGTTTTGACGGAGTCAAGCTCGACAAAACCAAGGCTGAACCTTTACGCACACGGCTCGAGCTTTCGGATACTGAAGTAGCTCGTCTATTTCGCGATCTGTGGCGAGTAACTACTGACGATAACCGCTTGACACTGTTTGGCTTTCGAAGGTTCAGGACCGCTCACCTACTGAATCTACGGTTCTTGGAAGCTGAGATCGACCAGATAGATCATATAATCTACCAGGCTGGACTGAAATTAGATGTGCCTTTGGCGAAGGATGATAGATTAGGACTGAGACATGGGAAAAAGGACGTCAACGCCCTCGGCGCAGAAGAGACAATTGATAGGGAATCAGTCTTGCACCTTCGGCATCTTCTTAAGGAATACGGTAATGCCTACTTTCCGCACACATGAATTATCTGTACATACTAACCTCAAGCGCTTTGCAAGACGATGGATTGACTTCATTCAACCAGCTCATGCTCATGGAAACCTTCTCCCTCGCCGACAATAGCTGGCAATCCAGCCTCCGAAGCGATCTCAACCCTTACGAAAAGTATAAAACCAGACTCGTCCGCGTCGACCTAGCCCATCGTAACGGAACCAGAGATCTGCTTCGACATAGCCTTCGAAGATTCCTGCGAGCTATGTGGTTCTTCGTTCGCTCGCCAAAGATCGTGGTGGATGACCCCGAACATGCTTCATCTTCTTCCTCTGCAGTGCTGGAATCGCGGCTGAAATCATCCTATCAGAATACCACTCGGATCGCAGAAGTCATCACGCGTCTTTTTGTAGCATTGCTAGCCGCTGCTTTCCTCGTCGTCCCGTTGGTTATCTTATCGCATCAACATACCGGCGAAGCTCAGCTGGCGACTGTCTGTTGTTGCATTTTAGTGTTTTCTTTGCTTGTTTCTCTTTTGTCCCAGGCGTCCAATCAAGAGACAATGGCCGCTTCAGCGGGATATGCTGCTGTTCTTTCCGTGTTTGTTGCCAGTGGGGCGAGTTCTTTCAGTCCAACGGCGTAATACGTTTGGGTAGAATAAAGTGCGAACGTCATGGACTTTACAAGTCGATTTTGCTAATTTTTACTTTGTATCTCGTTTCGGTCCCGCTTTCTCTATAGCTGCGTAACCCAAAAGCATCTTTTTCCTTCCCTGCCGGAATCGATTGTTATCTGTCTATGAGTCAATGCTCAGTGCTTACGTTCCGGCCCCTGCCTAGTACCTAGAAATGACTCGGATTTTCACCGACCGAGAAGAAGTACTCTCCTGCACCGGGGTTTGTAGCAAACCTCAGGTGTCATCTCACATGAATCCCATTTGCCACCTATTATACGGATCACGGGTTGAAAACGGAAAGACCAATGGAGCACCCTACTGCAGCGACCGTAGTGGAAAATATCGTCACCAAGGCTCTGAACATGAACGACTTCTCTCACATTCTATAGAATATCACCTCGAACGGGTTATTTCACTTTGACCGCTTTGGCCATGAAGACATTCTCGTGTGAAATCCGGATTCAAAGCGGAAACTCGAGGTCGAATTCGAGCGGGTGAGTGTCATGTTTATTGCTTAGGAAGATTTATGTTTTATAACTATTATGAACGCAACATACGTAGGAAGACCTATCAGACGAATCAGGTCGTCCTCAAAGCATCCTTCCTCACTCTAAGCGCAACCAAGCACCGCCCTTCAAGGGCCCCATACACAACTATCACCACAACTACCACCACAATCACCCTTCTCCTCATTCCCTCTCTCCTAGATAGACTCCTAACAGCAACAACCTACATACCAAAATGCCCCATATGACCTCGTGTCCCAAGAGGGATATTGTTGCGCGGGGAAATGAGGCTGATCTTTGGATTGGCGGGAAGTAGGAGTTGATGTGGTGAGTGAAGTTGGTGGGAAGTTTGCATTTTCACACTGCTAGATTAAAACTTCCGACGACGCTGTGAGCCTGGTATTGTGCACCGTTTATAAGCGGCAAGACCGAGGCAGGAAGGTGGTAAAACACGGATGATTGAGGTGTCGAGCGATCAACTCCGTCAAACGACCAGAGAATTTGCGCGAGCCACAGGCAAAATATTACGGGTGGAAATGCGAGATACTCTGGCCCGCAACGTGGGTCTGTTCTTGACGTGGGGAGAAGCAAGATTCGCAGATAGCTTTCATTGACGAGTTCCAAATCCGCGGCGGTATCAGATCCACATAACGTACAAAACCGCAGCAACTAAATGAGTGTGCTGCTACAGACCCCCCGTCCCCTTCCTTCGTCCATACCCCACCTTCATCTCCCTTCCGGATCATCCCACCATGAGTTTCCAGACCTCCCACCACCCTGTACCAGCATTCCCGGTAACGGGTATCTAGTCATCGCCTTCGCCCTTGTCCTCGTCGCCCTTGTCGTTCTTCTTGCACTTGGGCTTCTTCCACCATTTGTGAAAGTCGCCGTGGCAAGAGTCGTAGTACCTGGACCTTGTGTTAGCGCAATTGTTTCGGAGTTGGTAAGGGATAGTGTGAATGCGGATTATGCGGAGTAAAGGGAAAATTCTGGGGAAGATGAAGATACGGATTTCAAGAGGGAAAGAGAACGGTTGCAAGGGAGGGAGACACGTACCCGCCGTATTTCCGACCACAATCATCGTCTTCGTACTCGCACTTGTAGCACTCGTCTTCTTTCTCGGGGCAGTACGGCTTGGGGTAGCATTGGTCGAAGGACTCGTAGCAGGAGTTGTAGGATCTAGCGAGAGGGTGTCAGTATTGGTGAAGGACTGAGGAAGGTGGGTGTGGACGAGGGGGATGTCTTGGGGCAGAGATTTAGTCGGTGTGGAATGGGAGAGCAAGGGGGGGCAATTGTTGCAGAGGTGGTTTTGGGTATGGGTTCATAGGTGAGGCTTGGGATAAAAGAAACGATGGTAGAACTAGTGGGAACGAGGATGAGTGATATCGTACCCTCCGTATTCCTTTCCGCAGTCATCGTACTTGTACTCGCACTTGTAGCAGCTGTCATCCCACTGCTGATTGGGCAGGGCAGAGACGAAGCCGGTGCATAGGAGTACGGCGAGGCTGGCAAGAGCTTGGATCTTCATGATTGCTGGGTTGTATTTGTAATGAGGGTGGCAGGTAATAGAAGTTGATTTTCAAGTCTAAATGTCTGACTATTTGGGTTGCTGGAGCGAGTCAGGATGGAGGTTGACCTTGGGAAAACACCCTCATCTTATAGCCACCGTTCAATTCGCTTACAAGAGCTTGCGATCAGGCAGAGTCTTGTCAATACTTCGTACAGACCTCCAAGCAACAGGCTTTTGGGAAATGAGGCCCAGAATGCCCCAATGCTGAGACACGGCAACTGCCAAACCAATGGAATATCTGAGCACCCGGCATAATTTTTAGACTTCAACCTTTCTTCTCATAAATTCCGTTTTTGATAAGATTCCGAGCATTGAGTTCACGACGAAGCCAGAGCAATGCAAGGAAACGCAGTCATTGTGCATATACGAAGCTGAAAGCCTCCGTGTAGAACAGGAGAAGATCTCGATGCGAACGGGACTAGATGGGAGAACAACGGATGAAAAGACCGTCAAGTAAGGGCCAGCTTGACTGGAGGCTATCGGCAAGCGGAGGTGGTTGCTACCCGGCTGGCTCGGCCAATGTCGGCCGCTAGGGAACAAGGAGATTAAGCGGGGAAAAGGGGAATAAATAGGCCGTTAGGCCGTCCTCCCCTATGTTTCCCCCTTCATCTCTTCCTGTTTCTCCATCCCTTAAGATTCAGCCAGAAACGCGCTTTTGCCCCACCCACCCACTCCATAGACTCAGTCGCTTAGATAGAGGGAGTGCTTGACACCTCAGGGCGGCTTCCGGGGCAAAATTTAGCCCTGGAGACCGCCAGGGGCCGTCGGGTTTGCCCAAACACATATAATATACATTGGTTCAAACGGAGGCGATGCCCGATAGCATCACACGTGTTGATCAGCCTCGTGAAATTGTATTTGGGGAAAACCCCTCATCGGTAGAGTTATACTTCAGCTTCGCCGTCTGCGGAAGCAAATAGTAAGTAAGACAGTTGAAAAAGACTAGCGAAAAGGTATAGAGGAAGCTCTGACTGAGAGATCGAAATTCCACAAGTTGCCATCTATGTTCTGCTGACTAGGAGGCAGAACGCAAGTCATGGAGGCGATCTTGCCGGCCAGGCTACTCTAAATAAGTAGAAAAGTGAGATTTGACAAGTTTCCATGGCTTGATCTGACTTCGATGTGGAGAAGCTTGAGCCGTTCCTGTTGAGGTCCAGGATAGTGATCGGCCCTCCCGTCCAGCGACAACACCGATCCAACCCGCAGGTGCTGACTTTGCAGGGTTAGCAATTCATTGCTGTTCAAGCCTATCGATTTCTGTGGCTTTGACTTCATGTCTGAGGTTAATTGTTGCCGACAGGGAAATTGCAGTAGTATAAAGTTTGCCCTAGGGAGTGGATCAATAAAGAAGCAATTCAAGGCGCCTTAGCGCAGACAGTTGTAATGCGGCAGAACTATTGGGTAATCACCAAAGGCGTATGACCATACGATGCTGGATGTGGTGCAGTTCGCATACGGAGGCATGTCGCTACATAGCCAGTGTGCAGCGACGGCGTGGATGTGTGGGGGATCCGCATTGGAGGCTCGACATTGTGGACAGAAACGAGGCCCATGTACCCCACAGTCCAGACAGCTGTAGCAGCAGCATGACTGCACGAAGTGTTCCTGAACTCCAAAGGTTTTCTGGGAGAGAGTTTGCAGTAGGCGCATGGGGAAGTCAGAAATGGAAATGGGGCTTGGTCAGACGAACCTTAATAGCTCAGAACGGTCAACCTTTGCAGTGGACATCCTGGAGTCTGATCCTGATGCGCAATGCCACATTAGAGCAGCCATACACGTTCTGGCATGTGCCGAGTGGTCAAGAGGTTATAGTGTGGCGAGTTGTCGAGTTGTCGCGTCGATTTGTCGCGTCGACGTTGTTGGAGATGCTCGGCTGTTGGTTGGGCTTTACAAGGTTCAAGTATCCAAAGTACCCGACTTGGCGTAATTCTCAGCACTTGTTCTTACATAATCAGGCAAAGCGTACCTTATCCGGCTTGCCTCAGTTCTCAGACGTGCCAGCGTTGCTAAACCCGGAGGCGCTTAGCGGAGGCGCTAACCCGAAGGGGCTTAGCGACGCTGGCACGTCTGAGAACTGAAGTCTGAGGCAATATCCAGCTGGCTTGGCTTTCTCTTGACTCTCTGGACACTACCTTCCTACCTTATGATCTGCTACAAGTAGCTGGACAGACATGTCCTCGGACAACGTATTCTGCACTCTGTCATGCAGCCATAGCTGATCCAAAGCGACTCGGAGGCCTGGAAGACAGGCCTTGGGCTGAGAGTCTCAATCTTCATTAGTGGTCACTCCCAATGACTTACTTTTGCTTCTCCATCATCCAAGACGTAAGTAGCCATTGATCCTCACATAATTATATTGGACACTACTTACCACAAACAGGCTTCTTCGACTCATGGCCGAAAATCTTCACCGCTACATGGATGCTCCTCAGAGTCTCTCCTCCTCGGTCTGGGCCTGATAGCTTGACCGCTCCTCTTCGTAGCCCACATTTCAGCCAACAGCGTGGCTTCTAAGTCCTCCATTCCTCTATTCCTCCATGTTAGTCCCCAAGTAGCTGACAATTGTACAGCTCAGACCGCCTATCTCCCGACTCTGGAGCATTCAGGATGGTATAGCGGCGTGTGCTACCATGGGTCCGGGCTCAGAGATCAGGCTCCAGTTTATGTCTTGGCCCTCTCGAGCTATCATTGAGGGCATATCAAATTAATAGCCAACCAGGAAGCGATTTCATCAAATTCACTCTACTAAGACTTAGGATGAGATGTTCTGGCGGAACATGAACGCCTTGGCGCGCGAGATAATATTGCCTCGATCCGAGCTGCCCTGCTTGTACGGGCAGAGGATTTGTTGTTGCTTTCCCCATGTTGAGAGCTACTCCCACTTCTTTCTAGCTCTCCACCCACGGACCTTAGTTTCTGACAGGCATCGACAACTTCAACGTTTGCTTTGAAAATAGGAATTGGACAAGATAGTGGATCTTCCTTAGTAGGACTTGAACTTTAATCTTATATTGATATCTCTGTATGAACTGACTAGTTTATGACCTTGCGCAGACACGACTTTGATTGAAACTCAATGCATTGATAAGAATGTCTTCGTTACCGCCGGTGTTGGTAGTCGCAAGGAGCAATGCGAGTACATGACGGCTCGCTGTAATTATATAGAAAGACAGTTCTTAGATTATGCAGCACAGCTTCGAACCTGGCTCCCTGTATTATCATGGGAAAATCCCTATGCAGATACTTCAATTTTCCCGGGACTCTGGGCGGACTCAGGTATTGGCAGCAGAATAACACTATACAGCGAGAAAGAGCTGCTTGAAGACGACAGCAACTTATCGAAAATTATCTTTTCAATCCTTGACCGGAAATGACAGATTAGGCGCGACACGAAACCCCACAGGCCGTTGTTGCCATTCATTTTTATTACTATGGAATCCATACATGTCCTACCAAGCTTGCGCATTGCTAACAACTCGAACAGCCGAGATCGTACGTGCGAAGCTACCTGGCATGAAAAGTTGCATTGGCTTAAGAACAAGTGATGCTTAGAATTGACTTCAGAGGTTCAATTCGTTAGCTGAGTGACGACGACTTTATCAGAAAATGTACAGCACAGCCTTGAATGGGATAAGGATTTGATCGAATAATTACAATTGACATGTCCCTTCGCAAGAGTGCTCGCCGCAAGAAACCGCTAGGACTACTATGTCAGATCTCGAGGCCGAACACCACGCTCCCGCCAGGTCATAAGAGGCCACATGTTCGCAAAACCACGTTGGTTCTATCTACGTAGATGTATAGGTCAGGTTGGAAATCCTCATGTTTCTCTAATGCAAGCCAAGACGGATGGTACTTTGCCACCGAATAGCGGTCAAGACTCGGCCTGTGACGCGCGAGAATCGCTTGAGGAAATACATGCACTGCTACAAGCAGTCTTCTTATTTGATCCATTACAGTCGTCCCCAGTCCGATGTTTTCTGAAGGTGGAACTTGCTTGGATAGGTAGACAACGGTGTGCGGAAGAGTATCTCATCTGGAATAATGTTGTACGGATCACCGGATACTTCGAAATCCGATCGCAGGTTGTTTCAGAGGGCGGTGTGAGTCTTGGCAAGAAAGATATCTGACCGGACCAACGGTGTGATCGAAACGTGCAAGGCTGCGGGGCAGTCAAAGTTCAAGTGAGCTACCAGGTATCCATGAACTTTAAGGCTGCACACGCGCGACGTGCCCTTATCCCGGTCAAGTGTCTATTGGGTTTCAAACAGCCTATGAATCAACATCAATCACCGGTATCTATCCATTCTAAATCCCCCGTCCTAGGGCTTGAAAAGATCATCATCTGATTTGCCAGGTTCGCGGAGTAAGCAAGAAACCACCCCACTGTAATCGAGGTTACCGCTGCTGGCCTCATTGATAGTATGGGTTAGTCTTCCCTGTGGTACCGTGGCTGTGTAGCTGATTGGTTTGCTTGGATGAAGGCCCTGAAAAAGACTCTTGCTCACGATGTTATGCTGACATTGAACGTTAGTACTGCTCGCAAATTGGATCGAATATTCAGGGCTGGTGGCGAGACATCGCCTACTTTGACACATTCGCATCCTGCCTACGTTCAGAGCGGACTTACTAACTTGGCTCCTTCATCGATAAGCATTTTCCTTCACTCTAATGTATCACATCCTACATCCCAACGTGATTAAATGAAATCGCCAAATTAGGGCAAAGATATCTGATGCTTTCACCGCGAGCGTTCATACTTTTTGTAAGATCTGAGGGTCATAAATTTCCGTATGTACTACCTTTCTTGATGCTGATTGCAGGACTCCCTAGGTAGAGCATCATTCTTGACGGCGTGCGTCATTACATCAATTTCTTCTCCCTACGAATTTGCACCCTACTGGCATACGCCAAACCCTACGCCTACGGAATTTCTGTCAACAACCGGACCCCTCGAGGCCTCAAGTTGAGAAACTCCTGTGATGCCTGCAATCTCGCCAAGGTCAGGTGTAGCAAAGTCCGCCCCACGTGTGCTCGCTGTCAGTCTCATGACATAAAATGTGTCTATGATGTATCTATGCGCTCCGGTAATCATCCAGCATACGAAAGCAAGCACAAGAGCCACCACAGTCAAGACACACGGTACATCAACGTGCTGATCTGCCAGATGAACTGTCCTTACTGCCAGAAGAGGATACTTCCATCTTCGAGGAGTCTGCGTCATCGATGATAGATCCGCTAGGCTCGAATTATAACTGGATGGATTTCTTCCAGAACGCAAACGACCTGGGTAATCCTGAACAAATTTCGTCTGTGGATGATTCAACTGAGACTCATCGGAACTACCTTCAACCCTACGGCGAAGGTCCTATTCATGGCAGTCAGGCCCAGCTTACCAGGAGCGATATCCAGAATCTGCCTCAAGATAGATACCCCACTCAGCCCCAGATACCGCCTACAGCGTGGAACACGTCTTTGGGCCCTGAAAAGATCCCCGAAGACTGTGCTCGAGCCTTGCAGTCACACTCGTCAGCCACTTCTCCCTTGTCTTGTTTCTGCCACCAGAAGATCTTGCAGCTCCTCTCCGAACTCTCTCAAGGCCCCATCGTGTCACTCTCCTTTGAAGTCGCCTTGAACCAAAATAGGAGGACAATCTCTCGGTGTCACAGCATTCTTAGTGCTCAAGACTGCTCTAACCATGATGCCACCTGCATCCTTAAATTTGCAGCCCTTATAGCTAAGGTGATTACCGTCTGCAAATCTGTTTATCCTCAATGTCGCCAGAACCCTCCTTCGGAATCTTCAACCTGTTCTCGAAGTACCACCTGGAATGAGGGTGATGGGACTAGCATCTTCAATTTAGAGACTGGAGATATGGAAAGCGCATGTGCATCAGCGAGTGTGAGCAAGCCTGGGTCTCATTGGAATACACCCTACTCCTCTGCCGTCTCCCTGCACAGCATGGTGTCGGAGAGGAGAAATACAGTGCCTAGTCGCCTGAGCCTTGGAGCATATATAGCAAACCACCAAGACGAGGAGGGTATCAAAGTGAATGTATTTAAAGGCGAGGTTTCCAAAGTCGACAAGCTGATAAAAGCTTTTGGTCGTCGATACACCGGCGAATACTCCCAAACACAGTATGAGGCTAAGGTTTGCGAAATTATGGTGTGTGTTTTGGAAAAGATGCTAGTAAGCAGCCTGGGGCTGTTCGACAGAGAAGAATGATTCGATCTAATAATGTGCTAAGAGAACTTGACCGGACGTACCCTGCAGCAGCGAACTCATCATTAGCGTGGTGAAGGGTTCTCATTGTAAACCGGACGCACTACGATCTTTCTTTACACTCTGTCTTGAGCCTTCCTCTTCAAGTCTATGCTTCAAGATTGTACAAAACTCTTTAAGATCATGCAGCCGGTATGTTGTTAATCACTGATGATCATGCGAACATAGATCTCAACTGTTTTCAACTAACGATCGTAGAGAGCATTTCTTTTTGTACTAGAGAAACGTGAAAATGGCCGCGAGCAGGTATCTTGCTTGACCAAGTGGGCCCTACACTCCGGATTCGAGTTACGATATACCCCTATCACATCTTGGTTTTCCAACTCTCCAATTGTACCAGTTGTCAGACATGCATTGCAGGCTAGAAACTCAGCGAAATCGTGTCGCAAGTCCACTCTCCGTCAGACAACCATTGAAACACCCATCATTACCATATCTAGACGCAACAAAGCTGGCAATTTTCCCGAGCAAGTTAGTGCTTGCAAAAACCCTCAGAAATAAAGACATGCGTACAGACTAACCTGCTCTTCCATACAAAGCATGTCCGCCAGGAGAAAGAGCGAGCAGACAATCCCATTTTTTTGGCGAGATAGGGCAGTGAGCTCAAAGCTTTGATTAGACACATAGAGAACAGGATCAGACTCAGTACGGAGGTACTCGTACAGACTTCCTCAACTTCTTCAATGACGTCAATTGACCATGCTGAGTAACACAATCGCATTATGTCTAAATCATCTTGGCGATACCCACCTGTAGAGTAACAGCAAAGGAAAGACCAATGGCACGCTACACTTACGCTCTGTGACTTTGGCCACATACTTGTCCGCATTGAAGAGGACTAGGAAGCTGCTAGTTCGGAGACGTGAGAAACGAATCCGGCGGTTGAGGAGTTTGATCACTTCTTTAGAGGGAAAAGAATAGCTCAAGACCTGTCAATCGGGCATTCGAAGGAAGACTGATACGGGGACACGGGGGACAAGGGGGAGAGCCGCTTATGCTCTATGATTTAGCTCCATCTGATAAGATATCATCCCGATGTTAGCCATCTACGGCACGGATAATCCGTAGCAACTACGGAAGTACTACTCTCTCAAACTCACAGGCTCGAGAGGTTGCTTTACGGCCCCAATTCTTGTTGAAAGATGATTACTGCATATAGCTTCTAAGTTACGAGTAGTGCCATCATCAGAGATAGTATGCTGATGTAAGCGCATCAGAATCACCCTACGTGATACTCTGGGACTGACACCTCTGCGACAGTACGAGCGGTACGATCCTGAAGACCTCTAGCTATCATTCCTCCCTCGCTCCTACCATGGTAACGGTCCTTCCTTGCACGAGAAAGCACCTGTCTCCTCACCCTTCTTCAACGTTGCTAATCTGACAATGTTGATTGCCCCACCGCTTGGATGAGGGAGACTGCGAATCATCTCTTCCGATGCTCCAGCCTGGCGTGCCAGACCAGTGCCGTTCAGGCCCGGATCGCAGATATTGATGCTGAAACCCTCCGCCTCCAATTCCCGGGCATAGCAGACGCCAATCATGTTCATTGCCGCTTTTGACGCCCTATAAGGTATAGGGCGGTTGGTATACGCCTGTGAGGTCCTGGATAAGCTCCCTAGGCTGGAAGTGACAAAAACGATGCGAGGATGGGCCGATTTCTTCAAGAGGGGGAGACAAGCGTCTGTCAAACAAGCGGCTGATACTGTGTTCACCGAAAGGGTCGACGTATATTTCTCTCGTAGGGTGGTGCCCGTACCAAGCCAGCCAGCATTGTTTATGAGCACGTCTAGTCGGCCATAGTTCTTCGATATCAGGTCCACACATTCGGCGATGGAGGTATCCAAGGTCACATCCAGTACAATAGGGGATACAGATATGCCAGCAGGGAGCGTTGCAATCGCCTCTTCTCCCTTAGCCAAGTCGCGACATCCCATCAGGATTTGGTAGGAAGGGTTCTCCAACCCCAATTTGTTAATGGTTTCGTATCCAATACCCGTGTTTCCGCCACTGATCAACACAATGTCCGATTTTTGTGCCATCGTGTGGGATGCCAAGAAATTTGAATGAAGAGAAGTTGGTGTGCTAGTATGGAAATATCTCTGAGGCGGTTAAGACGGAGTCGTAGTTGTGGTGGTATAGGGAAGCAGGATTCTCACCCTTCTACCACGGGTTTAAGCGGATTTACCATCACCTATATCCGGAGATACAGCGGAACGTCGTATGCTGGACGTCGTTCTATTGATCCTCTGGGCATCTACGTTATTGCTCCCTCAAACCAATGAGAGTGCGTAGTGAATTACCCTGAAGTTGGGCTTCCATTTTTCATTCGATCACTGACGTAGAGAGCAAGACTGCAGTCTTTCCAGTCTTTTGCGCAACCGTTACGGTCCAGCTCTAATCTTGATTGTGTTCTAATATTTTTCTTCCAAATCTACACATCACATTCTAAAACTAATCGAGCAGGGGAGTAGAAAGTAAGAAGCAAACGAATATGACGTTCACACCACAAAAAGCAATTCCTCAACTTAACCAGGATCAAACGCAGGATCTAAATATTAGAGCACAAGACCCAAAACATTTTTGCCCCATCCATCTCCCATTCGCTCCTCCCCATGTATATATTATATATACACCCCGAACTTAGGATTGGTAATTGCCGTTTCCGTTCGAGGAAGGGAGCAAGGCCGCTCTCGAGGGAGCAGGAGGGAGCAGGGGCGAGCAGGGGAGAGAGGGGAAGAGGATAACAGAGCAAAAGGGAGTATTTCAGGGCAGTGCAGAATTTCCCACCCCTCGCCTGCCCTTATGCCCCGGGCGCTCAGCCAGCGCAAGGGCCGGACATGGGCAGATTGGCCCAGCCCGGCCCTGGTAGCCCAGGAAGTCCTCGGGCTAGGGATCCCGTTTTGCCGATGTCACTCTTGAAGTCAATTAACGACAGCATGTAATATCTCTTCGTTGAATGCATAAACTTCATGCTTAAAAAAGATTGAAGTAAAGACTTTTAAATGTTTAAGCGTTTTGCAATCATCATTGAAGTCTTCTTTGATCAGCTTTTGTTTGACGTCAACGTCGTTGATAATGAGAGTCATGACATCAGCAGCTTGTTTACTCTTTTCCAGACTTTTCTTGTCATCAGATGCAGTCTGAGTACACTGTCATAGCTTTTTGGATGGTAGATGAACTAGAATATTGATAAGTCAGTTCATCGAAGTTTATCTCGGTCAGAGGTCGAATTTGGTGATGTACGGCGAGAGTCATGGTGGCAGTGAGCTTGTCGTAGTCACTGAATACGGAGCAACAACCCAGGCAGTTTGCACTAACCCGGGCTCATACCCTGTTGGAGGACGAGGTCATATGAGGCATTTTAGTATGTAGGTTGAAGCTGGATAGGAGTCTATCTAGGAGCGAGCAGGTAAAAGCGGAGATTACCATCTCCCCTATTTTCAACACCTCCGTATACCCATCATCATTCACCAAAGTAGATAGCAAACAACATTGCAAACAACTCTCGTCCAAAGGTGGTTTTCCGTAGCCGAGAGGTGGCTTCCCGGACCAGCTGGTGTAGCTATCCGGGCTTGGCGATGGGGGTAACAGCGGCGTTGTTCAATTCGTAAACAGATGCCTCGCTTTATCAATGAAACAGGTAAAGTGATCAATTGATAAAGCTTCGTTCAATTTATAAGGAGACGCGTTCAATTTACGAAAAAGAAACTTCGTGATCTCAAGCTCACTCTCAGCAACAAAACTTTGCAACCCAGACGATCCCACCATTGTCTTCACACAACTTCTGTTTCCAACAATTATGCGGGACTATCCAACGCTCCTTGGTCTCCTCGAGAGCGAGGTGGAGCCCAGCAGGAGCGTCTACGACGAGACAGTCAACGGTATCATCAGACATCCTGAGCACATATCCAGCCTTGCCCAAGGTCATACCAAGGAGAAAACTCTTTTGCACCTCACTACACACAGTCATCGCCTCGCTCATGTCTTCCACCGCCTTCATGCTTTCCAAAAACTTCAGCCAAAGCCTCCGATAAGACGTCGCCTAGCCTTCGTTCGTGATCACGCCTTCCAACACCTTCCACCTGAGCCTCCCGCGAGAGATCGCATAGCATCGGAAACAGTCACCCTCCTCCTTGAGATACTCCCCACCTTTCCCGGCATAATCGAAATTGCCCAAGTGGTTGAGCTTCTGGTACCAGCTCTTGAAAATTGCTTTGTATCCCAGCCCCCTACGCTGCGAAAGCTAGCATCCGTGCTTGCAGGCTATGGCAACATCCTGGAGCACCTTGCATCCGATGAGTCGGGTGGGGAAACCATGTGTCATTGGGTTTGCTTGCCAATCACCGTGACGCAAGATGCCGCAACTTTGGAGACATGGACTCGGAGGCTGGCGGACCTCGTGGAGTCCTGTACGGTCAAACACGGCATCCCAAAGGAGATTCAACGATGGGGGACATTGATAGGTCTTAAGAGAGCTCTTCACAGGTTACAGGAAAATATTGAACGGGAATCACAATTACGATCACAACAGTTGACCCGAGATGCGACCTCCTCATCAGCTCGCTTGACAGCGCTCGACCCGGACAATAAGAAAGCCCATGTCACCAGCAGGCAGGGGGCGCCGGAGGGGCCAGATGCCCACGCTCTCACACTAGAGGATGATCTACTTGTGTCGCTCAAGGAATTTGGACTCGAAGTCCCGAGCTCACGTAGCGAACTTCAGCAAGCCATCCAGACACTCAAAGGCGAAACCACAGTTTCGATTCTCCGTGTCATAGCCAAGACCTTCCCATGTAAGCTGTGCAAAGAAGCCTTGAGCCTTGCAGCACCCAGAACGAACTCCATATTCACAGCAGTGAGCGACAAGAGTCTTGCCGCCGTGTCCAATCTGCAAGTCGACATACTTGGCAAATCGGTCGGGGACTGGAAAGTGCTGTTATCTGTACAAGCTCTGAAGAGCATTCAGGGCCTAAATCGCTCGGGTAAGTATTCCCTGTTCAATGAAGCAACAAATACAATCACTCAATTAGTCGATCAGGTCACTTCGGTCCCATTCAAGAAAAGTTGCTCAGCTTGGCATCAGGAGAATGGAAATACCGACTGGCGGGGTCCGAAAAGCAGCGGAAGCTGCTTAGGGTACCCCTTGCGATGAACAAATGTGGACAGAAGACATTCATCCTGTGGCAGGTAGACGTAGGGATCGCTGGGGAGATGGAAGTGCCGCAACAGTTGATCAAAAGTGAGCGCCCAAGCAACGTTAAACTCGATGGAGCACTAATAAACACAAGTTTGAGAAGTCGGGAACCCTTCTGAAGTAGTCCGACCCATCTTTGTTGCCAATCGTATGCTAAAGGTCATCAGATCTCGAAATCTATCGAGCGGGTTGCCGTCCTTCAGCGAACCTATTCCGCTGAGATCATCCGTCGTTGTCAACAGCGACCACCCTCTCTTGATGGCAAACAACTTCCTGCGCAGTTCAAGGACCATCCCCAAGACTTTGCAGTTTCATCCCGTCGCCCTACAGACCTAGACGTGAGGGTTGTGGACCAGGACACTATCGACATGGCAAACAAGTTCTATGCTCTGACGGCGCCGGTGATTCGCTCAATCCTGGCCAATGACCTGACTGCCGAGTTTCCGTTCGATCTGTCTCCAGATGAGATCCAAGTAATAGGTCACTTCCAGACGGCAAGCCTCATTCTGGGTCGCAGTGGGACTGGGAAGACAACATGCCTGGTGTTCAAGTTGGTTGGGAAGCATCTAGCTAGAAGGAGGCTGCCAGGCGAGAGACGGATTAGACAGGTCAGTAGCGCTATGCTTTGGCAGTCTTCGTGGTTTGCTAACAATACTTGTTTACCAAAACAGGTCCTACTCACGCGCTCGAGCTTCCTTGCCGATAAGTTGAGGGCTTACGTCCGGAGACTGATAGAGACCCTGACGTCAAAGTCACTCAATCTAGAGGTGCTTCAAGAAGACGACGACCCCTTGATGAGCTTCGCTGAGGGCACTCGTACAAATGATAGTGCGCTCACATTGAGCGATGATAGCTATCCACTCGTCTGCACATTCGACCGCTTTCTCAAACTGTTGGAGAACACAGTGAGGTATGACCCTGTGACGAGTCGGGTCTCATTGTTAAGTTTTGTCTTTGCTGACGCCCCACTTTTTTTGAATTAGAGCAATGGATCGCAAGAATTTCCACAACTTAGAGGCGCATGCTGGCAATCAAGCTCAAGAAGTCAAATTGACAATAAAGCGGCCAAAGGGACAGTTCATTGACTTTCAGACTTTCAGATTGGACTACTGGCCGCATCTTCCCCACAGGATCACAAAGCATGTCTCTGTTGATCTGGTGTTCGCCGAGATCATGGGTGTGATCAAGGGATCTGCTTCGTCTCGGGAATCGCTGATACCTCTCTCTCGCGAAGAATACTTGACAAGAAGCAGCCGGCTGGCACCAGCTTTTCAATCAGAAGTCGAGAGATCTCGTGTATATGAAGCGTTTCAGGCTTATGAGGATCTGAAAATCGCATCCGAGGGCGTAGACCATGTTGATCGCGTCGTGAGACTGCTGAGGGCAGTGCGGGGGGATCCGCTGCTCCAGCAATTGTTGGCGTCTTCCTTCGACGAAGTATACATCGACGGTATGAGTCAAGTCGACTTAAAGTGGTCACGCACTGACCACTCGACAGAAGTCCAAGATCAACGCGGTTTGGATTTTGAATTGCTCTTGAGCTTCATCAAAGACAGTCGGGGTTTTCATTTCGGTGAGTTTCTATTACGAGGCCTTCAGTCTGTAGCTAATGCAAACCTTCCAGCCGGCGATACCGCACAGGCAATTTCTCAAGATTCAACCTTCCGGTTCGCGGATATCAAAGCGCTTTTTCATGATCACTTCGCCGCTACCAGTGCCGCCGCGAATCAGAGACAACTAGCACAAACCATTATGTTCACGCTGAACAAGAACTATCGCTCCCATCAAGGAATCTTGGCGTTGGCATCATTAGTCATGGCAATGCTATGGAAAGGTATCTGTTGCTCGTTGCAAATCATGCTGTAGATCTAATACTGACAAAGAAGGTTTCCCGGACACGGTAGATAAATTGGAGCCAGAGATTGGATGTCTTTTGGGTCCAAAGCCTGTACTCTTCGGCGAGTGGCTCATCAAATGATTTTTCTTGTGACGTTCTGACCTCTTGTCTAGTCGGATGTGGTATCGAGATCCTCGTCTCGAGCAACGTTGGCCACGTCAAACTGTCCGAGCGATCTGCGGACTTCGGCGCCGAGCAAGTGATTCTCGTACGCGATGAAAAAATGAAGACGAGGCTTCAAGACCAGATTGGCAACGTTGCTCTGGTCCTCACTATCCTTCAGAGCAAAGGCATGGAGTTCGACGATGTCATTTTGTGGAATTTCTTCTCAGAAAGCCCTAGCCCTGCGGGCATAAGAAGCTTGAATGCGCTGGTGAAGGACGAAACTGCTGTCTTTGATGCAAGGAAAAACTCGGTTCGTCCTCTTGGTCTTTTCGAAGGTTCGGACGGAAAGTTATGTTTGCTAATGCTCCCCAGGCGATGTGCTCGGATCTCAAGGTAACCAGTCCTGTTCCAGTCCAAATCCTTCTACATTGCTGACATCTTCAATCAGCATCTTTATGTCGCCGTCACACGAGCGCGTATTCAACTCTTTCTCATCGAGAGCGACGAGGCCGCCATAGCGTCGGTCGTGAAATTGCTTACGCAAGATGTGCCAGCGTCGCTAGTTGAAGTGACCCAACCAAACGATGCGAACGTCAGTAGCCCTGCCATTGAAAGTCAGCGTGCTTACTCAGTTCAGTTCGTGGCGAGTCTCGAAACTCTTCGCCCTGGTACTTCGAACGACCCCCGAAGATGGTCATTAAGAGCAGAACAGCTAATGCAGCAAAGAAGCTATAAAGATGTCGGTCAATCCTAGCCTTCAGGAGCTGTCTGCTTTGAGTTGCTAATCATAATTTCTCAGGCACTAATGTGCTTTGCAAAAGCGAAGGACCATCGAGGAGAAACCATCGCGAGGGCCAAGATGTATGAGGAGGATGGAAGAATTTGCGATGCTGAAGACGACATCGAAGGTTTCCGGCAAAACCTCGAAGCGGCGGTTGGGCTTTTCCTAGAAATGAATCTCATCGGCGAAGCATCTAGAAACCTGGTGAGAATGGCCCAATTTGAGCGCGCTGCAGGTGAGTGGAACTTCGCGTGACTGCCAAAGCTTCTGTTTGACGCATTTTGCTAGATCTATGGTTGCAAAATAGAGACTACGGAAAAGCCGCACAGCTCTTCGCGAACTCAGATCTCCACGAAAAAGCTGCTGAATGTTACCATTGGGATGGGAGATACGTCGAAGCAGCTGCTGCGTTGCGCAAAGGGGGCAAATTTGATCAACTGGTCTCGTATCTAAGCTTGTGAGTTCCACCCATTGCTTTATACTGAGGCTGTGAGGACTAAGAAATATCGTACAGAAACCGTGAGCAAATCCCACTCGACGCTCATCGAACATACAGCCGCCTCTGCAAATTGCTGCTTAAACAAGGGAAGATATCCCGCGAGCATCGCAAGGACGCTATCGCAATCCTTGGATCACACACTGAACAGGAAGCTTGCTTCATCGAGTACGAGATGTACGATGACTTGGTCAATTTTTACATGGAGCGGCAGAGACACAAAGATCTCTTCTCCTTGCTTGTCAAAATGTGTCTTTTCGAGAAGGCTCTCAACGTCTGGTTGAAACAGCAATCATCGGGATCCGCTAATGAGATACCGGAGGACGAGATTCTGAATGTGTTGGACTACGTCTGGGCAGGCCGAATGATGAGCGCTTCCCCGAAGGATGCGGCGGCCAAGTTTTTTGAAGAACCAGGATACATACTACTACCGAATGTCGCACGCAAAGTTCAACAATGGGGAGATGCCTATCGAATTCACACTCAAAGCTCGACCACTCTGGAATATGCAGGCTTGAAAAGTTCGAAGATCAAGGATTTCTTAAGTCTTCAGGTGAGTCGCGGAAGCTGCCCGTCTCCACCATAACGTCAATTGTCTGACCTCTTCAGTCAATCCTCGACACCACCGCAATGTATCAGGCGTCTGATCTCGATGGCCTTCCATTCAAGATGATCCAAGAGGCGATCAAGGTTAGCAAAGACCTTGCTCTAAAAGGCGATAGCAAAGCTAGGAGAACCACACTTCTGCTGACGGGCGTGTGGACGACGGATGACTCGAAAAAGCCATCTTTCTTGTTGCCTTGGTCACCGCTTCGTGAAGCCATAACTGACGCTAGCGCTGTCGACCTGACGCAGACGGCAAAGCAGTGGGTGCTCGATCGATTGGCATGTGCAACACTGGCTCTGGATATAAAAGCAGACGAGTTATTCAAGAAGAAGCATCCGCTACGCTGTTCGCAGTATCTTTTGAAAGGTAAAATTGTGAGGCTTATTGCCCATTGTAGTTGATCCTCATCTTTTGCAGAATTCTGCTCCAAAAAGAGGCGAGGCGAGAACTGCCCTCAGTTGCATGAACGCCTCAGAACGGTCGATTGTTCACGTATCATTGAGGTATGGCGCCCAGGAAAAGTGCTTTGTACCTGTCTCTGAATTCCGATCTAGGATCTGCGACGTGTGAGCGCTGTCTTCTGTGACCTGACTGTGATGCACAACCGCAACATTATGACGAGGGAATTTCAGGAAAAGTTTTTGCCAATTAGTCAGTCATCTCCAACGGACATGATCACATGCAATTAATAATTCATTTTCAGGACGCCGCTGGCTTGAGCGCTTGCTTCGCCAACTGACTTACGTATCTCCGTTCGAACAAGACGCTTCGATCATCTCTAAGATACAAGCTGAGGAGCTTCGTAGTGGCAAAGCCTCGGTGATTGGGTCTTGTCTCGAAAACCTACTTTATCACAGGTTGGGTAAAGACTGGGCGCAGAGAAGCGATTTTTCTTCACTGCTCGAGCAAATGCAACTTGCGAAGACGTTTGGTACGCCCTACTTATAAACATGGGTTGGGATTTGCTAACACTCACAGGCCAAAGCTTTCACTCTCGCTTCTTCCGGGCGCTGTCATACAAGCTTTGGAACATCTCAAATCGAGGGGTCATGCAACAGCACCTTAGGCTCCTGAATTCGCTTGAAGATGATAGCAGAACCCCGAACGCTTTGCTGTTTGTATGTATCGCGTGTATCATTAGTCTTATCATTAGCTGTGCACTGAGCTAATCCACTGCAGCAACGGGGGTTGGAAAAGTTTCTCACCGATTTAGAGAGTCTCGATGTTCAAGAGCTTTCATCAATGCATGCTGTCACTACTGTCATCGAGTACCTTGCACTACTATTAGTATTTTCCTTCAATCTCTAATGCACAAGCGATGACTCTCTGACAACTCGTACAGATCCTGAGAACTTCCTCGCAGGCGTTCATCGTCCCTCAATCCTGGATCGAGCTGTATATCCCGCGAATGAGTCAAAGCAGCCTTTCACCTAGCTCATTGGTGTGGGAGGATACGCAAAGATATCATGAATGCCTTCTTCAATTAGTGCAGACCTTCTCTCGTCTCCTTACCCGTTTGGACAAAGCACTGCAACAAGGCTGGTCTTTCTCGTACTGCAGAAGGAAATACCATCAGTCACTTTTGCAGCAGCGAAACGCAGAGTTTCTGGCGATTGGGCTCGTCAATCTACCAACCTTTCAAAGTGGGATTAGTACTGCAAGGCATTATGCAAATGAGGTGAGTTTTGGGGAATAGATGCTTTCTAATTCGTCACTGAACCATGGATGCGGCAAGTCTTTCGCTACTCTTCCGTACGTGCAGATCATCTCGAACACAAAAATCCGGATGAGCTAGGCAAGAAACTTGCTTCCTCATTTGCGATGTACGAAGGTAAGAATCCACTGGTAATCGTGTCGAAGGATCCAAGTCGATTACAATCCTTCAGCAAGTTTCAAAATGAGGCTGGAGTGACGACCCGTTCCATGGATGATGTGCGCTCGCTCATGATACGTCCTACCTCCCCCGACACTACCACCGGCAAAACTTCTTCAAGTACCATACTTGATGAGAAGTACACGCAGGCCGAGACTGAAGCCGTAGGCCGAATCCAAACTTTCTGGCGATCCAGTATCCCGAAGGTCAAGCTATGCCGTGAGTACATGCTGTCTTCAGAGGCCCAAGCCATCCAATTCTACATTGGTCTGGGCTCGCGGCACTCCGCCCCGGTCGCGCTCCGAGCTCTTCTCGTATCGAGAGGTGTTGCAGCACATTTGAGATTCCCCGTTTTACGGGACTCAATAGCCGAGCAACACAAAACCACGCTGTCATGCGTCATGGATGCCGAAGTATCTGACCAGTCGAATGAGACAATCGACGACGCCCTGCAACTGGTCAGCCAGCTTAGTCATTCGTTGGAAAAAGCCGTGGAACAGATGTCCGAGGAGCACCTGGGGAAGTTATTAAGCGGAGGAATATTGTCGAATATGCAGGACGCGATGAACCTTGTGGAGAAGGCGATTGAGGATGCTGAGGGAGGAATGGTGAAAGCGAGGAAGATGACTAACGAGATGTCTGGATATCGTTCATGAGCGGTGTAATTCTTTTTTTCCCTTGAATACTTTGGCAATAAGCCTGTGGAGTCGGGCGCAAGGATGAGACTCTCAGATCCTTTCGCGGTTAGTGCAGGCGCAACAATTGATTACTTTATGACCAGAGTGTATGTTGGAAATAGGGGAGATGGTAATAAGTGATGAAGTGTAGATCTGATAGTTGTCTAAAGGTGTGTATTCTACAGAAGGAAGCTATCTAGGTTTTCTGCCGCAATTGGCGCTAGCCCCAACCAGGCTAGCGGGCAGTGTAATGGCACTGCAAGTCTGCAACAACTACCTTATGTTCCTCATTGGACGACTACTCCTCCTGCTCCTACTATTGCTCCTACTATTGCTCCTACTGCAGCTCCTACTGCAGCTCCTATTGCTTCAACACATGTATAGCGGGGGGTGTACATGAAGTCGGATCATTGAGATAACCCCACATCACCTCTCAGGCTTGTTTCTTCGACCGAACTTCACCGTCGTCTGAGGTTCATCCGATCGTGTGCTTCTCTCTCTCTTGAAGCACTTTGTAGACTTTGCAGTTTTCTCTTACTTCAAAATATCTCACCTGCAACTTCATATCATGTCGCATAAACCTGTTCTTCTCATGAGTCATCTTAGGGCTCTTTCTACAGCCATCGAAAGGGTTTAATTCCATTTCTCATCCTTCAACTGTTTTTTTACTTTTTTCCATTCAAGTTCGTCTTACCTCGCCTTTTGACGGTATTGATGACCACTTGTATAAAAGGTTTTCACGAAATGTCAAGACACATTAAATCTGCCTTCATGAACCGTTCGGCGATGCCTTTTACTGGGGCCTCGAAAGACGTTCCCAAAGATCTGAGAACGAGAAAAACGCCCGTGCGGGATCAGGATTTGAGAATTGCACATATGGGGCCGTACTGCAGCGTATCCTCGAAGCGGCTGAGGTAACAAGGCCACTTTCCCCTCATCAGTGCAAAGATATGACGATCTCGCCTTCCACATCGTGCCCCACCCGGTCACGCAGCATCGTTCGCTCCTTCTGTCTTATCCCCGAACGCGTCTCCAACGGAACCCGACAACCCAACCGTTTTACCCACTCGCATCCTCCAAAAGTTCCAATTCGCTTGCCACATCCGCCATCCGCGGCGCAGCGTCCCTAGTCTTTACCGCTGTACCGTCCCTCCCCTCAGTTCCTTGACCGGCTGGGATGAATATCTGCCATCTGAGTCGGGATACGAGGAGCTTCGCCGACTTTTCGACTATGTGCGCGCACAGCACCTTGGCATTGAAGAAGCTGAGGGGCCTGGAACATGTCTTGTCGACGCCGATGACCTCCTAGATGACCCATCCGGTACCCTTGACAAATTCTGCCATCTTACCAACCTGGAATACAACGACGACATGCTTTCTTGGAACACGGAAGAACAGCAAGAGTTGGCTCGGAAATCTTCTCAAAAATGAAAAGGATTTCATGAGAATGTGCTGAAGAGTTGGGTGTTGAAGGCTCGGGATTCTGTGAGTCAAGAACATTGACAGGCATTCCAGGTCGGGCAAATAGCTAACATGCAATGCGACCAAGAAGTCACCACAACACACTGAAAGCGAAGAATAAGATGAAGACTGGAGGAGTAGATTTGGGGATGAGGGTGCTAGAGTCATTCGGGAGACCGTAAATATCAATATTCCTCATTATGAATATATGAAGCAATATGCTTTGAAAGCTTAGCCCGGAATTGAGCGGCCGGGCAGGCCTTTTCATGTAAGTGTTCTTGAATGTCCGTTTCAAAACATAATGTTGTCACACTAAACGCTCTTGAAAAGACCTACACGTTAGTCGTCATCTTTCAAGCTAGGACCACGTAAAAATGTAGAAAACTAGTTCAAGGCACACCTGACTTGACAAAATCCTAATAGACCTTCCCGAATCATCCATGATGAACTCTATATGCCACCTAATAGTCGTTCTCTTCCTTCGAAGTTGTTAGAAATGAGAAACAACAGTTTGCAGATACGCAGTTTCTTGGCCGCATTACTTCTTAACTGTACACACAAATTATTGTCCGGCGTACATAGCCATTCTCTTTCCACAAAGATATTCGCCGGCATTGATAGGCTTCCACCTCGATGCCTGATCTTTGCAGCAGCACGGAAGAGCTTGAACAGTTGTAGCAGGGTCAGGAGCGCTAAAACAAGCAATACTGTACCTTTCGGGAATCACATCCCCATTACCCCGGCCACTTCTAGTAGTCTCGCTCAATTTCGAACCCTGCAGATCCTGTTCCTTCCAATGAGGAGGCTCTGATACTCTATGAACCGTGTTCTTCCAGCGGCCGTTACTCCACCTCATAAGCAAGTATCCCACGTTGACTACAATCGTCCCTGGTTTCGGATCAATGTGTACAAAGCTCCCGCTTCTTTCGACCCCAGCACTTGTGTCACTACTCGTGGAGCTCGTATCTGCTATTTCCAGACCACCAACCTCGTCCTGAAAGAGAAGCGTCAAGGTACCAAAGTCAGAGTGCGCTGGATTACGGGCCAGTCCGCCGGCTGAATATAGTGTTGGAGATACGGTAGGGTAATGAATGAGACTCATATTGAATAGGGAACTGGCGTGGTATTGGCCAAGCGATTCTTCGGGGGATAAGCTCAGCGCGAGGGATAAGCACACAAAGAGTTGATGTATAAGCTTAGTGCAGTCCTATGTTATGAGAATTGTCAGGCCTCGAAATAGGGAACTAGTACGTTTGAGGGACTTTGTACCTGAAAGAAACCCTCCGTGAAATGACGGAAGCCTGGTAACAGCTCCTCGGTCGGCCAGCTGTTAGGTTGCTCATCGTCCTCTGGATTGCCACAATCGAAATTCTCTTTCATGCATGTTCGGCCGCGGACCTTCTCGTTTCCTATACCGGAATACCCGCGGTTATGTGAGCGAGTTGATGAATGAATTGCCCCCTTCTCGGACTCTGAGAGGTCGAAAAGACGTTTGCTCTGGGCGTCGCGATCATATCAGCATCAAAGCTACCGGCCGGCCGGTATAGCAGCGTGAGTGATTCAACCCACCCATTGAAAACATGCATCAACCTTGCGCTGTTCGATACCATGATTGTGAAGTTGAAGAAAGCCTACGGAGCTTAGAGCTTTGTCAACTGCAAAGGCGATCCGCTGACGATCATCGGCAGAGCCACGAAGAAATGGATTGAAATCAATTGATGGGATATTTGAATGCATCCGAGCAAGTTCAAGCTCTCTCTAAATGTAATGGTACTGACCAGGACATCGTGCAAACTATCAGTGAGGTGGGGCGACAAAAAGGCCCGCCCTTGCGCGCGCAGAGGGGTAACGCACATTTGAGGCAGCGCACGTTACAAGGTTAATCACACTTCCGGAAAACAACCATGGCAACCGAAGGGGAGTGTCGAAATATGTTATGACATAATTAATCACACATCTGAAAAACCACCATGGCAATCGGAAGAATAAGGTATACATAACATGGGGGAGTGTTGAAATATGCTATACATACCTGAATAGGATTGTTCCAAAGTGTGTTCACATTTTGGCCGATTCGTAAACCAACAGAAAATCCGAAATTATTTCATCTGAGTAGTACCGACAGCGGTCAATCGCAATATCTCAAACAATAGAACAGAAGCGCGTGGTCTTATCAACAATCTCTTGTGCCTCGCTCAGACGTAGCAACATTGATGGTATCGATTCTCGAAAGGAATGATGACATCCGGAGCATTTGATTTCTTGCTTGTTGGAACCGTTTAGGATGCTTACCGATGAGGTAAAACCTCTCCAGAAGGGCTCAGCCTATGCGGTCGCATTGCTTTCCTACAAAATCATCGACGAGGGACCATTGTCAAAGGGTCTGTACTAATCTCCTTCAGCCTGCTTTGGAAGCGAACATTCATTAGGGGGCCCCGCGTCGCATAGTGGTGGCCACGATTAGCAAACTTCTCAACAAGTACGCCGCTTTGGCAGGAACACCACTTGGGAATGTTCTGTCATTTTCGGTCTGTTGCCTCTCATCCCGCACAGCGGTTCATGTTGAATATTGATTTGCAAACTTCCGGTCATTTCTGAGAAAGTCCCTGTCTATCTCGTACTAGAATCTGCCCCTAGATTTATTAGTATATAAGGGTCAGATGAAGCGTATGCATGTGTGTATATTGGTTGAACTACAGTAGGAAGCTAGGAAGGGAGGAAGGAGGTGAAAACTCTGAACCCCCTAGCGCCAGCCCTATAGGGTGCGGAGCTGAGAATACTACCTAATCACAGGTTTTTTTTGCAACTTATACTTTCACTTTTCAACAATGGTGATTGTCCCCAAAGCTCAAACGGTTCCCACATTCGGGAAAAGGCAGATTTCTTACTACTAGCCTAAGTGATAGCATATTAACGCGTGTGAATCTGAATCAAAAGGAAAATTCTTTCGTCATCGTACTTCTCTATAGAAGTTCAGATGTCGCTTCTGGCTCAGGCATGCCTTTATTGAAGAGCTCTGGCAGCTGCCAATCCCTATGGTTCTTCGTTGTACCCATCGATCGCTCCGGCACTATGAAATTCTATGGCTCTGCTAATATCTGCCGCCTACGTCAAAGAGTCTGTCGGTTCGACATGGTGCGTTATTGGGCGTATCAACAGAGTGGTAGATAGGTAAGAATCATCCTGAATAGCCACATGCCTACAGTAGTAGTGTAGATAGCCCGTAAACAGAACCTCAGCAATGCAGGCGCCCAAACACGTAGAACATAATGCCGAGTTGGCTACTATCGTAGGGATGGCGTCGTTGAATGTTGGGAGAGATTTCTTTCTGCTGTCGTAGCAAGAGATTCTACAATATATTCGGCCTTGTTTGCTCGAATCTTGTCAAGCGTTTGTGATGGATTTTCCACATTGCACTGTAGGGCATCGATCAGCGCCCAAGGCTAATTCCCGAAATGAATGCGCCATGGCTTTGGCTTACATCGTCGTCCTGACACCCACCAGTGGTACGAAGTCGATCAAGGAAGAAGATCGGAAGAGATTGGGTCATAAGTCATACGCAGAGGCGGAATGCTTTGTTTCTTTTCGTCAAGGCACACCATGTACCACCGTCTCTCAGCTGCAATTTGCTACTGTGACACATAGCCCAAACAGAAACAAACCCTCCCGCACCTATGCATGACTTGAGACCCGTGTCTTGAAATATGACATATCGGTTGGCTATTTATTAGTACAAGATTGTCGCACTAAGTTTGGTTCCATCTTTGATCATAGGGAACATTGATGGAATTAACAGGCGGTTGAATAACCTCGTGTCCAGCAACTAGACGCTTCGTAAAGCTAACAACAAGAAATATATAGGCCACGTCCGGACTTAGTTTGAAGGAAGAGCTCTCCATTACTCACGCAACTTTTCCTTTTGAACCTCATACGCCATGTTCTGCTGATGCCCCTCGCCCTTGACCCACAAAAAAGCCCAAAACATCCATTCGAAGAGCTTTTGCTTGGCCAATCCTTTATCCTTTACGTTCTCCCAGCGCCGATTTGCTGCCTTGTAAAATGCATTGATGCGAGGCCTTCGCGTTCTCTCATATACGGTGAAAATTTCTGGTATGGTTTTATTGGGATACTCTTCAAAGACTCGTGCTAGTAATACCGCATCTTCTAGTGCCAGGCCGGCGGCTTCGCCTTGGGGAGGCATCTAAAGATGTGTTAGCTCCGCGGCCATCATAAGGGCGAGTTGATGTACTGCATGTGCTGCGTCACCAATGAGCATTGCTTTCCCACGTGACCACTGCCCTGCCGGACCCAACTTGAAGATTGGGTACAAAAACAGATCTTCCAACTGATTAATTAGATGTGGAATACAGGGAATAGAAGAATTGTCATATCGCCTGTGAAGGTCATCAAGGATAGCGGTGTGGTCGAAACCTTGGGCTCTCCCGGTTTCGGACACTTGTGCCTTGGTTTCCATGACCGCAGCCAGATATACCCGAGTGCGTGCAGGATCAATGAAACTCGTCAGAATAGACCCGTAGCGGCTCATATTCAAGGCCGTATCCTGGAAATGTACAGCGGATTTGATGGACTCCAAGTTTACAACCGAATATGTTCCCGCGGTATCGGTGTAAATAGGTTTTCTGGCAGGTTCCACGTATTTCGAACGTACAGCAGAATGTATCCCATCACATCCGACGATAAAATCTGCTTGGACTGAATCCCCATTTTCAAATTCGGCGGTGATCTTATCTTTCGTAACATCGTCCCGGAGTGAGGCCAGCTTCGAACCGTAATTGGTTATAATGCCAGCATTCTCGACGGCGGCCAAGAGTGAGTTTTGAAGATCTTTCCTGAGCATACGCAATGCCTGTCCGTCTGTTCCTCGAAAGAGCATTTCTCCCAGTTTTCCGGCGGTGTGGAGTGACCAGAACTCGATGGATGTGACGGTGCACCCGGAGACCGCAACACCAAGATCTTTCAGGACTCGTAAAGCACTTGGTGTCAAATTGGATCGCCCCACCCACACTGGACGGCTCATCTCTCAATTCATGAATAGAGCAGGAAATCCCAATCTTCGACAAAGCCAAGGCTATCGCAGGCCCAGCGACTCCACCTCCGATGATAACGCACGACTTTGACATTCTTTTAGTCTCGACAATTGTTCATGAAAGGTTCTGTAGCGTTTCCTTTGGAGCGCAGAAGGATTAGACGCCCTTATAGAACATCTTCAGCGGAGCCATCAAACGCGTGGCCTTCAACGTAACTATGTCCTACTTGGTTCCATTCCGATATTATTGTTAGCATCAGCGGCCAGCAGCTGCCTAAATATGTAACGCCATTTCCCCAGCAAGGGCTCCCTAGCTTTCATAGGTTTTGGATTTGGATTTGGATTAGGATTTGGAACCAACTTCGTGCTTTTGAAATTACTCTGGCCTTGCACGAAACATTTTGTAAGTAGGTACTCACGTGATACTCCAGCCAATTAGGAGGAAGTAGCCCCGGGCCCTGTAGAATATCCTCCATCGTTGTTGGGGATTGAATCCAATATGCTGAGAAGCATATGCAATACAGCTTCCCCTGGTCTCGAGACATTAATATTGCCATATCGCCACGAAGAACAACTGCTTCGAATTCGCGCACCAGGCGTACAGAGTATATACAGTGGTGATGTCATTCTTGTCCACCAAGGCACACAGTGCCGACGCAACCATCATAACCTTTACGACCAAATAGGTGGAAATCGCTTCGACACCTCAACCACGATGGAGAACACATGAGATTTCCCCAGCATTTCCCCAGCATGCCCCGATCCCATCCATTTGGCCTCCGCTGGCGCTCCAGCACTCTCTTTATCGTCAGCACCGTCGGCATAGGGCTTTTCACTGATCTCTTCCTCTACGGTCTGGTGGTGCCTATTTTACCTTCTATTCTAAAGGACCGTGTGGATCTACCTCCCGACCAAGTTCAGAGCAATGTATCCGTTCTACTCGCCGCTTACGCGGGCGCATCGGTCTTGTTCTCACCGCCCGCTGGTATCATAGCAGACCGACTGCCCTCGCGTCAGCTGCCGTTTCTAACTGGCCTGGCGGCACTTCTTTTGGCGACTTCGCTCTTATTGCTAGGGCAGACTATTGCCGTCTTGGCCGTTGCGCGGGCTTTGCAAGGCATAAGTGCCGCCGTCGTATGGACAATTGGACTTGCCCTGGTGCTGGACACAGTGGGGCCGGATAATCTGGGGAAGACTATAGGCTCGGTACGTGTATATGCGTTCTTAAACAGCAGTCCAAGTTACTAATATTCAAGTCTAGATTTTCGGCTTCATCTCCGTTGGCGAACTTGCGGCGCCTGTCCTTGGCGGCGTTGTCTACAAAAAAGCTGGTTATACTGGGGTATTCGTTCTGGGATTTGCCATCCTTGCAATTGACTTCATCATGCGTCTCTTGCTGATTGAAAAGAAGACCGCGGAGCAATACGAGACTAGGAATGAAATAGGGGAGCATAATCATGATAACGACCGAGACGAAGAGGACAACCACGAGGATGGCGAAGAAAATCCCCTGATCCGCAAGGAGGAGGGCGAGGCATACATGGTTCCGCCCAATCAACCTAAGTGGATTAAGACTTTACCCATTCTCTACTGCCTGAAAGACCCGAGACTTTTGACAGCGCTGCTGCTGGCTCTCGTGCAGGCAACTTTACTCTCTACCTTCGATGCTACAATTCCAACAGAGGCTCAAGAACTCTTCGGTTTTGGCTCACTAAAAGCAGGTCTTCTGTTCATTTGTTTATCCCTTCCCTACGTTTTACTTGGTCCTATCGCAGGCTGGGCGGTGGATCGATACGGCACGAAACCTGCCGCAGTAGTGGGCTTCGGTTATCTTGTACCAGTCTTGGTTTTGTTAAGACTTGCCCACCGTGGTGGTACCTCCCAGATCATCGAATATTGTGCTCTTCTAGCGCTGTGCGGTGTGGGTCTCGCCGTGATTGGGTCGCCCTCAATTGTCGAAGCATCCTTTGTCGTTCAAAGGTACGACAAAGCAAACCCAGATTTCTTCGGGGCCAATGGGCCGTATGCGACGCTCTATGCCATCAACTCTATGGTCTTCAGTGCCGGGCTTACCTTGGGACCACTACTGAGTGGTTTTTTGAGAGATGCCATTGGATACGGCAACATGAATGCCGTTGTCGCTGGACTGTGCCTCATCACCGCAAGTCTGTCTTTTGTCTATATGGGCGGGAAACCCAGAGTCTTACGCAGGAAAGGCGCATAGGATATGAAGCCGTATCTCTACCTCAAACCTTTACACTTGATATCCACAATTCATATTGCTATGGATTCATAAACATAAATATACTTGCACGTTAGTGATGACGGAGTTGATCGTGAGCCTGGGAAATTCATTTGTTCGCTATCACGTTTCAAACTCGTCATACGCGCCAATGGCTCAGGTTCCAAGCAAAGGCACACTACAGCTTATGGAATTCCGAGTGCACCGTCTGTGGAAAGCTAATGACCCAGGCACGAAGGCTTGCACGACGATTCTGGGTCATTTGTATGTCAACTCCCGAGGTTTTATTGCAATTCTTAGAGAGGACTTGTTCGACCTCAGGTTTCTTTGCGGCGCAGCACTCTGTTCGCCATAGTAGAACGAGTATGGAGAGGTCAAGGTAGAATACATCGCTATGTATGAACAACTACATATGCACCGAGATCCAGATACCTCGAATTTCAATAGATCAGAGTTTATATCAGTCGGACTCACACGTCACTACAACAACATACGGCGTATTTAGCTTGTTGCTTCAATCATTAGAAGGAGAGCTCTCCCGGCATCAGCTTTGTCCGAATTTGGTGAGTCCGAAATTATACTCTCAGGGACTTTGGTTTCCAACGAACCTGGTTGTCTGGCTATTATTACTTCGTACGTATTCAGAAGATGCTGTGCATCCCGGGGTTACATTTATTGCCGTCTTATTCATGGACAATAATCAACACGAAGATTATTTTACCTGATGATATACTACATGCACACCTAGAATATCTAATTTACCTGCGATACTCTCAGAAAGACAGTTTTGTCACCAAAGAGCTAAAATCCATTGAAAAGAACGGTCGAATGGGACAGAGAGGCGCTCACACCTACATGAAAGCAAGGATATGATCGAAGACGGTAGATGCGTATCATGATAGACTTTATGAAGTCACGGATAGCCTTCCTAATCCTCCGAGAATTGTGAGCTGGGGCCCTCTGCATTGAAGTCTTCACGTCGATTTGTCGCCCCATTTGATCCACATCGGTGCGCACTTCCAACGTCTGACTGTAAGAGAGTTTTTCTCACAGAAGTATGGCATTCTTGCGTTCTGGTACCTACCATGTAGTGATCTTCGTCCTCGAAAAATCTTTCCATTGGAGTCAATTGGTCGGATGGCAACACCACGCTCCACCTAAGGTTACTGTGAAGTTCAACTCCGAGGTCTTGCAAGACCTCGGTTGTGCGCTTCAATTGTAGCCGGTAAAGGCTTGTAACCGAGTCGGGATCGAGTACAAGTTGCCTATTTTGCTTTTCGTGCTCAGTGAGGGCTGCGCAAGTAAGCGTGGAGCAGGACACATCGGGATTCGGTGTAGGGCGAGCTTCCCCAGGCACTCCGTTATACTCTTCTTCTTTCTCGGATGAAGTACTACGGGATCCTGAAAGGGGTCGCTGGCTACCATCGACTGCATGCGTTGAACCCGCACTTGGCGAAGCCGATCTAGTTTTGGAGCAGCGGTCAGCGCCTTGCAAAAGGTGCACACGGAGCAATGCTGGTCTTGATCATGCCCAACGGGATATCAGGCGCCGAATAACGTTAAGACCTTCAGGCGTCGTTTCAAGGAGGTTTGCATGTACGAGAAATAATTATGAGGGCAGAGAGGTAGAACATACGAGCCGTCTTCTACTTCAGCATTCGACTCTTTACTCGCAGCAGCATTCATAGCACTGTTTATCGACGTCAAAGGCATGATGATGTGGGCCACCAAACTTTCTAATGTCGCTCTATAGCAGGAAGCTAACGTTTGGTGGCTTGGGCGAGAAAGACGCTGACAAAGAGGGCAGAGCGCAAAAAAGGTTCTGGAGGGGGGTTCTGAGAAGGAGTAGGCTCTGGTAGAAGAATGGAGGTTGACTGAAAACCAAAAGTGTTGCACAGGCTACTACAAACGATGAATAGAGTGGAAAACAACAGAAGGTGAAGAGAAAACTTGGGAAAGCAGGGCCGGCGAGACACTTTATGTATGGCTGCAAAGTACGAGCACAAGGGTGAAGTGCTGCAAAGCAGTGCTCAAGGATCAAGAAGAGGGGTACCTGAGCCGAGATGCAATTCGTTCGATGAACAGAAAGTAGGCACTGATCCTACCGAATCCAATTTATTAACAGCATTCTCTCTAATCTTTTACCGGGTCACCTCACTTCCCACGTTGAGATTATAAGAAAATGGGTCATAAGTCATGTATATAGGAAGGATTTCGGGTACATGTTGACAATGTGCCGCAACAAGGAATTCTAGTATATTTGCATCTGACAGACGGGGATACACATTAGGACTTAGCCAACATAATTGACCTATATGCATGATTCATGACCCACTCTTGTACGAAGCTTCTGCGCCTGCGCATAGGCTCCAATCGCCGCGCTAATCCGTTGCCTTGTTTCTTCCCCTTGACGAGGAAGCTCGCGGAAGCCCGCGGAAGCCAGCGTTTGCGGTGATAGGGCGATAAGGTAGGCGGCATCCTGATCCTTTTTTCATTCGCATGCGCCGAATTCACACCGCCCTTTTTAGCGCCACCCAGTAGGCTTGACTCGAATAATGATATCTAGCTTTTGGTTGCAGAATCAGACTTATGTCAATCGTGAAATTAAGCGCCTTTATTAAGCGCCGGAACGCAAGATGGATAAGCTCGAGAATGAATGTCTTACATCTTGGCCAAGATGGCAGCGAATCCCCATCCAACGAATGACATCGTTCGTCAGTTAAATCAGATCTTCGTGGCAAACAAATTAAACAAATGATAACACAGCTTTCGAGGATCTCAGAAAATGCAAGCACTGGAGTCTTGCTGAACTCGAGTCTAGATTTTCAGATATGCAGGAACGAGTGCCTGCCTCTGTACCCTCGCACGCCTCAGTAGAAAAGACTGATGTTCAGACTAAATCGATTGGGCTGTAGCATCCCATATCACCGACAGTCGAATTTGTTGCGTTTTCAGTTTACCCATTTAGGTTCCCGAGAGCTCAGACAACTCTTCAATATATCAGTTCGGATCGTGTTTGGCTGTATTGATGTGCCTTCATCGATGAGACCTGATGGCAGGGGTGCCCTGGACGCAAGTGCTCGCTGACTAATCCCTTCCCCTGCAATCTTGGCAGCCTCGTCGCCTCTCGAGAACGAACGACGTCGCTCGATGATTGTATCCTACATGAATCCACGTTCTTGAAGCACAGTCCAAAGAGATCCAAGGAATGGTGCCACAGTCTCCACAACATCATATAGACGACAACCCGACCCTTAAGAAGAGCGACCCACTCATGCCCATTCGTGGACTTTGGCTGATAGCTCGTAGATTCCCTCCATTTCACGAGAGAAGGCTGAAGAAGAGTTAGACCTTACCATATTAACGGGGGCTTTCATACGATCTCACCTCACCTGCGGAAGCCTTCTTACCGCTATCATGGCGACGTGGATAGATTGAACCCGCATTTCTTGCTATCCGATGTCACGGACGCGCTCTTTCCAAGCCTAGTAGGTCTCTGAGGTTGTTGTAAAGCATACTAAATGCTGCCAGGTACCTAATCGCCTGGTTTTGCGATACGGATATTGGAGGCATTGTAGATCTAGACCATATGAGACGCTTGACTCATCCAGGCCCTGAAGCGGAACCGATGCCACGGGGGGTTCCCAGATGCTTAGGTTCGTAACAATATGGAGTCAGGCCTAGTTTTCTTGAGAGTGTCGATAATGGCGTTCATCTGATTGTATAGAAAGCCCTATCGCCAACCGCGCTAGGCGGCCAATTAACAAGGTGTTTATCCAACACCAGAAAACCACCTTATGCTCTCTTCTGTTACCCACAGTCCCTTTCTCTGCAAGAACGAAACCATACTGTCAACTAGACTCTTTTTGTACCTATCAATCTCGCGATTGACCGTCTCATTCTTCCAGCTCTTTTAATTCTACCTTTCCAGCTCCCATTCCACAACCTCACCTCCTCGCTTTTCCTTACTACCTCTTTTCACTGCGAATCAGTAGAACACGCCACGAAATGGACTCCGCCGATACCTTTACCGGGTGGGTCCCAGATGAGGTCATCGTCGAGGACTCCCAGGGCCCAGTTGGAGCAGAAGACTACTCCGAGGATGACACGCAACCGTCCCCTACCATATTTGAGTACCCTCCACCCGATCAAGTCCGAATTGGGCCCTACTACGTACCGCAACAAAGCAAAGCAGCGGACGACGCCACGATGTTGCCATTTGTCAATCAAGCCACTATGGGTGGTCTGGCGCCAGCAGTAGCAGCAGCACCCCCAGCACCGTCCGCAGCACCAGCACCGTCCGCACCACCCGCACCACCCGCAGCACCAGTACCAGCACCACCAGCACCACCCGCAGCGGCCATAGTGCCAGCACAAGGAGTGGTAATTGACCGACGAGGGAAGTACGTGGCGCGTGGCCTCATTCCAGACGCTACCATGGCCCAGTTGACCCTCAGACCGTACGATACGCTCTGGATGATTAACAACGCCGCGGATCAGTCTGTTCTCTCGTCCTTCAAAAGCAAAATGAAGTTCGAAACCATGTTCGCTCACGGTGTATTCCGTGTAGGAGATGTATTCCGGATAGTCGCTGCTTCGGGAGCTATCATGACAGACAAAGAAGCAACAGTAAGTAAGATGGAGACCCAGCGAGGCCTTCTCCGAAAGTAACACATTTAGGTCACTGGACTCCCTGCTTCACAAATGCCGTATCCCGACTTCCGTATCCATAATATCACGATCGGCGCCACCAGCAACCTCCAAGCGTGCAGAGGCGTCACACAATTGTACCAAGCGATGATGCATCCGGGAGCCTTAGGCCAAATCCCATTTAGCGCATTCCACGTCTATCGAAACAACCATGACCTAGGAGATCTTTCCGCGCTTCGACAGGCTTTCGAAGTTTTTGTCGAAGAAAGTGACGCCTGCACCATCAGAAATGGTGGTACAGGCCGGAGGAGAAGAGGTTAGAACGCATAGAAGGAGAATAGTATAGAGCAGGGGTGTGGAACGACGGAGAAAGGTCAGAGAAGAAGTTGCACTGCGCCAACGAGTTCTTTCCCATAGTCTGCTCGCGTGCTTGGCTGACACTCCATGTAGGGAGCATCGGTCATCCACGCCATCAATTGGTGGTAATACTCATCACGACATGCAAGTAAAGTGGTGCTATTGACAACAGGAGCTCGAAGCTGTCCTATTTCTTGTCTAGCACCACATGCGTTATGTTCCGATCTGTCGGAGCCCCAGTCTCGTTGTATCTGTTTCGATGGCTTTCAGTTTTTCATATTACAGCTTGACGATGTTTGAGCAGGAAGCTCCTGATGGAGATCTCGTAAGAACCTCAAGGTGGATAATCTGTTTCTGGCACTTCGTATGTATCTCGGTTGTTCTTTTACTCTTCTGTACCATAGCTAGTTGATGATAAGCTGGGCGGTCTTGGAGCGCAACTCCATGGGATCCTCTGAATTGAAATCCTTTTTCTTTGCAGCCACGATGGCCTCACGGAGAACACCACCTCCTGTTCTGTGAGTGTATAAGATGCTTGTACAGAAGACTAACAGGTACTATGAGGGTCTTACGAAGGAGTACGTACCTCTCTGTCTCGCGAGCTCGATCTGTCAAAGGTTCACAATAGTGTTCTCCCATTCCCTGGGTCATGGATCGATCTCCTCGACTGCGGGACCCAAAGTCAGCCTGAGCAATTCAAAATGTGAGGATGCTCTTAAGAAATTACTGTTGTTGATCTCTCTATGCTAAGGGGTTTTCAGTGTGTTGCGGATTATAGTCCATCGTGTTATATGCTTCACGGTCTTGTATCGCTTAAAGGCGTTAGCCTGGGTCCGCAACACCCAAGATCACACAAAAGAGTTATCTTCTGCTTTATTTCATGCTTCGTCCTTCGTCCGCAAAGTTTATCGATCACTGCACCAAAGATTACATTTTACTATCGTCGTACTACTCCTGTGTCTCGTATTTCGTGGCCTGCACCAGTCTTGTGCCTGTTACCAATACTCTAAAGATCGTTTATTACCCCTATTTCACTACATTACCCCCATTCTACAACAATTTTTTAAACGACCCTCGCAATGGATAACACTACCTTTTCGGACGGATCTAGAATTTTCTACTTGGCCGCTGGCCACTATCTCGTTAGCAGAGGAGCTCGAATCTCCAGAGTGCAGACCCCAGACCGGGACAGCGTGACTCCCTCTCAGACAAATGTTGGATCGGACGACGGTCAAGGGAGCGACCTCACTGAACAAGCCGCGCAGGTCGAGGATATCGCTCGTCAAGCCATTTCTGTAAATGAGGACAGTCAGGAAGGTGAAGGTTCTGCTTTGGAGGATACGCTGGAGTCAGGATCCCAGCACGAAGGCCAAGTTGGTGCTACTTGGGGCGGACACGGCACACCACCAACCCCTGGTGGGCCCTACTATGACAACGACTCTGTGATGACAGACAACGATCAACAAGACAACCACCCCAGCGTCGGTGGGCTTACCGTGACTTCCCAGGGTCCCTCCCAAACCATTAGGGTCCCTCATCAAGGCATATACGTAGCTCAGGACCTCCTGTCGAAAGACATCTTTGCCCACATGGCAGCCACTACGTACGATCCTTTATGGATCCAAAGCTACAACGTCAACCCGGCCGTCATGAACGGATTTACGAGCCGGATCAAGCTTGAGGAAATGTTCGGCCGCGGCGTGTTTGAACTAGGTGACTGCTTCCAGCTTCTCACCGCCCAGGGTGTGGCATACACGGCCACAGAGGCAATCGTAAGCTCACTCACCATATTCCGACCTGGAACGTTCGACTAACAACAGCCAGGTGCACTCCTTCCCTGCCACGCGGAATGCCTTTCCTGATTTCCGCGTTCATACAGTCGCAACACGTCGCGACCATTTCCTCTACGGCTGTAACGGAATCGGCCCGTTATATGCGGCCATGGCGAGCCCGGGTCAGTTTCGACGGCCCAACTACAACTCCTTCCAGGTAACCAGGAATGGGCACGTGCTGGGCAACCTCTCCGACCTACGCCAAGCCCTAAATGTGTACTTGGCGGAGAAGCAGAACTGGGATAGGCAGGGATGAGGATGGGGGTTTGGTTGTGGGAGAGGGAGGAAGGGGCTAGTAGTCAATTCGGTCGGGTTTTTTTCGGTGGGAAAGTATTTATGGCAGGGAATGGACTAGCATCGAAGTGGAGAGATTGCGCTGTTTTCTTTTCTCCGTCTCTTCTCCCTTGTTTAGCCCACTCAAAAATTCTACTATTTGCAGTGGAACATTGGATCTTATGCCCCGTGACTTTGTATGTGCGTCAACGAAAAGGTTCACTTGACTAAAAGGAGCAGTCGTAAGTCTGTCGACACCATCGTCACCGCCAACCCAAGCGAAGCACGAAAAGGTAGAAGGGATTGGAACTCAGGAGAAACGCGTGTGAAATGTCGCCAAAAGACGGTGTAAAAGCCCTTGTGGTGCAGTCGCCATATTGGCGATCGCTTTATGATGGATGGGTTTTTCATGGCAGGTAATTGTTTAGAAGGGGAAGTGGACAGATTGCGCTGTTCCCAATTTTTTCACCCCCTTTTCCTTTTTTAGCCGCTGGGAAAATCTACTATTGCAGTGGGGCATTAGATCTTATGCCCTCATGATTTTATATGTGCATTTACAAAAAGGCTCGGTTGACTAAAAGGAAACAATCGTTTGTTCGTCCTTGCCGCCACTGTCGCCGTCCTAAGCAGAGCTCGAAGAGGAAAAGAGATTGGAGAGTTGGAAGACAAACCGTAAATTGTTGGTAGTGGATAGGGAAAGTGTCGCTATGGCTCAGGAGTCAGATTGTCAACTTTTTGGCGAGGGGAAAATGCCTTTTCCGTCACAATTGCGAATAGCCTAATTTTCTATATGGAGATAAGTACAGTCTTTCCCATCTGTGTTAGTCGCACTTCGCCTTAAATAATCCAAACATTCAATCTGAACGAAAGAATTTCTCATTAACGGTGGCTGATACATAGATGAAGAGCACTACCTAATGGAAAGAACAATTGGCAAACGGTTTGCCGTCTACCTTGGCCTTCTAAGTCGAATGCGGGTAAATTGAAAGACATTGAGAATTTGAACTGGATATTGCAGACGAATGAGGGAGAGGTAACGATGGTTTTATAGTCAAATTGACATTGATTTGAAGAAGAAGAGTTGAGATTGTCATGAATGCTCTCAATAGACTAAAAACAACCCAACTGTTCCCTTCCCCCTTTTGCCCTTACGAGTTACTAAAGTGTCTACCCATACAGAACCCTCATTGACCTTATACCCATGTAATCTTATCTTCGCAAGGCCAAAATAGTCAGCCGGCCAACGAGAATAGTCGATAATGTGTCGCTGCCATCGCAATCGTTCAGGGGCAAACTCGTCAGGCGGAAAGACATTGGGAATCCGGAGAAGAGTGGGTGGGACCGGGTTGACGGTTTGAAAAGAAAGTATGGCGGTGGTCTAGTAGTTACGTTTTCTAATACTTAATGATGGGAAAGTCATTGTAGCTAGAATGGTTTGTGTAGAAATCGTTATGTTTCACACCTTTTTTCCTTACTCCTTGAATCATATTTCTATCTAAAGAAACTGTCATTGTTTACCATCTAAAGAAATGTATGCATTTCCATAGCGAATCATAAGAGCAATAGATATAATCGACTGGCTCTTCGCCGCCGCCGTGACCGTCCCAAGCCGAAGACGAGGAGGCTAAAAAGAGGTTGGGAAATATAGCTGGAGAGCCGCGAGTAATTGACGAACCCCCGTGCCAAGCATGGCTGTGACCTAGTAAATAAATCGGTAAACTTTTGATGGTGGGAAAGGCACTGTTGTAGCGAATGGACCGGGTTTCTGGATAAGAACTGTATGAGTTTCCCCCTTTTATCCCTTGGGAAATAACTATAAAGTCGACTAATGTAGACATATCATGAACTCTGCCCTAATGATCTCATGCGTGCGTTGCTAACAAGAATCATTTAGCTAACAGTAATGACCGATAAGTTCGCCATCGAAGTAATTCAAGTTCTCGAACAACCGCACACCTATACTGAAAATAGCGGCTTTTCTACTCAACAAACATATATAGATTTCAAAGAGAGACGTTTATGACTGATGGCAATACCAAAAAAATCTTCGCTGTTGAAGACTCAAATCCTCGAAAAGGTCTACGTATTTAGATTAGTAGATGAATGACATTTCCGTTTCAAACTCATATGTAGACTACGTAGTGGAAATTATAAGGCCGATACAAAAATTGATAGATATACTACTATTGTAAGCTATACAGGTGAAATTCAAATTGACTTGCCATGAGGTATCACGCGTGTATTATGAAAGTAACGGTTGAATTAGCAAAAGAGTCGAGAAAGTCGCCACCAACATGCTATCGACATTAGGAGGGTAAAGCGGTCATCGTCCTGACTAGTAGAAATGATAACTTCTGTTCACTAAAACAACACGTGTGTAGCGTCCAAGGACGCTTAGACTGAAAGAATTTCGCCGCATGATTGATCCATCTATGGTAATGTATAACCGTCTGCGATTGGTCTCTGAATTTCAAGGCATGGTGACGGATTGGGGATCTCGGTGACTTCGACCGACTGGCAAGAAAGAGGCTTGGGATGCTGGAACGGAGAGAAATGGCGGACCCATCCATCGCCACCTCGGGTACAACTCTTCGGGGCGTTTTTGATCTGGGTTTCCGGATACGTAGATGGCGCCAACGGATGGTACAAAGTCTCAGCGCAATTGGTGGGTCTTTGGGCTTTGGCTTTTTGATGGAGAGTAAATATCTAGCGCGGGGACAGTTCTATTTCCGCCACAAGCGCGCTTCTACTTGTAGCCTTCCGTCATACGCCTGGGCCGGACGCCCTCTCAGGCGAGGATTCCGATTACTACTATCTACCGTACTGCTATCTCCTTTTCTTCGACCTATCACTACCCATGCCCGAGAGGTCCGGTCGACGGTATAGACTGTTCAGTCAACAATGATACGTCTTGTTCTCGTATCTGATGTTGATGAGACCCAAGATGACGCTCGACTGAAAAGCAAGGATGAAGTAGAAAGACAAGTGACTAAGAAAGAGCACGAGGAAAAATAACAGAAGGCGAAGATTCAGCAGGAGTAGCGACAACCCGGTCGGCGAGGGAGAAGCTGGGGGGAAAGCAGAGGCAGGCGCAGGAAAAGGACCAGAGGGAGAAACATGACTAAGGAGAAGAGAAGACTTCGTCTTTCGTGAAGCGCAACGCCAGAAGCTAATCTAACCATGACAACTGCAACGGCGAGATATGGCCGACAAGAATAATCAAACGCCAGATCAGCCTTGTGTACAATTGGACAGGAAACCGAAGTCTTAGCTGAACCACACATCGTATCACTATTGCAAAACTTGAGAAGGCTAACAATCCACAAGAGACATCTCACAAAGCCAACTCTTTTCCGCTTACAGAAAGACGTCGAGGCGACGTTATATGTGTGTATGAAAAAGTGCTCGATGCTGGGACTTGTTGCACAGAAGATCTGCGGTCGCTTTCTGTACTTAATCGAATGGCGAATCCCCTTTATCAAAACCCTGATGCGAAGTCCAAGTGCCTTGAGAATAGGCTTTCCCATTGCGTGATCTCGAGGGACAGCAGGTCTAGAGACAAAAGTGAACAAGCTTGTGGTGTGGTCCTAGCTAATTTTTGTCAAGCAGGAAACTCTTCTGCTGTTCGCCGGCAAGTGGAGAGGGTTGGAGCCGCACTGACGGGTGCTTGAGCCTTGGGGTGAGATTTTGAGAATTTTCTTCAAATGTCCAAGGAAAGGCGATTTCCAATAGAAGACATTGAGGAAAACTAGGCGTAAAGCCAGGAGCAGGGTTCTATGTGAATAAAGACTCTTCGATAGCCACCTAGAGCGGCGATCATACACCTAGTTACCCTTATCGTCTGCAGATTACAATTATCAACTAACGACACTTTCCAACCTTCGTTTTCCACCACACAAGCCCTGTCATACCGTCCATTACCCCCTCCAGACATGGGTATAAACACAAACGCCTCTCGCACATTCTCACATCGCGCGTCGCATAAACATACTCATCTCACACAGCATCTACCTCCCCTTTACTCATCTCCAATTGATCCAATAACTCGGATGTCATCCCCGGCACCTCCTCGACCGGAATCCCCGTACTACTACTCACTAATCTCTTACAATCATGGCCCGTCTGGCTCATCCCCGAATTCGCTTGAGCCTGCGCCACCAGTCTTGTTAACTCCCTGCGTCTGACCTGTGCCGCTTGGAGATCAGCCGCCGCTTGGAGGCGCGCTTTGATTTCCTCGTTGGAGGTGATGGTGCCGTTTGTGTTGGTGTGTGCGGAAGGAGAGAGGGCGGATTCTTCGGCGCGGATGTCTTGATGGAGGATGCGGTGCTGATTTTGTTCGAGAAGGGATTCTTGCTCTTCCTGGAGAAGTTGTGCCTCCGTCTTGTTCGCCGCTTCTACCAGATCATCATCGTCTCCGCTACCTTGTTCATTGAAAATAGCAAAAGTTGCACGTCGGACTTGGTGGCGCTGCTCCGCGGTGCTGTCCTGCAAGCGGAGTGCTTCTGCGTATTGTGCGTCTTTCTCTCGAGCTTCGTTCTCCAGTGCAAGAGCTACCTGCATTCCTCCATTGGCAGCCACAGAATCGAAGGATTCACTGAATGACTGAGCAGACTGGCTTTCGTAGCGCGAGGTAGTCATAACGCCTGGCTTAGGCAGTCTTTCAACGGCATGTCCATTCGGCAGCGGATGCTCCGGCAGGACTGGCGATGAAGAAGCAAACGCATAGGGATCTAGCTGGGTAACACGGGAGCGTTGTAGCATCTGATCTGCCGTTTCATTGTTCTGGTTCGGGATATCGCCTGCTGCACCGCGGCCTTGTAGAGCTCTAACACTTTTTTTGGCGTCATGGCGAACTGCAATGTGTAAAGCGGTATCGCCATTCGAGTCCTGTTTATTGATGAATCTCAGGAGCCTCCTCTGGTCCATGCTCTCACCCATCTTAGTGAGTAGCACATCGAGGTAGTAGCGAGCGCATTTCTTCTTTTGGCGACTTGTTGTAAGCATGGCGATGTGATGGAGAATAGTAGAGTCGAGGTAATCCGGCTCTTCTACAGTCGCTTGGAGGAGGGATAGAATCTTGGGCATAGTCTCCTTTTCAAAATTGTTGGTAAACAGCACAGCTCGGATCAAGGGAGTGTCCCCTCTTTCGTTCCTGGCAAACATGTCCGCTCCTCGTTGGAGAAGAGTCCGCACAATTTCCATATCACCCATAGCAGCAGCCCAGTGCAGAGCGGTATGTTTCTGACCATCAACTTTCCATTCTACTTCATAGCCTTCAGGAAGTTGTGGCGGGTCGAGATTGAGCGGCGCGTCGGAAGAGGAAAGCATGAAGTAGTCCAGGAGTGCATCGGCATACATGGTGTGCTGCTGGTCACGTAAAGACGTCTCAGGTCCACGCTTCCGCTTACGTGAACCCCCTGTATGACCTTGCTTATGATACATGTCCCCTTCGTTCATGAAGGTTGTTGAGCCCACTGTAGAGCCATCAAGAGAGTCATCGTCATTAAGATGGGTGCTAATGTTATCGTAGATGTCTTCGCTCATGTGACGAGCAGCAGGCACTGGTTTAGATTCTGTTCATTAGCCACTGACGTGTCTCAAGGACCAAGCGGGAGAGGACGTACTAGGGACCCTCCTAATGGGAGCTTGCTTTGGGAGCTTGAGTTTGTTCGACGCAGCCGTGGTGTGCTTGGGAGCTTGCGGTGGACTAATATCGCCAGGAACGTAATCGAAGATAGGCCGCAACTTCTCAAACACACCGTTACGTAGCGCTAAATCACGCCCTGAGGGTAGCGGAACCCATGTGCCTGAGATGTTCTTCAGCCTTAGATCTTTAGGTACGCACAGTGGACATCCGCTAACCCTGGTATTTCCCGTAACCTCCCTGAACTTTCTCATGCACACCTTTCTGTACATCTCTCTCCAGTATGCGTGTTCGCGCGGGTTTGTCGAAGTCGGCCACCTTCAGGATATGCGTAGCATTAATCCAATCATCGTGGCGCCTACGCATGACATGTTCACTGCCACAGGCAAATTCAAAAACCGGGACCTTTTCCGAATGTCAGTACTCGCTAAGTGCAAGACGACAATCGGGACTCGACCCACATTGCTGTACGTTGCAGAATATATTTTATTTGCAGAGTGATTGGGAGCCATGCTGTCTATCGTCTTGTTTATAAGGAGTCTGCCCGTCCGTGTGCGGTGCTACGGGCGACGTCAATGCAGGTCTAGTATATTACATGCAGCCTCTTTCCAGTATCGTGGCTCTAAACGGACATGACAAAGGTCGACCTGTATACTTTGTGAGTTCTCCTTGGCTTTTGTTTGCGTGGATCTCGCACACGTTGAGGGCGTCAAACAAGGTATAAGGATGTCGAGGGGTTGAAGAAAGACGCGGGATATTTTATATGCGGGTGGGAACGCGTCCGATTTACGATGGTCTCAACGCTTCAGTACCTAGTCACATGCTTGTATTATTCGGTAAGATAAATTTACTAGTATAGTGTTACCCTAAGGCGCGGCCTAGCCTAGTGGCCGGACTGCAAATTTGACGACAGCATGCGTAGGATCATCACACTCACACATCAACAGTTAACAAGGCCTCAAGAAGGAAGCTCAATGGCTTAAATCTTTTTTGGTGACAACTGCGAAGCTATTGCTGGTGTTCTACACTGATGAAAAAGGCATGACAGCTTTTACCAATACTGCCATGGAAGGACACAAGGATATCCTGGACTCATAAGTTGCGGATGGCTCTGATATAACCCACTAAGATACGAAGGGGCGAACAGCTCTGCACCGAGCGTCCAGAGCGCACCAAACCTTGTAGTGAAAATTCCCCTAAACGTAGGAGCGAATCGCAGGCATTTAACCAACAGAAACCTTCGCCTATCCACCACGCCGCGGCAGCTGGTTTTCTTGACGATGTGAAGAGACTCATCAAAGGCTGGTGTCTTGACGGTAGAACTGGACATCTTTGGCTGGACCCGTCGCATGGGGTAGCTCGATGTGGCGGCATGGATATCGCTGCCGAACAAGGAAACATTTGACTCTATGTGCATGACTCCACTGGAGCTGACTGTGTATCTCGTCAACAATCAGCTGTGCTTCTCACTCTGGGTATCACAAGAGGTTGCTGACCTCAAGGTTGGCATGTAGAGTAGAGCATGATACGCTGCCTGTGGGCTTGCGAGACTAACGTTACAAGCTGGGTCTGAGCTGTCTCCGACTAGCGCCTCCTACCAATTCTTCCGTGCCCATTAGCGGACGTAGACTTGCTATGCTTCCTCGACAAATCGTTCGACGCGAAAATCAACTGTCTCATGAGCCGCCCGCATATCAACATCACAAATAATAAGATACCTAACGCAGTAATCACAAGAATCGCAACGGAGAACCACCGACTTGTATACGCAAACTTGGTCCACCTCGCTTTACCATCCTGGTTGTATATTTGCTGCACGGATAACTCAATCTGCATTGCTGCCAGAATGATGCTGAAAGTTGCCCAAATAAAGATCAGCGGTGCAAAGAAGCGGGCCAAATAGGTACTGGTCTGGCCAGTCACTCGGAAGTAACTCATGCGGCCTAGGAAAAATTTACTCCAGAAATTCAAGTGGGATAGACGCAGTTCGCCAAAACGATAGCGGGCACTGACTTCAGTGTCGAGCACGTCACGGAGCGGGAAGGTAAAGGTGTTCCATGCCCTCCAGGTTGTGGATGACTGGATCAGACATCTTTCTTTCGCGAGCCCGAAATCTGATTCGTGTCTTATGAGGTGGGCGTAGGTGCGGAGGAAACCCAGAGCTGATCGCGAGAGAAGTTTACGGGCGTCGCTGGCGAAGGGAGAGTATTGCGGGGAGAAGTGTAGACCCGGAATGCGTGGTTGAGGAGATAGGAGGGGATCGGTTTGATATAGACACGGTTATCATTCCAGAGCAGATGGAGCTTTGGATTCTCCGTCATCATGATGGTACGTCCGCGTACTAACTGATGGTGGAGAGCGGAAACATGATCACTTCTCTGGGTTGCCACAAGCCACAGGTGGGGGGAAAGAATATCGAGTTCTGGGGTCAGAATCTCATTCTTGAGGAAGGCTAGAGAGTCGTTGCTGAGTGAGACTTGTGGATGACCTGGTAGATATGGTGCTCCTTCATTGCCTGTGTTGGTCAACGAAGCCTTGCCGTCCGAGCCCTCGACGAGATTGAGGTCCCCGTTTAATTCGTGTTCTTTTGGGAATGGTGGCAGAGAGACTGCCATGCAACAAGCGGCGATGGCCTCTCAGTATACACTGCCTTGGGTTGGTTCATGTCCTGCTGGAAAATGGAAGGGAGCTTTGCTACATGTTCAAAACATGAGGTCTTTACGGTCAGCTAGGGCTGAACAGTAATGCCTTATTTATGTATGATGGTGTAGGTTTGCGCCCCGCCGTCCGCCAAGAATTCCGCCTCAGGCTGTTTTCATTGTCCTTTGCGTCCCAATCACTGGAATTCAACAACAATGTGGTTTGCTTTACTCTCTGTAGCACTTTTCGTGAGTGGACGAGGAAGTTGGCGCCGAATGCCCTTGCTGACATTGAGTGTTGGTGGTTTCATTCCATAGTCGTAACATCCCAATTGGGAAATGACGACGGCGCTTTCCGATCTATGTGCGCACGGTCCACTCAGGGACAGTCATTATTTGATTGCCCATCTTGCAGGTACCAAAGCTTGTTCTCGGTATGACCTACCATTATACTGTTCGACGGTTCTGCTTCCCGTCATGGTTGACCAAACGTCTGTTTCTGAGGGGTTTGTAGCTCCTGGAAGTAATACCAGCACTACTGTACCGCCCAAGCGGAAGTGCAAATCGGACCCGAAGCAGCGTAAAAGGCTGAGGGAAAAGCGGGAATTGAGCAGCAACACTGATGCTTCAACTACTGGCATTGATCTAGATGTTCAAGATGCTGTAGTAGTCGTGAAAGTACATGATCAATCTTCTAAGAAAAAATGCAGAGGAAACTCAAAGCAAAGACAAAGAATCAAGGAAGTCAAAGCAGCTCAAGCAGCTCAAGCAGCTCAAGCAGCTCAAGCAGCTCAAGCAGCTCAAGCAGCTCAAGAAGCAGAAGAAGTCAAAGAAGTCGAAGAGATCAAAGAGACGAAAGAAGTCAACGGTCTGAAAGCCACTTCTGAAGAAGAATCAGCGTCAGCAATTAGCTTCGGTCAGCGTGAGCTATAGCATTGCTCTAAACTACAATCAGTTGTCGACATTCGAGAGTCTCTGAGCCTTTGCTCTTTGCACAACGCTCGTCCTTTGATTCATGTTTTTGATGTCTGTGCAACTACTATTTGCCAATGCAGAAGAGGGCAAGCCGATCATCGCATCACAAGTGTTATGAGATTCAACAGAATCGACAAACATCAAAAAAGTAAGCATTAAAGCAGAGTAAGTTCTACTCAATTTTCATTGCATGAAATTCGGGAGAAGACCGGTTGACGGGCTCTTCTGGCATCGTTGCTGTGCATGGTTTGGGGTCCAATCCCGCCACGGCCTGGCGCAGGAGCCGTTCCAGGGCCACTTGGCTTGCAGACTTCCTCCCAACAACCCACAAGGACTTCAGGATCATCGCCGTCAACCATGACTCCAGGTGGAATGCGTACTCACCGGTGCAGGGTTTGCAAGACTATGGACAGGTCATCCTGGATTCCATCGCTGCACTGCGGCTAGACGAAGAGGTGGGAATGATGCTATTGTTTTACTGTTGTAGAGCTCACAAGTTCCTTGAACAGGAAAGGAGTCGCCCCTTGATACTGATTGGCCATTCCTTTGGCGGCATTCTCATTAAGAAAGCTTTGGTGATCGCGAAAGGTTTGGAAGCATCGTCTTGCAAGCTTCTTGGGCGTAAAGTATATTGAAGGACGTACAGAATCGGACCCAGACACTCGAGAGCGATCGGTAGCCGATGCTTCTGTTGGGACACTGTTCTTTGGAACACCCCACAGAGGGCATGAAAAGCTTAGGGCTCGTACATCACACAAAACATAAGAGATTGACCGCTACATTTCAGGTCAAATTTTGCGCTTTTCGGCATGCTATCGTCCTATTTCAGCTACTGGCGAGGATCTAGTGCCCATCTTTTAGAGTTTTTGACTCCTAGTTCGAAAGAATTAGATGATTTGCATCTCTCTTTTCTCCGAGCATTTGGAAGCATTTACATTTCAAACTTCTTCGAAACCGTGCTAGGATTCATAGAGCGTCAACGTAGTAAATATACGGTATCGTTTCGGCTGAGGGGAGCCTCAATTGTGGGAACATTTGTTGGAAGAACAAACGAGCTTCAGCAGATAGGAGAGGAACATGAAGTTGACCTCCTACAAACCAAGGAATCCCAGCGGCTTAAAGTGGTCATCCTCCAAGCTTTAGGAGGCGTTGGTAAGTCACAACTGGCTATTGAATACGCTACTCGACACGAATCAATCTACACAGCAGTTTTCTGGTGCAATGGTAAGAGTGAGGCTCTCTTACGACTTGATATTGCCGCCATCGCCGAGCAAATTCCTTTGAAAGACGTTCTAAGCACGAGTGGGAAATTTTTGAAAGACGAAACAGGCATTGAGAAAGCAATCGCTGCAGTCCTTGATTGGCTCTCAGAAAATGGCAATACACAGTGGCTTGTGATCGTCGATAACGTCGATAGCCAGCGAGCTGCCGGTGTAGGTTCAGACAGCCCCAAGACATCGTACGATATTTGGCGACAGTTTCCTCATCAGGGCAGCCTGCTTCTAACGTCTCGGCTCGCATGTTTGCGAAGACTTAGGAAGGGCGTGGAGATACAAGAGGTCACGGTACAGGATGGTCTTCGAATACTGTGCAACGCTACTGGAGGCAGTGTTGCGGATCGAGGTTAGTGAGCGCATCTCAGCTGTTTCATGTACTTTGATACTCCAACAGCATGCTTGGGGTATTGTGGAATGCTGACACATATGTAGAAGCCGGAATTATCGTCAAGCGCTTACACGGCCTGCCCCACGCCCTCGCGCAAGCTGGCGCGTATATCTACGAGATGGGCATAACACCGAAGAAATATCTCGAGTCATGCGAGGCCCGAACTCACGATATTATGACCCAGAACAACGATATAACGTACGCCAATGGATCCATAATGGCCACCTTCCAGATATCTTATGACGCTGTGAGAGCCCGCAACCCTATGGCTTTCGAGCTGCTTACGTCTGTGGGGCTTTCTCGACAATTCCGATGTCTAGTGGGAGCTACTCAATCTGGCCTGGAAATGTAAAGTCGGGTTTGCCGAGAGTGAGAGTGACCTCCAGAGCCCTGAAGCTTTCGGTGAACGGACTGGATCTGATTATGATCCCGAAAGCAACTGAGTGACCAAGCTTGCAAAGGATGAAGTGCTTTTCGACAAAGCTATATATACTCTCCTAGAGTTCTATTTCGTTCGCGGTAACGCAGCAAGTGACAGCTTTTCTATCCACCCCGTCGTCCATCAATGGCTGAGGCAGCGTTTGAACACTGAGAGTCGGCACGCAAATCTAAACGCTGTGATTTCCCTACTGGGGAGATCTGTGCCATTTGCTCACTTCAACGAACCATGATTCTTGCAGCGTCGTCTCGCCGCACATATGGATTGCTCTCTCGAGCTTCTTGAGAAAGCCAAAGACAACCAAATCGATTCGCCTGAAGGATTTCAAGAATTGGGCGTCTTGATATATGACCAAAGCGCTTTCGAAAGAGCAGAGGGTCTATACCGAAGAGCGGATGAAGGCTGGAGTCGAAGGCGCGGCTCGACTACTGGCAGACTCGCCGCGCCTACAGTAATATGGGACTCGCTTATCGCACGCTGGGCAAGTACGACGAAGCTGAAGTACTGTGAAAGCGTTTACTAGAGGCCTCTATCCGCACCGAGGGCACCATCAATACCCAAGGGTCATGCCGTTTACTTGACGACCTCGGCTGCCTCTTCACTATGACAAAGCGTTACGCAGAAGCAGAAGCGAACTTCGAGAAAGCGCTCGCCGGGCGCGAAGAGCAACTGCAAAACGGTGTTCGCGCCGCTCCAGGGGAGCCACTGACTCGCGGTCCTGAGCTCGGCGTTGCAGAGGCCTGCCGCCACTACGGCATCCTGAAGCAAGCCCAGGGAAAACTTGAGGACGCAGAAGCATTGCATCGACGGAGCTTGTACATCTTCAAGAAACAGCTGGGCCCTAAACACACATGGACCTTACTGTCCATTGCCGATCTTGGCGATATAAGCCGAGCGAGGGGTCAACTGAAAGTTGCAGAGATGCCTCTGAAGAGCGCGCTGCGCGATATGGAAGAGCACTTGGGGGAGAGCCATGACTATACGGTCAAAATCTATCAGAATCTGGGTGAGTTGCTGCTCCTAATGGGAAGAAAGGAGGACGCGCTGGGGTTGTTGGAGAAAGCGGCAAAGGGGCTAGAGGTTTTGAGGGGCCAGAATAGCGTAGCCGCGGTAAGGCCAAGGAGTGGATTAGGATCGTTAGGGATGAGGACCGGGAGGAGGAGTAATCGTTGGGCTGAGGATCCTCTATCGCACTGGACCATATCGGGACTTCCAAAACAGAGTATCAAAAGGTGACGCGGTGCGTAGCGCAGCGGGATGTGAGGCGTATTGGCTACAGCAAGGCGCAGTAAGTAATGCCTTCTCGAAAGAGAGGTAGTCGAGTCTTCGGATTGCGGAGGGCGGCGGGTGTTGGCAGAATATTAGTATTCCTAGGAACAAATCTTTTGCCTTGAGCTCGGTTAGCCGTAGTGGAACCGGTTGAGCATTTAATCACGTGACCGGCTCGCAAGGTTCACGCTTCGCGTTTCCAGGGCTTATCATGGTATGCGCTAGCCAACGCGACTAATTTCAATACGGCTGGGTCTTATCACCCAAGCTTGCCGCAAGTGCAACTTAACCAGTTCGAGATCACCCAACCATTGAAAACGCCGTCACCGTCGCCATGACGGCCACAGAAACCATCGGACACGCCCACGGCGTCGGCGAGAAGCATGGTAGTAGACCCCCACAACCCCCCTCCCCTCGCCCTCCCCCAGCCGTAACGAAAACTGACACCACTACCCCCGGTCCCCACCAGACACCAGCACCCGACCCCCCGCCACGCGAGAAGAAATGTCCGCCGCCCGGCTCCCCCTCGCCTACCGCGACTCGTGCGCCAACCTCCTGATCCCGCTGAACCGGTGCCGCTTTGAAGAATTCTACCTGCCGTGGAAGTGTGAGGTATGCCCTTT
>JAABUZ0100000459.1_pt1 | contig 101300 bp, 96 predicted proteins | sample 5562091 | NCBI WGS metagenome assembly JAABUZ01 (sample SAMN12813069, study PRJNA571459) | rock metagenome | isolation source: Antarctica rocks | place: Antarctica: Victoria Land, Linnaeus Terrace sud | collected 2015-12-21
TTTTCAGCTCCTCGGGCAGCGGGTCGAGGTGGCGAACAAGGCACACGGTCTGGACAAACGCCCGCGAATCGGACAGCGTCACCGTCTTGGGCGCCAGCCAGCAGGAGACCGCGGTGAAGCCCGCGCGCTCCAGCCGCTGCGTCGTAACCGCAGCCGTCGCGTGGTTCCACGGCGCCCGCCAGTCCGCGAACCAGCGTTTGAAGGGCTCCTCGGCCGCGACGGCGTCGGCGTCGATCCGGAAGGCGTCGATGTTCCCGATCCCACCGCACTGCGCGACCAGCCTCCCGCCTGGCTTGATCGAACTGTGCAGCGCTCGGAAGAGGGCGTCGTGATCGGGGATCCAGTGAAACGTGGCGTTGGAGAAGACGACGTCGACCGGCTCGGGCAGATCCAGATCGATCAGGTCCTGACACAGCACGGTGGCCCGCTCGGCAAGGGCGCTTCGCGCGTGCGCCACCATCGAAGCGGACGCGTCGACGGCGTACACGCGACCCCGGGGCACGCGCTGCACCAGCTCGAGGGTCACCCGACCCGATCCACAGCCGGCGTCGAGCACCACCTCATCGCCGGTCAGCTCCAAGCGCTCCAACTGCTCGCGCGCCCAGACAAGCTGCGGCTCAGAGATGCGGTCATAGGTGCCGGCATCCCAATCGCGCAGAGTTGAGCCGGTGCCGAGCTCGGAGACCGACCCCGACCGCGAGCCCAACCTCGACGGCGAGCCGGAGTCCGCCTCGCTCACGACCTCCGCCGCGCGGTCATAGCGCCGTCGTGATCGGCCCGACCCGCTCGCGATCGCGCTCGTAGGCACTTATCTCGCCGTCCTGGGCGAGCGTCAGCGCGACGTCGTCCAAACCGTTCAGCAGCCGGTGCTTGATCTCGGAATCGATCTCGAACGCGGCCGAGCCTCCGGTCCAGCGCACCTCCTGCGCGTCCAGGTCGACCTCCGCCTCCCCTGCAGCAGGATGGCTCGGGCGCGGCCCGTGTTGGCGAGGCTGGATGCCGAGCGGGCCGCAAGCCCGAGCCACCGCTGCGCACTCATCAGGGCTCAGCTCGACCGGCAGCAAGCCGATCTTCATGCAGTTGGAGCGGAAGATGTCCGCGAAGCTCGGAGCGATGATGGCCTGGAAGCCGTAGTCCTGCAGCGCCCACGGTGCGTGCTCGCGACTGGAGCCACACCCGAAGTTGGCTCCCGCCAGGAGGATCGGGTTGGGCGCCAGCTCCCAGCCGGGCTGCTTGGCCCAGTCGTAGAAGAGATATTGGCCGAAGCCGGTGCGCTCTACGCGCTTGAGGAACTGCTTGGGGATGATCTGGTCGGTGTCCACGTCGTCGCGCTCGAGCACCGACACATTGCCCTTGATCGTGTCGATCGCCCTCATCGCCCTGCCCCCTCTCCACTCGCCGCATGGCCCTCGCCCTCGATGCCAGCACGACCACCAACCCCCATCGCTCCCCCACCGGCATCTCCTTCCCATTCCCGAATGTCGACGAAGTGACCCGCGATCGCCGCCGCCGCCGCCATCTGGGGTGAGACCAGATGCGAGCGCGCACCCTGCCCCTGACGGCCCTCGAAGTTCCTGTTGGAGGTCGAGGCCACGCGCTCGCCCGGCGCTGCGAAGTCGGGGTTCATTCCCAGGCACATCGAGCAGCCCGCGCCACGCCAGTCAAAGCCGGCGCGCTTGAACACCTCGTCGAGGCCTTCGCGCTCGGCCTGCGCCTTTACCTTCTGAGAGCCGGGGACAACCATCGCGTAAACGCCGTCGGCCACCCGGCGGCCACCCAGCACCGAAGCCGCGGCGCGCAGATCCCCGATCCGCGAGTTCGTGCAGGAGCCGATGAAGACGCGGTCCAGTGTGAGCTCGTCAAGCGCTGTGCCAGGCGTCAGGTCCATGTACTGAAGCGCGCGCTCGTCCTGCTCGGATGCGGGCTCGGGCACCGCCTCGGTGACCCCGATCACCATCCCGGGCGTCGTCCCCCAGGTGACCATCGGGCTGATCGCCGCCGCGTCCACCACGACCTCGCGGTCAAAGCTGGCGCCGGGATCGGTGCGAAGCGAGATCCAGTCGGCGGGCGGGACCTCTACGGGCGCCCCCGGGCGCCCGGCAAGAAACTCGAAGGTCGTCTGGTCCGGCGCGATCATCCCGGCGCGAGCACCGGCTTCGATCGTCATGTTGCAGACGGTCAACCGCCCCTCGATCGACAGCGCCTCGATCGCCGGCCCGGCGTACTCGACGACGTGCCCGGCCGCACCCGCGACGCCGATCTGGCCGATCGTCGCGAGGATCAGGTCCTTGGCGGTGACGCCGAAGCCGAGCGAGCCCTCGTAGCGGATGCGCATCGAGCGCGGCTTTGACTGCATCAGGCATTGCGTCGCGAGCACGTGCTCGACCTCGCTGGTCCCGATCCCGAAGGCGAGCGCCCCGAACGCTCCGTGGGTAGCCGTGTGGGAGTCGCCGCAAACGATCGTCATTCCCGGCTGGCTGACCCCGAGCTCCGGCCCGATCACGTGCACGATCCCCTGGTGCTCGGAGCCCAACGAGTAGACCGGAATCCCGAACTGCTCGCAATTGCGCTCCAGGGTCTGCACCTGGATCCGGGACAGGGAGTCGCGAATCTGCGCGGCCACCGGCGTGCCGTCGGTTGGCACGTTGTGATCGGCGGTCGCCAGCGTGCGGTCGGGCCTGCGCACCGTGCGCCCGGCGAGCGCCAGCCCGTCGAACGCCTGCGGGCTCGTGACCTCGTGCACGAGGTGCAGGTCGATGTAGAGGAGTCCCGGAGCGACCTCGTGGGCTTCCCAGATCTTGTCGAGCAGCGTCTTTGGCATTTGATCTAGCTCCTTCTAAGGCCCGCGCTGAGCACCGCCAGCAGGACGGCCTCCCCGGGCCCGGGGTTCTCGAAGTGGTGTGACAGGTCTGCGTCGAAGGTCACGCAGTCACCGGTGCGCAGCTCGCAGCGTCGTCCGTCGCAGACGAGCACCACGGTGCCCGACTGCACAAGCGCGGTCTCCCGGCTGCCAGGCTCGTGCATCGGCGGGTCACCCGGTCCTCCGGTGAGCGCACCGGGTGCCAGCGCGTGGCGCGAGAGCTCAGCGCGCTGGCCGGGCAGCGGCGGTGTCAGGATCTCGTAGCGGTGCCCGCGGGCACCGCCCGGCCCCTTGCGGCGCTCTGCCCTGCGCACGACGCTCACGGCACCGTCCTCATCCAAGCGCAAGAGCTGAGAGAGGCGCAGCTCCAGCCCGCCGGCGATCCGCTCCGCGAGCGCGACGGTCGGGCTGGTCTCACCGCGCTCGACCTGCGAGAGCATCGGCGCGCTCACGCCGCAGCGCAGCGACAGCTCACGCAATGAGAGCGACATCGCCTCGCGCAGCGCGCGCACGCGGGCGCCGAAGGCTCCGTGGAGAGCGAGTGGGTCTGCCCCGGGGGGTGGGTCGGCGAGTACGCTCATACAAGCGTACGTTATCACAGACAGCGATCAGGACGAAATGGTCGGCGCCGCGCGGCCTGCCCGCGGGCTGGCCGCGCGGGAAACGAGGGTGTCGCATGGCAGTCTGAGGTTGCGGAGATCAACGGCGGCCTCGTGGCGTTAGCCTCACTGAAGATGCTCTCGCCTCCAGACGTGCTCGTGCTCGGCGGCGGCGGCTTGCTCGGCGAAGCGTGGATGATGGGCGTGCTCGCCGGCCTCGAGGACGTGACGGGCTTCGACCTGCGCCGCTGTGAGCATTTCGTCGGCACCTCAGCGGGCGCGATCGTCGCCGCCCATCTGGCTGCCGGCAAAGCGCCACGGAGGCCGTCCTTCGTCGGGGCGGAGATCGAGGTCCGTGACGTCCAACCCGAGGGCACCCTGGTCACCGCGATGCTCGACGCCGCGCGGAGCGCAGGGGCCTGGGCGCTCGCCTCGAGCGCCACCTTCGCTCCGCTGGCGCTCGGACTCGCGGCCCCTGGCGGCGCAATCATGCGCGCGCTGGCACTCCGAAGCCTTCCCCGGCGCCACGGCGCCCTCGACGAGTTGCGAGCGGCGGTCGAGCGCTCGGGCGCGCGCTTCGACGGACGGCTGCGCGTCACCGCGGTCGAGCGCCAGAGCGGCCGCCGGATCGTGTTCGGCAATCCCGGCGCACCGAAGGCGACGGTCGGCCAGGCCGTCGAAGCGTCGTGCACCGTTCCGTGGCTGTTCGCGCCGGTCCGGATCGACGACCGCGAGTACGTTGACGGCGGCCTCTGGAGTCCGACGAACCTCGACATCGCACCGGCAGGTCGCGATACCCACGTGCTCTGCCTGAACCCCGCGGCGAGCATCGCGGGCAGCCACACGCTGGTCGGGGTGGTGCGCAACGTCGCCCGCTCCGCCGTCTCGCTCGAGACACTCGCACTGCGCCGCCGTGGGGCTGCGGTCCAGAGCGTCGCGCCCAACCTGGAGAGCGCCGCCGCGATGGGGTCGGACTTCGTGGACCGTGAGCCCCGCGGGCGGGTGCTTGCGGCGGGCTACCGCCAGGGGCTGGCGCTCGGGGGGAGCACTGACGGCTGAGGCGGGTCGGTGGTGCCGGGCTACGGCGCCCGGAGGGGCTCCGGAGTCGCGGCCGCCCCGGCTTGCGCTGTGGCGGCGGCCTGCGCGGTGGCGGTGGCGGCCTCGGCTTGCGCCGCGATCCCTCGGCGGCGCGCTGCATTTGACAGCGCGCGCACGTAGGCGCGGCCGGCGGCCTCGAGAATGTCGGTCGACACGCCCTGTCCCGAGCCGGTGACTCCGCCCAGCTCGAGCACCACCGATGTCTCTCCGAGCGCGTCCTCGCCGGCGGTGACCGCATCGACGCGGAACTCGCGCAGGCGGCCTTCGAGTCCCGTGGCGGTGTTGATCGCCCTGAAGATCGCATCGACGGGCCCGTCGCCGGTGAACGAGCCCACGACCTCCTCGCCCTCGGGCGTGCGGACGCCGACGGTCGCGTGCGGGGGGCGGCGCGAGGATGCCTCCACGTCGAACCACTGCAGCCCGAAGCTGGCGACCCCCTCGCGCAGCTCGTCGGTTGCCAGCGCCTCGAGGTCCATCGCCGTGACGTGCTTCTTCTTGTCGGCGATCTCCTTGAAGCGCTTGAACGCCGTGTTCAGCGCCGGCCCGGAGATCTCCAAGCCGAGCTCGGCGAGCGCCTGCTGGAGCGCATGGCGTCCGGAGTGCTTGCCGAGCACGATCGAGTTGGCATCCAGCCCGACGGTGGTCGCGTCCATGATCTCATAGGTCGAGCGCTCCTTGAGCACCCCGTCCTGGTGAATGCCGGACTCGTGCGCGAACGCGTTGCGGCCCACGATCGCCTTATTGGGCGCCACCGGGTAACCGGTCAGCCGGGAGACCAGGCGCGAGGTTCGGGCGAGCTCGTTGGTGACCGCAGCGGTGTGCAGCCCGACGTCGGCGTGCCGTGTGTGCAGCAGCATCACGATCTCCTCGAGCGAGGCGTTGCCCGCGCGCTCGCCGATGCCGTTGACTGCGCACTCGACCTGGCGCGCGCCCGCCAGCAGTCCCGCGAAGGAGTTGGCAACCGCCAGCCCGAGGTCATCGTGGCAATGGACTGAGAGCACGACATCGTGCAGGTCTGGCACCAGCTCGTAGAGCTGGTGCAAGTAGGCGGTGAACTCGTTTGGCATCGTGTAGCCAACGGTGTCAGGGATGTTGATCGTGCCCGCGCCCTCGTCGATCGCGATCTGGCACACCTCGGCGGTGAACTGCACGTCCGCGCGCGTTGCGTCCATGGGCGAGAATTCCACGTCCTCGCAATAGTGCCTGGCGTGCGCGACCCCGGCCCGGGCCTGGCCCGTGACGTCCTCACGCGTCGAATGGAACTGGTGGCGGATGTGGATGTCCGAGGTGGAGATGAAGACGTGGATCCGGGGGCGCGCGGCGTCCTTGACCGCGTTCCAGGCGGCGTCGATGTCGCCTACGTGCGGGCGCGCCAGCCCAGCGATCACCGGCGGCGCGGGGTCGAGCGCCTGGCGCGCGATCTCCCGCACCGCCTCGAAGTCGCCCGGTGAGGCGATCGGGAACCCGGCCTCGATCACATCGACACCCAACCGCGCGAGCTGCTGGGCGATCTCCAGCTTCTCCTGGGTGTTCAGCGAGATGCCCGGTGACTGCTCGCCGTCGCGCAGCGTCGTATCGAAGATCAAAACTCTGTTTGGATCCTGGTGCTTGGTCATGGTCACTCCTCGTAGAGCTCTCGAACTTGCTTCTCAGTAGGGCTGGTTCGCGGCTACGTGCGGCCGCCGGCGCGCTATTCCCCCCGAGGGGGGAGGAGAAGCAAGCGCGAAGCGCGAGCGATCAAGGGCGAGCGGAGCTCGCCCAGCAGCATCTCAGCGCGAGGCCGTGCGGCCCGGGGAGGAACACCATGTTCGAGGCTGAGCGCCATGAACGATGAGCGTAGCAGCGCCGTCCATGGCGCAGCGGCCCGGTCGCTCCTGGCAAGCGTGAGAGCGTCGGGCGGGGCGTACTGTCGCATCTACGCAGAGACGCTGGCCGATCGCCCGAAGCGGAAAAGGTCCAGCCGTACGGAAGCAATTGGGGGGCGCGCCGTCACAGCGTCACGCTGTGCCCGGCCTCGAACTCCTCGCTCGCGACGATCTGCTGCAGCACTTCCCGCGCAACCGCCACGTCGGTGGTGATCGCCATCGCGGCGAGGCGACCGTCTGCTTCTCTGCCTTCGCCCTCGGCCGGCTGGCGCCCGACGGCTGCCGAGACGATGTTGATGCCGTGGTCGCCGAAGATCGTCCCGACGCGCCCGATCATCCCGGGTACGTCGCGATAGCGCAGCAGCGTGATGTGGTCCTCTAGCTGGACGTCGAAGCGCTGACCCCAAGCCTCTAGCAGGTGGGGACGGTTGCGCGTGCCGATCAGGGTGCCGACGACGCGGACGTGAGCGTTGCCCTCGCTATCGGCTGGGCCGGCGTCACCAGCGCTGAGCGTCACCCGGATCAGGTCGGCGTAATCGCGAGCGCTCGTACGCTTGACCTCGGCGATCTCGATACCGCGCTCGTGAGCGATCGACGGGGCGTTGACCTCGTTGACCTCCTCCTCGGTGCGTCCGCGCAGCACGCCAAGCAGCACCTCGATCGACAGCAGGCGCGTGTCGCGCTCCGCGATCCGCCCCAGGAACTCGCTCTGCACGCGATCGACAGACGAGCCTTCAGCGAGCGCGATCGCAATCCGCCCGAGCGATCGACACAGCGGGCAGAACGGCCCCAGGACCTCCATGTCCTCGGCTGGGATCGCCGGCACGTTGACGGCACTCGTCACGACCCGACCGCTGAGGGCGGCGATCACCTGCTCTGCTGCCTGATAGCCCGCGCGATCGGTCGCCTCGGCCGTCGAGGCCCCCAAATGCGGAGTCACGATCACGTTCGCGTAGTGAAACAGAGAATGCTCGGTCAACGGCTCGGAGCTGAACACGTCGAGCGCCGCCCCCCCCACCTGGCCTGAGTGCAGCGCCGCGATCAGGTCCTCCTCTACGACCAGCGCCCCGCGGGCAACGTTCAGCACCCGCACGCCGGGCTTGCACTTCGAGAGCGCCTGCGCGTCCAGCCAGCCCGCGGTCTCCGGTGTGTTGGGCAGGTGCAGGGTGATGAAGTCGGCAGCCGCGTAGAGCTCGCCGGAGGACTGTGCTCTGTCGACACCGAGCTCGCGGTAACGCTCGGCCCCGACGAACGGGTCAAAAGCGATCACCCGCATGCCGAACGCCCGCGCCCGCTGCGCGACAAGCTGCCCGATCCGCCCGAAGCCGAGGATCCCGAGCGTCTTGCAGTACAGCTCGATGCCGGAGAACTTGGCGCGCTCCCAGGCCCCGCCTGTGAGCGAGGCGTGCGCCTGAGGAACGTTTCGCGCCAGCGCCAGCAGCAGCGCCATCGTGTGCTCGGCAGCCGTGATCACGTTCGACTGCGGGGCGTTGGCGACGATCACCCCGCGCTTGGTCGCCGCGGTGACGTCGACGTTGTCGACCCCGACTCCAGCGCGCCCGACCGCGCGCAGCCGGGTGGCCGCGGAGATCAGCTCAGCGTCGAGCTTCGTCGCGGAGCGAATCAGGACCCCGTCGTAGTCTCCGATTCGCGCCTCGAGCTGCTCGCGCGTCCAGCCGTCGCCGAGGTCGACGTCGAAGTGCTCACGCAAGAGTGCTATTCCCGAGTCGCCGATCTTCTCCGCCACCAGCACCCGAGGGCGGGGGCTGGCTGGGGTAGGGGCGTCGGTTGGGGCGCGGGTGGGACTCGGATCGGTGGCGCTCATGACCGGCGCTCCAGTACCCAGTCGATGCAGGCCGTCAGCGCCTGCACCTCGGACGGGTCGGTCGCCGGGAACATTGCGATCCGTAGCTGGTTGCGCCCCAGCTTGCGATACGGCTCGACATCGACGATGCCGTTGGCGCGCAGCGTCGCCGCGAGCGCCGCGGCATCGACCTCGTCGTCGAAGTCGATCGTCCCGACGACGAGCGAGCGCTTGGCGGGGTCGGCGACGAACGGCATCGCGTGAGGGTGCGATTGCGCCCAGCCGTAGAGGTGCTCTGAGGACGCGGCCGTGCGGCTGACCATCGCATCGAGCCCGCCGCGCTGCAGCATCCACTCGAGCTGGTCGGCGAGCATGAACAGGGTGGCGATCGCCGGCGTGTTGTATGTCTGGTCCTTGCGGGAATTGTCGAGTGCGCTCTGGAGCGAGAGGAAGTCTGGGATCCAGCGTCCCGATCCGCTTGACGGGCGCCCCGACGCGATCTCCTCGATTCGCTGCTGTGCCGCCGGGCTCAGCAGCGCAAGCCAGACCCCGCCGTCGGAGGCAAAGCCCTTCTGGGGTGCGAAGTAGTACGCGTCCACCTGGGAGAGATCGACCGGCAGCCCGCCTGCCCCGGATGTAGCGTCGATCAGGACAAGCGCTGGGCCTTCTGATCCGGCTGGTCGGGTCACCGGGACCATCACCCCGGTCGAGGTTTCGTTCTGCGCCCACGCCAGCACATCGGCGCGGGCATCGGCGACCGGCGCGGGCGCATCGCCGGCCGGCGAATCGATGATGACCGGTGCGTCCAGGAAAGGCGCCTCACGGGTGCAAGCGGCGAACTTCGATGTGAACTCGCCGTAGACGAGATGGTGCGCGCGCTCGCGCACCAAGCAGCATGTCGCGGCGTCCCAGAACGCGGTGGTGCCTCCGTTCCCGAGCGCCACCTCGTAGCCATCGGGGACCGTGAACAGCTCGCGCAGCCCTGCTCTGATCCGGGCCACCAGCGTCTTGACCGGGGGCTGGCGGTGCGAGGTGCCCATCGGGGCTAGGGCGGAGGAGGCCAGATGCTGAAGCTGCTCCGGGCGCACGCGCGAAGGCCCCGAACCGAATCGCCCGTCGGCGGGCTTCAGCTCATCGGGGATCTGCAGGGCGGCGTCGATGTGGGTCACGGGGGCTCCTCGAAGTGACTACATGGGTGGCCTCGGGGCAACGGGGCGAACTGATGCGTCTGGCATCCGAGGGTTGGATGCCAGACGCGACAGTTCACGCCAGCACCCGGTTGCACCGGGACGGCAGGGGCCCGAAACCCGAACCTACTCGGCGAACTCCGTGTCGATCCAGTCCATCTGCGCGCGCAGGTCCTTGCCGACTACTTCGACCTGGTGGCCGGCCTGCTCCTCGCGCATGCGCTTGAAGCTCTCCTGGCCGGCACGATTCTCGGCGATCCACTCGCGGGCGAAGTCGCCCGACTGTATTTCCGCCAGCACCTGCTTCATCGCCTGCCGGGACTCCGCGCCGATCACGCGCTTGCCGCGCGTCAAGTCTCCGTACTCGGCGGTGTTGGAGATCGAGTACCGCATCCCCGCGATTCCCTTCTCGTGCAACAGGTCGACGATCAGCTTGAGCTCGTGCATACACTCGAAATACGCCAAGCGCGGGTCGTAACCGGCTTCGACGAGCGTCTCGTACCCGGCGCGAACCAGCTCCGTGACACCCCCGCAGAGCACCGCCTGCTCGCCGAACAGGTCGGTTTCGGTCTCGTCCTTGAATGTGGTCTCGATCACGCCTCCGCGCGTCGCGCCGATCCCCTTGGCGTAGGCCAGTGCGAGCGCGAGCGCACCGCCGCTCGGGTCCTGGTGGACGGCGACGAGCGCCGGCACGCCGGAGCCTTCCAGGAACTGTCGGCGGACCAGATGGCCGGGCCCCTTCGGCGCCACCATCGCGACGTCGACGTCCGGCGGCGCCACGATCAGGTCGTAATGGATCGAGAAACCGTGCGAGAACAGGAGCAAGTTTCCCTCGGCGATCCCATCCTTGACACCGGACTCCCAAACCTGGCCGTGGAGCTCGTCGGGGACGAGCATCATCACCACGTCGCCCTCGCTCGCCGCATCGGCGGGCCCGGCTACGCGCAGCCCGTGCTCACGCGCCTTTGCGACGCTGCTCGAATCGGGACGCAGCCCAACGACCACCGAGACTCCGGAATCCTTCAGGTTCAGGGCGTGAGCGTGGCCCTGAGAGCCGTAACCGATGATCGCGACGGTCTTTCCGTCGAGCTTGTGGAGGTCTGCGTCATCGTCGTAGATCATGCACCGGAAGGCTACATGACCCGCCGTGGATATCGTGACTCGCTCTGTGCTGTTAGGCCGGACGCTCCGATCAGCGAACCGGAAATCCTACGCGCGCCAGGAGCGGGCTTGGCCTCGCGGGCGGGGCAGGCTGACGCCACGAAGACCGACCCGCCTGAAGCTCTCCACCTGAGCACTATCCGCCACCGAACTGCCGCCGCAGCGCAAGCACGTTGTTGACGTACTGCTGGGTCTCCGGAAAGAGGCCGAATTGACGAACGGACGACAGACCCTGGTAATACGCGGCCGCCGCGAGGCTCGGATCGCCCCCAGTCGAGCTCAGCAGCGAGTGCAGGAGCAGCACGCCGCCGCGGACGTTGCCGAGTGGGGAGGCTGGCGCCAGCGGCGTCGCTCCCGCCAGGTTCTGGCCAATCCAGCTCCATGTCCCGGGAAGGATCTGCATCACCCCGCGCGCGTTGGCGCTGGATAGCGCGTTGTTGTTGAAGCCGCTCTCCTGCCAGCCGATCGCTTGCGCGAGCGATGGCGGAACCCCGTTGGCGGCGGCGACCGAGCCGATCTGGCCTGCCGTGACGCGACCGGGAGTCGGGTAAGGCGGCCCGCCGGCCGAGCTTTGAGGAAGGCTTCCAGCAGACGGGGCCCCGGCGGAAGCGACGGACGGGGATGAAGCGGACGAAGCGACGGGCGCGGACGCAGCGGACGAAGCGCCCGCACCGGAGAGCCTCAGAATCGAGCCCGCGAGCATCGGGGCATTCGGATCGATGCCGTTGGCGGCTGCCAGCTCGGCGATCGTCAGGCCGGCGCGCCCCGCGATCGCCGAAAGGGTGTCGCCGGGCTGGACCACGTATGACCCGGCGCTCGCAGGCGAAGGGCTCGCGGCGACCGTCGCCGTGCTCCCGCCTGCCGCCGACCCACCGTCGTCGCTGTCATTGTCGCCATCTCCCGCCGACACGCTGTCGTCGCTGTCATTGTCGCCATCCCCCGCCGACGCTGTGCCCGCTGCAGCCGTAGGGGTGCTCCCAGCTTGGGCAGCACCACTCGACTGCGCCGGGACCATCAGCGTGGAGCCGGCGACCAGCGTCGCGTCCGGGGCAAGGCCATTGGCGGCGGCGAGCTGATCCACGGGCAGCCCATCGGCAGCCGCAACCGAAGTCAGCGACTCCCCGGGTGCAACGGAGTGTGGGAACGCAGCCGAGGCGGCCGCCGGGGCGCAGAGCATCGTGGCAGCCACAATCGGCAGGAGGGCGCGCAACCGCATGGTGCGCAGTCTGACCCGGAATCGCTTCGGCGGAAAGGGCTGCAATCCTCCTTTCAGCCTGCAAGATGCGTTTCACCGCCTCACCCATTCATGGTGGCCTCGTCGAGCCGGCCCAGCTCCGTCTCCCTCTCTGCGTACGAGAGGCTGAGCGCGAGAGCGTCCATATGGTTCGCTAGACGACCAGGCTCAGGCTGGGCGCGGGGCGCCGTACGGTTTTCGGGCACGGCCCTCCTATACTCGGCGGCATGCCGAGCCACGTGATCCTCTTCTCCACTGATTCCTGCAACTTCTGCGAGCACGCCAAGTCACTGCTCTCAAAGCGCGGCGTAGCGTTCGAAGAGGTCAATCTGGCCGAGCACCCGGAGCTCCAGACGGAGCTTGCGAGCGTCACCGGACTCACGAGCTTCCCCCAGATAATCGTCGACGGGGAGACTCTCGGCGGGCTGAACGAGCTCAGGGGCGCCGATAAGAGCGGTGCGCTCGCCTCATGGAGCGCCTAGCGCTCCCTGGGCAGTCCTGTCCGCGAGCAGTAGCCCCACCGGTAAGGGGCACCCGTCAGAATTATTGCGGGCTCCGGCGGCGTCTGGACGCGCCTGACGCCACCGGCTCGACCTCGCGTACCACCAGTACGATCGGGTCGAGCCGGCGACGCCAGACACGCCCAGCCACTCGCCAGATCACCGCACTAATTCTGACGCGCACCCTAGCCATCCCAGTTCGCCGCAGCCACCCCGGATAGCTCACCCGCTCGCCACGGCGACCAGCGAGCTTCCCGGAAAGCGCACCGACCCGTCTGCTGCGGTGAACGGCGCCGTCAGCGACACGATCTCCCGCTCCAGCTCAGTATCCTGCTCAGTGCAGAGCGTGCTTCGGATCTCGGAGAACGAGCGCGAGAGGTCTAGCGTCTCCTGCAGGTAGGAGCCCAAGCTCGGATACGCGCGGTCCACCTCAACCACCTCAACTAGCGCCTGCACGAACCCCGCCGACTCGAGCATCTCCCGCAGGCGCCCTGGCGCCGCGAGCGCGAACATGCCGGGCGCGGCGGGATCCGGAGGCGAGCTGTGGCCTAAGGCCACGAGCGCTCGCCCGGGAATCGTCGCCCAAGGATTACGCTCGCAAGCGTCCCAAACCGCCAGCGCGATCCGGCCGCCGGGGCGAAGCACCCGACGCGCCTCGCCGAATGCGGCGCCGGGGTCGGCGCTCAGCATGAAGCCCCAGCGGCACAGGATCGCGTCGACGCTCGCGGCCGGCAGATCGATCCACTCGAGCCTTAGGCGGCGGAACTCGACGTTCTCGATCCCCAGCTTCGAGGCACGAGCCCGTGCCACCTCGAGCATCGCTTCGGCGCCGTCACTGCACACGAGAATGCCGTCGGTCGGCTGCGCGGGCAGAGCCCGAGCGATCTGCGGCGCGGCGAGAAAGCCCGTGTCGCCTGGCCCAGCCGCCAGCTCCAGCACGCGCTGACCCGGTTCGAGCCCCAGGTGCTCGATCATCCACTCCGACACAGGCATCGAGAATTCGCGGAACCGATCCGCTTGCCGGCCCCACCCCGCCGCGGAGCGCTCCCACCCCTCAGCGGAGCGCTCCCACCCCTCAGCCAGCTCCTCCCGCCTCGAATCCAGACCCGAATCGCCCATGCACCGGATCATACGAGTGGCGTCTCGAGGGGACGCCAGACAGAGGGGTGGACGACAGAGGGGTGGACGCCGAATCAGTTCGCTCAGGCCACCGCCTCGCCTATCGCAACTCCCGTCGCAACAGCTTCCCGCCGTCGGATCGCGGGAGCCGGTCGGAGAACGCGATCGCCTTGGGCACCTTGAAGCCCGCCAGCCGCGCGGCGCAATGGGCACGCAGCTCTTGCACCCCGACGCCGCCGGCCGCGCCACCGTCCACACAATCCGCGCCACCGTCCACACAATCCACGCCGCCCTCCCAACCAAGACCCTCCCGCAACACGACAGTCGCCACCACCGCTTCCCCCCACTCGGTGTCCGGCCGGCCAAAGACCGCTGCGTCGGCGACAGCGGGGTGCTCGAGCAGCACCGATTCGACCTCGAGCGGCGCGACGTTCTCGCCCCCGGTGACGATCGTGTCGGCCTTGCGGCCGGAGATGCGCAGCCGGCCGCGGCCGTCGAGCTCCCCCAGATCCCCGGTTGCAAGCCAGCCATCGGACGCGATCGAGCCGGGGGCGATCGTCGGCCCGCGCACCAGCACCTCGCCGTCGTCCTGCGCGATCCGGAGCTCGACTCCCATCAGCGGCCACCCTGCAGTGGCGATCTGCGAGCACGCCTCCGTCATCCCGTAGCTCGCCGCCACCGGTATCCCGGCTTCCCGCGCCCGCGCCAGCAGCGCGGCCGGCGCCGGAGCGCCCCCCAGCAGCGCCCAGCGCAGCGTCGGCGGGTCGTGCAGACCCGCCGCGAGCAGCCGTGAGAGCATCGTCGGCACGAGCGAGACGAGCGTGATCCGCTGTGCGCTGTCCATCAGCGCCGCGCACACGCGCTCGGCGTCGAAGCGCTGGTGCACGATCGCCGTCGTCCCGTAGATCGCACTGCGGATCGCGACGGACAGGCCGCCGACGTGGACAAGCAGCATCGGGCACAACCATCGCTCGTGCGCGTCCAAGCCGAGCGCCACCGCGGAGCCCAGCGCGCTTGCAAGCCAGTTGCCATACGTCAGCTCGACTCGGCGCGGCGACGCCGTCGTACCGGAGGTGTGCATCACCACCGCTACCCGATCGAGCTCGAACCCGGTCACGCCTTGCAGCGGCGGCCCGGCCAGCACGCCGTCGACGAGCGTGGCGGTCCCCGCCGCCAGTGGTGCGCGCTCTGCCGCGCCAAGGCGCAGGTCGATCGGGACCGCGGCGGCACCAGCGAGCAGACAGCCGTGCACGGCGATCACCAGTTCCTCGCTGGAGCCCAGCGCCAGCGCCACGCGATCCCCTGGCGAGACGCCCCGCTCGCGCAGAGCCCCAGCCGCCCCCAGAGCGCGAGCTTGAAGCTCGGCATATGAAAACGCCACGTCCTCCCCGCTCAGCGCCACGCGGTCGGGGTGCATCGCAGCCGCGCGCGAAAGCCAGTGCTCCATGCACGAAACGGTAGTCTCAGGCGCCGCCCAAAGAACGCCCACTCAATTCCGGCCAAACCAGGCGCCCCTCCGGTGAGCGCCACCCAACGATCCACCCACCCACCGAACCAGGCGCGCCCAAGGAGGATCCGACTTGTCAGTCACCTGGCAGTCCGCCGGTGAGTACTCCGACATCCGCTACGAGCTCTCGACCGGCGCCGCCGATGGTGATGTTGGTATCGCCAAGATCACCATCAACCGTCCCGAGGTTCGCAATGCGTTCAGGCCCGAGACGATTATCGAGCTCTCTGACGCCTTCGAGCGCGCGCGTGAGGATCTGGATGTCGGCGTGGTGATCCTCACGGGGCAGGGACCGGACGCTTTCTGCTCGGGTGGCGACCAGCGACTCAGGGGTGAGCGCGGCGGCTACCTGGCAAGCGACGAAGCCGGACGGCGCGGGATCGGGCGCTTCCACGTGACCGACCTGCATGTCCAGATCCGGCGCATGCCTAAACCAGTGGTGGCGATGGTCGCGGGCTACGCGATCGGTGGCGGGCACGTCCTGCACATCGTTTGCGATCTCACGATCGCCGCCGAGAACGCCCGCTTCGGTCAGACCGGGCCCAGGGTCGGGTCCTTCGACGGCGGCTTCGGTGCGAGCGTCCTTTCCCGCCTGGTAGGCCCGAAGAAGGCCAAGGAGATCTGGTTCTTGTGCCGCCAGTACGACGCGCAGGAGGCGCTGCGGATGGGGATGGTCAACGCGGTTGTCCCACTCGAGCGCCTCGAGGCCGAGACCGTCGCCTGGTGCCAGGAGATGCTCGCGCTCTCGCCGTTCGCGCTGAGGCTCTTGAAGGCGAGCTTCAACGCCGACGAGGATGGCCTCTCCGGAATCCAGCAGCTCGCCCACGACGCCAACCTGCTCTTTTACATGAGCGAGGAGGCCCAGGAGGGTCGCAGCGCCTACGCCGAGAAGCGCGTGCCCGACTTCTCGCGCTTTCCCCGGCGGGCGTAGGCGTGAGCATCGCCGCGACGATCCCGAGCGGCGTGCGCGTCTGGTTGATGGCCGCGCGGCTGCGAACGCTGCCGGTGTCAGTCGCCCCGGTGCTCGTCGGCACCGCGCTGGCCGGCTACATCCACGCATTTCACCCGCTGCGGTTCGTGGCGGCACTCGTCGGCGCCGTCTTCATCCAGGTGGGCACCAACCTGTCAAACGACTACTCCGATGCGCGGCGCGGCGCCGACAGCGATGACCGCCTGGGCCCGGTCCGCGTGACCGCCGGCGCGCTGGTGCCGCCGGGGCGCGTGCTGGTCGCGACCTACATCTCGTTCGGGATCGCGGTACTCGCCGGCATCTATTTGATCGCTGTGGCCGGCTGGCAACTGCTGCTCGTCGGCGGCGCCTCGATCCTCGCGGGCGTGCTCTATACCGGCGGTCCACGTCCATACGGCTACGAGGGACTCGGCGAGGTGTTCGTCTTCCTCTTCTTCGGGATCGTCGCGGTCGCGGGCTCGTTCTTCGTCCAGGTGACCCACGTGAGCTGGGAGGCATTCGCACTCGCGATCCCCGTCGGCCTGCTGGCGGCGGCGATCCTTGTCGCCAACAACTGCCGGGACATCGACACAGATCGCCGCGCGGGCAAGCGAACCTCAGCGGTCCGCCTCGGCCGTCAGCGGACGCGGTCGCTGTTCGCAGCGCTCATCTATCTCGCATACCTGCTCGCCCCGCTCACCTGGCTCTTCGGCCCGCTGAGCGCTTGGCTGCTGCTGCCGTGGCTGAGCCTGCCCGCCGCCGCGGCGATCGTCCGGGTGCTGCGAAACCGCACCGACGGACCGTCGCTCAACCAGGCGCTCGCACAGACCGGGATGCTGCAGCTCGCGTTCTGCATGCTGCTGGCGGCAGGCCTGCTGCTGAGCCGCGCGTGACGTTGACGGTCCAATCTCCGCGCGTACGCTGCCGAGCGTTCAAGGCTCCCGCGCGCGCCGTTCGCCTGGCCGTTCGAGTGCTCTGGAAACCGGTCCGGCCGGCACCGCACCGCAGCCGCAGAGCCCCCAAATTCAAATTCATTGCGCAGACCTTGGCGTGGACATCGCCGCAGCCACGAGTAAGCCGAATATCGGCAGCACAAACACCCCGATGCTGAACCCGCCGATCAAGGCGAACACTCCCAGCAGGCTGATCAATGTCCAAGCAAGCCTTCGTGGCGCACGGTTCTCGGTCGTGCATCCCCGGTTTAGTGCGAGCCAGGTCAGTGTTGTGAGGGCCAAGGGCGCGGCCAGCGCGGGAAGAATCCTCGGACCGTTCTCGTCGAGGAGCATCACGCAGCCAACGACCAGCAGGCCGAGTGACCACGCGAATGCAGCTACCGTCAGCCAGAACGCACGGCGTCCCGAATCACGACGTGGCAAGGTCACTCTGGCGAGTATGGCGAGAACCGTCTTGCCGCGGATGGATTGGGTCCTACGCTCCACCCAGTCCGGGACTGCAGTCAGATCTCTAGATCTGTCGGACCAGTCCACACCGCGCGCTGTTCGCAGCCCTCACCTTCCCCGCGCGTGACGTTGAGCCTCCAGCCTCCCCGCGCCTGCCCTTGAAGGTCCAACTTCGTTTGATAGAGGCGCGCTTGCGCGCGCCTTTTGTTGGCTCCCGGGGCTCCGTACTCGTGCGCGAGCTCCTACTGCTCCACCTGCAAGACTCAGCTGGGAACGTCGGCTTCGGCGAAGCCGCGCCGCTGCACTACTACGACGGAGTAACGATCGCCGATGTGCACGCCGCGCTGGAGGATTGCCGGGCGCTCTTGACCGATGGCGAAGAGCGCCCGCGCTCGGAGCTGCTCAGCACCTGCGCGGCGGCGGCGGCCCTCCCCCAGGCGCTCGCCGCGATCGATCTCGCGCTCTGGGACCTCGCCGGCTGCCGGACCGGGCAACCGGTCTGGCGGCTGCTCGGAGCACCGGAGCCCCTGGCAGTGCAGGTGAATGAGACGATCGGGGCTGTCGATCGCGCGGGCGCGGCCTCGGAGGCCACCGCCGCCCGCAGGGCCGGATTTGGCACGGTGAAGGTCAAGGTGGGAGTCGGCGACGACGCCGGCCGGCTGGCTGCGGTGCGCGCGGCCGCCGGACCCGGGATGGAGATTCGGCTCGACGCGAACGGAGCGTGGTCAGAGGATCAGGCGCTGGCGGCGCTGGGCTCGCTGGAGCCGATAGGACTCGAGCTGTGCGAGGAGCCGGTCTCGGGCCTGCGCGCGGTCGCTCGCGTTTGCGCGCAAACGCCAGTCGCAGTGGCGATCGACGAGAGCGCGGGCCTTCCTGGAGCGTTCGGCCAGCGCGCCTGCGACGCGGTGTGCCTCAAGGTCGCGCGCTGCGGAGGTATCTCCGGCGTGATCGAGGCCGCCGGACAAGCCCGGGCCGCGGGCTACGAGGTCTATCTCGCCTCGACCCTCGACGGCCCGCTCGGGATCGCAGCCGCGCTGCACACGGCGGCGGCGCTGGCCCCGGATCGGGCGTGCGGCCTGGCGACGCTCGGGATGTTCGAGGGCCGTCCGGATGTATTGCCGGCGCGCGGCGGGCGGATCGCGGTCCCCGATGGGGCCGGGCTCGGGGACGGGCTGCTGTCGTGGTACGACTGATGGCAGATCCTGAAGCCTGTCAGTCCCTTGCGGTCTGGCGGCCCGCACCCAACCCGCCGCGAGATCGGACTCGAGAGGTCAGAGGATGGGTCACCGCGCCGCCGCCGGAGCCCTAGCGCAGCGTCCGGCTGCCTGTCTAGTGTGTTAGCGATGAGGCTGGAAGATCGGCTTGATTTGAGCGATGGCTCTACGACGACGCATCAGGTCTGAGAGCCGCGCCCGGTACTACATCCGTGCGGAGGCGGCGAAGCGCGGATGGAGTCTCGCGCATGTGAGCGCCCAGGGGGACTGCCTGGAGGAAAATGAGATCACGTCCCACTTCGGGGCGATCGGGCTGGGGCTGGACAAGCCGGACTTCGTGCTTTGCCTCGGTGGCGAGCCCGCGGTGGTCGTCGAGGCCAAGAACGAGGCCGGCTTGCTGGCGACGGCAATACGGGAGGCGATCGGCTATGCCGATCGAATCAACCAGCACGGGAGACATCGCGTCCGGGTCGTAGTTGGGGCGGCAGGGGAGCGGGACGCCGGTTTCGCCATCGAGGTGCGCTTCCTGTCGCCGGCAGGGTGGGTGCCCCTATCATCGTACGGATACGCGCTGACTGCCTCTCCGTCGAAGCGAGAGGCAGAGCTGGCGGTGATGGCGGATGACGGAACGACAACCGTTTCGGTGCCCGCCGGTCGGGAGTTCATCGACGCCGCTGTCGAGCTGAGTCGAATCTTGCGCTCGGCCAAGGTGGAGGCGCCGCTGCGACCAAAGGTCATCGGGGCGATCGTGATGGCGATGTATGAGGGCACCGTCGATGCAACGCCTGAGAATGCCCTGGCGAGCGTCAATGACTTGGCCGAGCGAGGCATTCGGAGCGCCACCGACATCCCTGACGCCACCAAGGATCTGCTTGTCGAGACGCTGCGCTTGACGACCGCGGACTTCGATCGGCTGGCGCCGTCCATCCGACGTGCGGTGTCGATCCTCCGACGGTTGAACGTCCGCGCCGTACTCCAGACCGACACCGACTTCCTGGGAATGTTCTACGAGGCGTTCCTGCGATATGGCTATGACAACAACGCGCTCGGGATCGTGTTCACTCCCCGCCACATCACGCGTTTCTGCGCGGAACTGACCGAGGTGAGCGCTTGCGATCGGGTGATCGACGTTGCTTCGGGCACGGGTGGCTTTCTCGTCGCGGCCTTCGATCGAATGATTGGGGGTGCGAGGGGCGCAGCGTCCGTGGCGAAGATCAAGGGCTCCATTCAGGGCTTCGATACGAACCCGACCGTCTGGGCTCTGTCGATGCTCAATATGTTCTTCCGGGGGGACGGCAAGAGCCACATGGACCTTGGGTCATGCTTCGACGCAACCACCCGCACGCTGGTCTCCAAGGCATTCACGCGCGCGTTCTTGAACCCGCCCTTCTCTCAAGACGACGAGCCGGAGAGTGCCTTCATCGACGCGGCGCTCGAGGCGCTGGAACCGGGTGGCATCCTTGCTGCGGTCGTCTATGCCGGTGTGTTGGCTGACGATCAGCACCGGCGATGGCGGCGGGAGCTGCTTCGCAAGCACAGCCTCCTGGGGTTGATCAGCCTGCCCGAGGATCTCTTCTATCCCACGGCGGCCCCGACCTCGATCATCGTCGCGGAAGCTCACGTGCCGATGACGGGGGATCGGCCGGTTGCGATGGGTCGCGTGTGGAACGACGGCTATGAGAAGCTCAAGAACCGCCGCGTCGAACGCGCAGGCGCGCAGCTCGACGAGATGCAGGCGGCGTTCAAGGCTGTCTGGGCTGGGCACGAGCCGCAGTCAGAGCTGTGCACCGTCATTACCGCCGATCAACTCTCAGACGGAGCCGAGTGGAGCCCGCAGCAGTGGCTCCCGCAGCCCGATCCGGGCGAAGGAGAGCTCGTGGTCGCGCAGCACATGACGTTGCGCTCGGTGTACCAGGTCGTAGCCCGCTATCCGGAACTGGCCGATGAAGCGCTTGATGACTTTGGCGCGGCGTCGGAGAATCTGCCGGACATTCCCTACGATCGCAGAGCCCCGGTCCGAGAGTTCTTCGAGGTCGTGAATGGCAAGAGCACGGGGGAGCGGAACTACCTCGACGGGGCGACGCCATATGTGTCGAGCGGGGATGCCAGCAACAGCATCATCCGGCTGGTCGACGCTGCCGAGGAGGAGGCGTTCGAGAATGGTGGCATCACCGTAACCGCCTTTGGCTCGGCCTACCTGCAGCCCTGGCGGTTCATTGGGCGGGGCAATGGAGGAAGCTCAGTCCGCGTCTTATTGCCGCGCTACCGCATGTCTGTCGGCGAGCTGCTCTGGTTCGCTTCCCAGATGAACGCCCAGCGCTGGCGGTTCTTCTACGCGCGCATGTCGATCAAGAGCCGCATCGAGCGCCTTGAAGTAGCCAGCCCGGCTGTGGCCATGCCCGACGCCGGATCGAGCCTGACCGAGAACCTTCGCACCTTCAGGGACAAGCTCGAGGAGCTGAGCGCCCTGACGCCTTAGTCCTGCCGCATCTCCCTGCAAGCACTCATCGGGCGTGATGACACGCTCGGCGGTCTGCATGTCGGCTGTGGATCGCAGGCTACTGCTCGAAGAGCTCTGCAAGCGACAGCGCGAAGCCCGGCAGGAGGGGCGAAATCAGGTCGGCCGGCGCCCGCAGCTCGTCAGTCAAGTCGAGTTCCGCGGCGCCGGCAGTCGATCGCTTGAAGATGACCACGCTCTCGGTAGCGATGTCGACCAGCCACAGCTCTGCCACGCCGAAGCGCTCGTAGTACTCACGCTTGTGACCAAGATCGTACTTCCACGTGCTCGGCGATCGGATCTCGGCGACGAGGTCTGGCGCCGGCACCCAACGCCCCGGATAACCGGGCCGGCGGTCTTCCCGAAACCAGCTCACGTCCGGTCCGAAGACGTTGTGCTCGTCGAGGCGGACGTTGACCGGCAGGGTGACGACGCCGCGGCCCGAGGCGGCGTTCGTCCAGGAGCGAAGCGCAAAGGCAATCCTGAGTGTCAGCTCCTGATGCCAGAACGTCGGGTCGTCCATCACGACCCGGCCGTCGATGAGCTCGATGAAGTGCTGCTCTTCACCCTGCAGGTACTCCTCGGCGGTGATGAGGCGCTCGGCGGTCTCCATCTCGGCTCGATCTTAGCGCTGGTGGACAGGGGCGCGGGCATGCATGCTCTCTGGCCCAGAGCCCGCAGGCGCCGAGATTCACCCCCCGGAAATCCTTCGTTCCCGGGTCAGGAGGCTCCTCTCTCCCGCGATGATCGCCGCCACGCGCTCGGGCGCCTCGAGGTGGACCGCATGACCGGCGCCGGCCACGACCACGAGGCTCGCATCCGCGACGGCGAGCGACATCCGCTCCGCGATCGCCCTGAACTTCAGGTCGCGCTCGCCCGCCACGAGGCTGACCGGCGTTCGGAGCTCTGTGAGCCGGTCCCAGAGGGACGGGAGCGCGCCCGTGCCCAGGCCGCGCAGTGCGCGCGCCAAACCTGCCGGCGTGCTTCGCAGGCGGTCCGCGTGGACGGCCGCGGCGACCGCGGGGGGCTGACCGGCGAGCACCGGTGCCTGCGCCCATCGCTGGGCGAAGCGGTCGATGCTGGTGCGCTCGATCTCATCGGCGAGGCGCTCGTCCTCGGCGCGCCGGGCGGCGCGCCGAGCGGGATCGGCGATTCCCGGGCTGGCGCCGATCAGGACCAGGCTCTTCACTCGGTCGCCGAGCGCGAGCGCCGCGTGCAGCGCGATCCGCCCGCCCATCGAGTAGCCCACCAGCGTGAACGACGAGGGCGTGAGCTCGTCCAGGTCGCCTATCACGGCGTCCAGCGTGACCGGTGAGAAACCCGACGCCGAGCCGTGCCCCCAGATGTCGGGCGCCAGCGCCCGGTAGCGTGTCCCGAGCGCCGCCAGGACCGGCTCCCAGCTCGCCCCGGTGTGCGTGAAGCCGTGGAGGAGAGCAACGGTGGCATCCATCAGACGAGCATCATGACCCACATACCCGTATCACCCACATACCCGTATCACCGGACCCGTATCACCAGCAGGCCCACATCACCAGCAGACCGATCGTGACCGCCCCCGCTGCCACGACCACCCCAACCGGCACAAGGGACACCTACCTGCTCCTGCGCGCGTTTTGCGACGAGCTGGCGCGGTGCGGCGTGCGCCACGCCTGCACCTCACCCGGGTCGCGCTGCGCACCGATCGTGCTCTCGCTGGTGCGCGAGCCGGGGATCGACTGCTGGTCACACATCGACGAGCGCTGCGCGGGCTTCTTCGCGCTTGGTGGCGCCAAGGCCTCCGGAGCGCCGGTAGCGATCACTTGCACCTCGGGCACGGCGGCAGCGAACCTCGCCCCGGCGGTGACGGAGGCTTTTCAATCCCGCGTGCCACTGATCCTCCTGACTGCGGACCGTCCGCCAGAGCTACGTGAAGTCGGCGCCGGCCAGACAATCGACCAGCTCAAGCTCTACGGCGACGGCGTCAAGTGGTTCTTCGAGGTGGGCGTCCACGACGCGACACCCGAGCGCTTGCGATGGATTCGTGCGCTCGCCTCCAGGGCCTGCTGGACGGCGCTGGACGGAGCCCCCGGTCCGGTGCATCTCAACTTCCCGCTGCGCGAGCCGCTGGTGCTCGCCGAGCGGCTGCCCGCCGAGCCCGGCGGGCGGGCAGCCGGTAAAGCCTGGATCACTCGGGCGCCCCGCGCACGAGTGCTACCCGCCCGGCCGGAGCTTCCGGCCCGTGGTGTGATCGTCGCCGGGGCCTGCGGGCACGACCCGGGACTCGGCAGCGCGGCGTCACGGTTCGCGCTCCTAGCGGGCTATCCACTGCTCGCGGACCCGTTGTCGGGTGCGCGACGCGGAACGGCCGCCGTCGCCCATTACGACGCGCTGCTGCGCGACGAGCGCTTTGCCGGCGCGATGGCCCCCGAGCTCGTGATCCGCGTCGGGGATCTGCCGACCTCCAAGGCGCTGCGCTCCTGGCTGACTTCGCTGAAGGACGTCGCCCAGGTGGCGCTCGGCCCCGAGGCGGCGCGCCAGGACCCGAGCAGCTCGTTGACCGCCGCCCAACCCGGCGACCCGGTGGCGGGGCTGGAGAGCTGGTGCCCGGGGGACCCGGTGGCGGCGCGGGAACGAGGAAACGCGGGCGCGCCACTTGACCCGGCTTGGCTGGCACGGTGGCGGGCCGCCGACGACGCGGCCGCAGAGGCGATCGCGCTGGCGCTGGGCGAAGAGCTCTCGGAGCCGCTTGTCGCCGCCAGGCTCGGCGAGTGGCTCCCCGCCGGCGCGACACTGTTCGTCGCCTCCTCGATGCCCGTGCGCGACGTAGAGCTTTGCTTCCCCGCCCGCGAGCCATCACCGCGCGTGCTCTCAAACCGCGGCGCGAACGGGATCGACGGCACCGTCTCCGCGGCGTTCGGCGCAGCCGCGGTGAGCACCGGCCCGGTAGTGCTCTTGATCGGAGACGTTGCGCTCGCCCACGACATCGGCGGCCTGCTGGCGGCCCGTCGCCTGCACCTGCCACTGACGATCGTGCTGCTCAACAACGACGGCGGCGGGATCTTCCACTTCCTCCCGGTCGCCGGGGAGGATGCAGTCGAGGCCGATGCGTTCGAGCGCCACGTCGCCACGCCGCACGGACTGGACTTCGCGCATGCCGCCGCGCTGTACGGTTGTGGCTACGAGCGCCCGGAGAGCATCGACGCGCTGGGGGCTGCGTTGGGGCGCTCGCTTGCCGCGAGCGGCACGACGATCATCGAGGTCAGCACCGACCGCCGGCAGAACCTGGCGCTGCACCGGCGGATCGGCGAGGCGGTGAGCATCGGCCTCAGCCAGTCGGTCGCCGAAGGATCAGCCAGCGGGCTCATCCCGCCAGAACCGGCAGCATCGCCTCCAGCTTGACCTCGGTCTCGGCGAGCTCCGCGGCTGGGTCTGAGTCGCGTCCGATCCCGCACCCGGCGTAGCAGTGAGCGACTGGGCCGCGCAGGAGCGCGCACCGCAGCGCGACGCACAGCTCGCCGTCGCCGGCGGCGTCAGTCCATCCGACGGCGCCGGCGTACCAACCGCGGTCAAAGCCCTCCAGCGCGGGGATCAGCTTCGCGGCGATCTCCCCTGGCTCGCCGCCAACGGCTGGAGTCGGGTGCAGCAGGCCGGCGAGCTCGAGCGCGCCGACGGGGGAAGCGAGCTGGGCGCGGATCGGCGTGGCGAGGTGCTGGATGTTGGCGACCCTGACCAGCGCCGGCTCGGGTGCCGCCGTCACCCACACGGCGTGCGGACGCAGCGCACGCCCGATGCGGCGCGCGACGATCGCATTTTCCTCACGGTCCTTGTCGCTTCGCAGAAGCCGCTCGCCGAGATGATCGTCGACTGCCGGGTCCGCGCTGCGCCGCGCTGACCCCGCGAGCGCGACGGTCGAGGCCCGCTGCCCTTCCCTGCGCACGAGCAACTCGGGACTCGCCGCGATGAACGTCGCCTCGCCGCGGCCGACCGCGAACACGTAGCAGGAAGGAAACGCCTCGCGCAGCAGCCCGAGGATCGCCCCGGGGTCATGCGCGAGGGGGGCGTGGACCTCGACTTCACGCGCCAGGACCACCTTCTCAATTTCGCCAGACCGTATCCTCTGCACCGCCCGCGCGACCGCCTCCTCGTAGTGCGAAGGTGACATCGAGCTGAGCACTTTGTATGCGCCGGTGGGCGAAGGGTCCAGGAGGAATAGTGAGCAGGCGCGCAACCCACGGAGCCCCCCCAGTTCACTCAGGCGCAGGTGCACGCGGGTGAGCAGATCCTCCGCCGTGTCGTCCGGCGCGACCTCGGCGTTGACTGTTAACCACGTCTCGCCCGACTTGCGCGCCAGCGAGAGCTCGGGCACCAGCAGCGAAGCGGGCGCAAACCCGTCCCACTGCGGCGATCTGCCGCCGTCGGGGGCGAACGCAAAGCCTCCCAGGGCTACGAGCCCCGAACCTGGCGGCCCGTCAGAGTCGGGGCTTGTGGCGAGCGCCGCCGCGGCGAGCGCTCGCCAGCGCGCGGAGACCTTGGAGAAGCGATCCGGGCCGCGGGCCTCGAGCGAGCACACGCACCCCACGGCCCCCAGCGCGAAGCCCTCGCGATCGGGCTGCTCGAGACAGAACCAAGGCTCTCCGGGACGGCGCGAGGCTGCCACGATCGCGCTTGGGTCGAGCTCGCCCTCGATCTCCGCGGTCAGGCTGCACAGAGCCGTGGTGCCTTTCGAGCGTGCGCGCCGCAGCGCGGCTTCGATCAGGAGCGAGAGACGGGTGTCCTCGCGTGTACTCAGCAGCCCGCGTGCCTGTGCTCCGAGCGCGGCGACGTTCCTCACGTGGTGCAGGCTAGCGTTGGACGTGGAGCCGAGCAGTTCCGTCCGGCGCGAGGACGTCCCCCGGCGCGAGGACGTCCCCCGGCACGGTGAGGTCCCGCCGCCCACGGAGGCCCGCGCGCGGAGCACCCACGGAGCCAAGGGCGCGCCGGAGGGCGCGGTCGAGGCTCGCGTGGACCTGTTGCTGGAGCCAGATCGCGCGGAATGTGTGGTCCCGGCTCGGAATCGACTCCAGAACGAGGTTCGGCCAGCGCCGAAGCTGGTCAATGCATCCCGTGCGTACGAAGTCGTCGTACAGGGGTGCGCCGCGCGAGAGCAGGAGGAGCGCCTGAGCGCCGGCGTCGCGCAGCCGATCTAGGGCTGGCACCGGATCAGGGTCATACGTGGTCCCGCCGGCCGCGCCACGGCGCTCCCCGCCCCGGCCGCGCAGGGAGCCGACGCTGCTGCGCGTCACCCTCCAGACCCGCTCGGGCGTCACCGCTCCGGAGCGCAGCCATCCGATGCCTCCGCTGCGGGCAAGCGCGAGCGTACGACGAGCTTCGCGCCGAGCCACGAGGCTCCCGTCCCACTCGAAGGCGTACAGGTCGATCATCAATGCCGCCAGCACTCGCTCGTCGCGCACGGCCGCGTGGTAGGCCCAGTAGGCCCCCGAGCACAGACCCGTGAGAATGAAGCGCCCGGGCAGTCCTCGTTGCTGCAGCGCTCCCAGCACCGCGAGCGTCTGATCGACGAGGTGCTCGGTGTAAAAAGATGCATTGTCCACATAGCCGCGATCCTCACCGTCGGAGTCGCCAAGCCCCTCCAGGTCGATCCTGACGGACGGCACACCGCGCGCGGCCCAGCGCCTGGAGGCTTGCACCCAGGCGCGATTGGGACCGATGCGCCGCACGGCACCGGCGTTCAGGAAGACTGCGCAGAGAGGTTCCACCCGGCTGCCGACGGGCTCCGCGAGCACGCCCACCAGCCTGCCCGGACCGAGCTCCAAGGAGATGACCTGCTCTCGTATCCGGCCGCCGTCAGACTCGATCTCGATGCTCTTGCGCGCGAGCGAGGGTGTTGCACGCCGAGTGCCGTCCTCGAGGCCCGCGAGGGGTGCGCGCTGCGGCGCGCACCACTTCGAGCCGTGTGAGGGTGATGGAGCATCGCCTAACCACGAGATCGTGCGCGCGAACAGCGCGTGCGGTGTGATCGCTTGCTGTGGGTTTGTCATCAGCTCGGCGTAGCCTTCGCCGCGCTCGCAGCAGAGCTCGGCCCCACTTCGCTCGAAATGTCCCTGCATCCTCGCCTCGATCGGCAAGCCGTCGCGTGCGAGGAGCAAGATCCGGCGCTCGGCGCCGCGCGGAACTGCGAGCTTGACCAAATCGAGCTTCTCCAGCGCGCCCACGGTCTCGCCGCTGAGCAGGAACCCTGACACTTCGAGAAATCCCTCTGGCAGCGGCGGGGGCGCTTCCCCGTTGGGATCGGGAAACTGCGCCGCGGCGAATCGCCCGAACGCCGTGAGCTGACGCAGCAAAGTGTGACCGCGCGAGGGGACCCCCCACAGCATGAGGTCGTCGATCAGAGCGTTGCGGGCTACCGCCCGGCACGCGACCATTCCCCCCAGCCCGATCCCGAGCGCGGCGACGCGGCTACAGCCAGTTACGCTGCGAAGCCAGCCCGCCGCGTGAGTGAGCGCCGCGGTCCACGCATCCAGACGCTTTGGATCGCGCGGCGACCCAGCGCTGTCGCCTGCCCCCGGGAACTCTATCCTGACCACCGGATGGCCGGCGCCGGCGAGCGCCTGCGCCCACTCGCGCCTGGCCCGGTAGGAGCACACGTCCTCCCAGCCGAAGGGAGGACAGATCAGGATTCCGGTGAGCGCGCCCGCGCCCTCATCCCGGGCCGGCATCCCGCTGAGTGCGCCGCCATAAGAGGCAGAATGCAGGACCGCCAGCACGGGGTCCGGTTTGACCGCGAGGTAAACCGGGTGCTCAAACGACGTCGACATCGATTCCATCCCTATCTCCACATCCCTTCCCGGATGCTTCCCCAACTACGGAGTACTTTCATACCCATACGGAACACTACCATACTCCTTTAGTAGTGCTTTGTTGGGGACAGGTCGTCCAACTCGCTTAGTCGACCGCCGGTCAGCCGACCACCTCCTCAGCGCCGATCAATCCACGGCAGCGCCGCTCAGCCAACCTCCTCCTCGAGCGCGCCGGTGGCTCGCGTCCAGGCGCTGGCGAGGCCCGAGATCATCGGCTCGGGGTCGAACGGCCTACGCCGCGCGAGCTTGAATCCGAGCACCTTGCAGGCTCCTACAATCTCGCCCATTGCGGCAGTGGCGCGCGCTCCGTGCTCGCCGAGCAGCCACTGCGCGTGCGAGGCCGCGAGCTCAAAGGCCGACCCCGCCATCCGGACGGTCGCGAACGCATAGTCGTGGTAGTCGGCCAGCCCGGCTTTGAGCAGTGCCGGCAGCGATTCGATCAAGTGCTCGCCGAAGCGCTCGAACGGGTTGGATCGGGGACGTTTACCGAGGTGGCGGGCAAGTAGTCCGAGGGCGGTCTCGCGCAGCGCTTCGCCCTGCAGTCCCAGACCCACGTCGAAGCGCACGAGCTCGGTGTAGGGCGGCAGCACGGACGGCGCTGAGAAAACGGGGAGCGGGCCGGTTGACAGGGGGCTCTGGACGAGAGGCTCGCCGAGCTCTTCGCCAAGGCGAAACACGCCCCGGAAGTCCGCGTCCCGGAGCTCGTACAGCCCCGCGTTGTGAAAGTAGCGGAATACCTGGTTGGGAATGTCGATCGCGTCGGCGACGACCGAGGTCTTGACGTGCTCGGCGCGGTAGCTGGTCGATGCCGTATCGGGCAAGTGGAAGGCGTCGAGCTCGACGATGATCGTCCGTCCGCGATCGATCTGCTCAGCGATCTGGACCGGGAGCGGACGGTAGGGCTGCATCTCGTGGATGTCGAGGCCGAACAGCAGCTCCAGGTCTTCGGGCGGCGGCTTGAAGAACGTCCACTGATCCCCCTCGAAGTCTATTCGCACGAGGAAGCCGAGCATTGCGAGCGGCTCGTAACCGCAGGCGTGCAGGAGCTCGACGATGATGTCGGTGTAGCAGTTGGTCTCCAAGTAGGTGCGCCCGCCGGCATGCAAGGCGTGGGGCTGGTAGGCACCAGGCTCGCGCCCGGAGAGGCTCGTCATGCCACCCCGCGCCTGCGTCCTGCTCGGTGTCCCCATCCCGCTCTGCGTCCGCGTGCCGCTCTCCGTCCGCATCCCACTCAGCCCCCCCTCCGTCAGCGCCCCACCCCGCGCTGCGGGTTTCACGACGGCCACAGTCTGTCCCGGACCGCCGAGGGCCATCCCGTCGGATCCAGGCCGTGCGCGCGCAGCAGCGCGAGCACGATCCGCTCGTGGCCGAAGCCCAGGCACGACGTATGGGCGACCCCACCCTGTGCGAGCTCCAGCCCGTATGCCTTGCCGAAGTGGTCCTGGTGATGGTTAAACGACGCAACCGCCGTCGGCGCCGGCCCGGCGATGGTGACGAGCAACTCCAGCTTCAGCGCCTGCTCGCGCTGGTTGGCTGCGAGCATCCGGCCGCGGCGCCCAAAGAAGGGGTCGTTGGCCGTGTCGAGCTCCACCTCGAGCCCGAGCCCAATCAGCAGTGCGAGCCCGCGCTGGGCCCATTCGTCTCGCCATGCGAGCACTACTTCGGGCTCTCCGATCCTGACGAGCTCGTGCATGTGAAAGATCTGTCGCCGTGCGGGGTCCTCGGAGGGCTCGCGGCGAAACACCCACGCGCCGCCGGTGTCGACGCAAACGCCCCCCAACGCCAGCCGCCCGCGGGCGGCGATCGCGGGATACACCGGGTAGCAAGCGGCGGGCATCAGCGCCAGATCGGTCAGCCGCTGAAACTCGCTCCAATCCTCGTGCCGGCTCGCGACCTGGTCTTGGAGCTGAGCGTCGGCTTCGGAGCCGTGAAACGCGCAGACGCTGCCGGTCAGGTGAGGAAATGACGTCAGGTAACCGCTGTCCTCGAGCTGGCGGCGCGGCAGCACGGGCGGGAAGCGCAGCCTCCGCGCCCCATGGGCCGCGGCCGTCGCGCAGATGAGGTTCTCCAGGTGCTCGCGTACGTCCTCGAAAGCCTCACCGTGACCGTAGACTCCTTGCACACCTGTCTCCAGGAGCAGCCCGTCTCCGATCAGCTCTGCCAGGAACGACGCCTGCTCTGGCGTGGCCGGCCTTGCGGGCGTGGCGGGGGCTGGTCCTGGGGCCGTGGTGGGTCGGTCGGCCGTGGCGGGGCCGTCGGCCGTGGCGGGGCCGTCGGCCGTGGCGGGTCCTGCGGCGCGGCTGGGTCCTGGCGCCGGAGTGCTCATCGGCCTCAGCTCTCCTTGGAGATCAACAGCAGCCCAGCGTCGACCCCGTGGATGCGCTCGTTGGCGACCATCAAGCGCGCCGAGAGCGAGTCCCGGAGGTGACGACCGACACCGAACGGGGAGTCGTTCTTGTAGGCGGCGATGCCGATCACCTCAAGCACGCCTGCGCACACGCGGGGAGCCTGCTCGGAGGCCGCCAGCTTGAGGTTGTTGAAGCGCAGCACCGATGCCATCGTCGACAAACGATCGCGTTCGGGCTCGTCGCTGGCCTCGATGAAGTCGAGCAGTGCGCACCGGACCCCGTCTCGCAGCAGTGTGAGCTCGCTCATCACGCGTGAGAGCGCGTCTGCCGCGGGGACGGGCTCCCCGGGCTTGCGTTTTGCCGCCGCGCGCACGAAGCTCCGGCCCCGCTCGAAGGCGTCGGTTGCGATCCCCAGCCACACGTGTGACCAGAGGATGTGCGACACCGGCACCATCGACTCGTTCATGATCCGGGAGAACGGCGCACGAAGGACCTGCTCGGGCCCGACCTTCGCGCGCACTACGAAGCCCGGAGAGCACGTCCCGCGCATCCCGATCGTGTCCCAGGTGCCCTGCGGCTCGAGCGCCGTCTGCCCAGCCCGGCTGCAAACGAGCACCTGGTCTCCTGGCTCGGCGTCCGGCCGGCGGCGCAGGGTGCTCAGGAGGTCATCGGCGTATGCCCCGTAGCTGACCGTTGGAGCGTGCTTCTCGAACGCGAGAAGACCATCCTCAACTGGGGTCAAGGCAGCGATCGAGCGGCTCATGTCGCCGCCCGTGCCGACCTCGGAGGTGACCGACGCGATCAAGCGCTGCTCGCTGACGAGCTGGCGCAGGTAGGCGTCGAACCACGGCGCATCGTCGAGGTGGCGCGCGATCGTGACCACCTGGATCTGGTGCATCGCGAACACCATCGCGCTCGACGCGCACCGCCGGCCGAGCTCCGCGCAGCCCCGCGCCAGCGCTTGCAGCGAGACTTCCGCACCGCCGCGCTCCCGGGAGACGTAGGCCGACAGGGCCCCAGCCTCGCGCAGCGCCGCGATCGTCTCGCGGGGAAAGCGGGCGTCGCGGTCGACCTCGTCGGCATGGATCGCCGCGACATCGCCGGCGATCCCGCGCACCGCCGCCAGGAACGCCTGGTCGCGATCGACGGCGACGCTCATACAGCCGTCGCCTGGAGCTCTCCGATCGCCGCCGCGATCGAGTCGATGCTCTCGAAGACACTGCGCTTGAGCATGCTGTCCGGAAACTCGATGTCGAATCCGTTTTCGAGCGCGAGCATCACGTTCACGCTGGCGTGCGAGCTCATGCCCGCCTGGTAGAGGTCGTCCCGGTCACGGAGTGACTGCGCGCTTACCGGCATTGGCAGGCGCGCGTGGTCTTCGATGATCTGACGGATCTGCTCGATCGTGTCCATGGATGCCTCAGCCTCGCCGGCTGGCTGCGCGTCCCCGATCACGACTGCCGCTCGCTGGCCGGCTGTGCGTGCTCGATCAGCGACTGCCGCTCGCCACCGGGCTGTGCGTGTATCTCCCCGACCACCACCGCCGCCCCGAACCGCCGCTCGTGGCTGATGCTGAGCGCCAGCTCGGCCAAGCCTGCATCGGCGGCGAGCTTGGCGGCGGCACCGGTCAGCCGAAGCTCGGCCCGGCCGGCGGCACCGCGGCATACTTCGATCGCGCGCCACGGGATCGCTCGATCGCCTGGTCGGAGCGTTTTGAAAACAGCCTCCTTGGCGGCAAAGCGCTCCGCCAGCCGCCCGTCATCGACCCCATCGGCCGCCCGGCCATCTGTCGTCCGGCAGTCGGCGACCTCTCGCTCGGTATAGACGCGCTCCAGGTAGCGCGCCCCGTGCGTATCCAGAGCGTCGCGTACCTCCTGTCTATCTACCAAATCGATCCCCACCCTAATCGGCATCGTACCAGATAAGCATGACGCGGATCAACAAGCAAGCGCGTGGGCGCGTGGGCAGGCCTGGGCGTGGGCCCAGGGGCAAGGCCTGGGCGTGGGCCCAGGGGCAAGGCCTGGGCGTGGGCCCAGGGGCAAGGCCTGGGCGTGGGCGCGACCCGCCGTCACTGCGCCTCTCACCCCGTCCGCACCTCAATCTGCTCCGTCCGTGACGAATTCAGCGCACGGACCGAGCCCGCGGGCCGGCGCTCGGGGTCGGGGCAGTGGAGCGCGACCGTCGCGCTCGATCCGGGCAGGAGATGAAACCAGGAGTCCGATGGCCTGAACCCCGGCACCTCGAAGGCGACGTAGTGGGCAAAGAGCGTGCTCGAGACCCGCAGCGACCATTCACCTCCCGGACCCCGGTTGGCCTGCGCAGTGAGCCCAAGATCCGCGAGCCGCGGGCGGGCTGGCCCTGAGACCAGGTGGCAGTCGACGCCCAGCAGCCGGTCCTGGGCGTCGTAGAGCTCGGCCGCGACCACGTCGTAGCCTAATGGCCCAAAGCGATAGACGTGGTTGAGGTCACGGAAGCCGTCGAGCAGCGCGTCCGCCCTGAGGTCGAGCGCTCCGTGGGCGTCGATCTCGAGGTCGCGCTCGCCCGTCTCCAGCTCGGCTCCGGCGTCGCTGAAGACACGTAGGCGCACCCGGCCCACGAGCCGCTCCGGGCCATCGTTGAAGACGTGCAGCCGGAGACCGGAGAGCCCTTCGTCGCTGATCAGCACGGTGCTCGGCGCGGACACACGGCGGACGGCGTAAAACGACGCCTTGGGGCGCCCAAAGGAGTCGAGCAAGCCCCAGCCCGCGCCGGGCCACAAGTCACGCCAGCTCAGCACGAGGGCACCGTCGCAGGAAGAGGCACGCCGGCGCCACTCGGTGAGCACGAGGCTCATCAGCTCGGCGACGGCCGCACGCCCCAGGTCGAGCGCCCGCTCGGGATCGGCGTAGCGCACCTGCAAGGGATCTACGGCGAACAGCTCCCGTACATAGTGGTCGCGGACATCCTCGAAGTCCCACGAGGCGCCGGTATCGCGGGCGACCGCCTGCTTCCAGCGGGGGTCGTGGCCGGCGACCCCGGCGCCGCCGAAGACCTGCTCGACCGTCTCGCGCTCCGGAGGCGTGCCGAAGGCCAGGCACTCCGCGGCGAAGCGCACTCCCGCCAGGCGCGCATCGGCCGGCGGGCGCAGGTAGCCCCCGACGCCGAAGTAGTGGGAAACGCCGGCCTCGGGTGCGAACGGAGGCTCGCTGCCCGATGGAGCGGAGGCGACGTAGGGCACGCCGGGGGTGAGGCTCTGAAGGAGGGCAGGGATCGTGCGCTCGAGCAGGTTGCTCTGCCGGCGCTCTGGCGCCAGCCCGTACATCGAGGCCTGCTGATAGGTCTCGCTGCTGCCGCAGGCGATCGCCAGCGCCGGCCTGCCCTGCAGGGAGCCAAACGCCTGCTGGAGCTCTTGCTCCAGACCCGCTACGAAGTCCGCCTCCTCCGGCGGATCCATCCTCGCCAGCATGCAGTCCTGCCAGACGAGCACGCCGAGCTCGTCACAGGCATTCCAGAAGGGCTCGTCTTCGTAGGTGGCGTACCCCGGAACGCGCAGCATGTTCATCCCGGCCTCACGAGCGAGCGCAACCGACGCGCGGACCTCCTCGGGGCCGGCAGCCAGCGAGACAGCATCGGGTGCGCTCCACAGCGCGCCGCGGCAGAACACCGCCAGCCCGTTGACCCGCAGGCGAAATGCACCGTCCTCACGATCCAGCTCCAGCGTCCGAAAGCCCACGCGGCGCAGGCGGGAGCGGGCGCCGTCGAGCTCGAGCTCTGCGTCGTAAAGCGGCTGAGCCCCTTGGGTGTGCGGCCACCACCGTTCGGCAATGTCGAGATGAAGCGTGCCCTGCGCCACCACTTCAGTCCCGGTCTGCTCGAGCCCCAAACGGACGCTCTCACCGCCCACCCGTAGATGCGCCTGCTTTGGCAGTCCTGCGCCGCGGCGCAGGACTGCGCGAACGGAAACCGTGCCACCGCGGCCATTGGCGTCGCACCCGGTTTGCAGGCTCAGCCTGAGCGGGGCGGGGTTTTCTGTCCGCGGAACCAGCCGGATGGGCCTCCAGGGCCCGACCGGCGCCGCCCACCGCGACCAACCGGGCATGCGCCCCAACAAGGTGGTGCGGTACCAGCGCAGGCTCTGGGAGCGGACCAGACGGCTCTTCCAGCGCGGGCGCGGATGCCGGGCGCCAAGCACCGGGCTCAGGGCCGCGCAGCGAATCGCAAGCTCGTTGTCGGGCTCCAGCCGCTCGACTCCAAGCCGGTGGGCGAGGAACATGTTCTCGCTGTGGAGCAGGTGGCTGGCGCCCAGCCACACGTCAGCCAGCGTCGCGACACCGCCGAGGTGCAGCTCCCACGGGCCGCCGCCGCCCGGGGAACTGAGATTGGGGCCAGGGAAGCGACACCGAAACCACCAGTCGCGGCCATCGAGGATCTCCTCGTCCTCGGTGCCCCAGGCCCACCTGCCGGCGTCGCGCAACGCACCGGCGGCGGTCCCGGGCACCGTCGCCGGCAGCCACTCGATCGCGGCGCCGTCCAGCTCGCCGGGGGTCGATACGGCTCCAGGCGACGTGGACCCGCAGGTCCACGTCGCCTGCGCGAGCACATCGATGCTCACGGTGCCAGGACTACTACTAGGTCTCCCCGCGTCCGCGGGAGATCGCGATCTCGCCCGTTCGGGCCATCTCGATCAGGCCGAAAGGACGCACGAGGCGCTCGAATGCCTCGACCTTCTCGTGCGTGCCCGTGATCTCCAAGATCAGTGAGCGCTTGGTCACGTCAACGACCCGCGCGCGGAAGATCTCGCAGATCTGCATGACCTCCGCCCGGCCGGGCCCTTCGGCGAAGACCTTGAACAGCGCGAGCTCGCGTGCGAGCGTCTCCGCGGGCTCGAGGTCACGGATCTTCAGCACGTTGACGAGCTTGTGGAGCTGCTTGGTGACCTGGTCGATCGGGTGCACCGCACCGTCGAGCGTGAGCGTGACCCTGGAGACGCTCTCGTCGTCGGTCGGGCCCACTGCGAGCGTGTCGATGTTGAAGCCCCGCCGCGCGAACAGACCGGCGATCCTCGTCAGCACGCCGGGCTTGTTCTCGACCAGGATCGCGAGGATGTGCTTGCGCCCGGTCCGCAGGCCGACAGCCGCCTCCAGCTCGTCCAGGGAAAGGACTTCCTTGGTCCCGGGCTCTCCCATCGCCAGCCGACTCTCGCTCAGCCGACCATGTCCCTGGCCGGCTTGCCGGCGGGGATCATCGGATAGGTGTTCTCCTCACGCGTGACCCGCACGTCGACGAGCACCGGGCCCTCGGTGGCGATCGCCTCTCGCATGTCGCCGACGAGCGTGCGCTTGTCCTGGAAGCGCAGCCCGGTCGCACCGTATGCTTGCGCGACCTTGACGAAGTCCGGCCACTGGCCCATGTCGACCTGGCTGTAGCGCTTGTCCCAGAAGAGCTCCTGCCATTGGCGGACCATCCCGAGGTAGCCGTTGTTCATGATGAAAACCTTGATCGCGATCCCCTCCTGGGCACAGGTCGCGAGCTCCTGCATGTTCATCTGCACCGAGCCGTCACCGGCAATGCAGACGACGGTGTCCTCCGGGCAGCCGACCTTCGCGCCCATCGCGGCGGGCAACCCGAAGCCCATCGTCCCGAGACCGCCCGAGTTGATCCACCGGCGCGGCTGGCGGAAGTGGAAGTACTGAGCCGCCCACATCTGGTGCTGGCCGACGTCGCTGGTGACTATCGCATCGCCGCCGGTCGCCTCGTACAGCGCCTGGATCATGTACTGCGGCTTGATCTCGGAGTCTGCTGAGTCCTCGTAGCCGAGCGGGTGACGCTCGAGCCAGGAGCGGATCCGCGTCCACCACTCCTCCAGCCGAGAGGGGTCTGTGGAGAGTGCGCGGTACTCGGCCGTCAGGCGCGGGACGATGTTCTTGGCGTCGCCGACGATCGGGATGTGGGCCGGGACGTTCTTCGAGATCTCAGCCGGGTCGACGTCGATGTGGATGAACTTGGCCCGCGGGGCGAACTCCGACAGCTTGCCCGTGATGCGGTCATCGAAGCGCGCCCCGATCGCGACGATCAGGTCCGCCTCGTCGATCGCATAGTTGGCCGCACGGGTGCCGTGCATGCCGAGCATTCCGAGCCACTGGGGATGGGGGGCGGGAAAGCCGCCGAGCCCCATCACCGTGCAGGTGACGGGAAAACGATCACTGAGCGCAAGCTCGCTCAGCTCGGCGGCCGCGTTCGCGTTGATCACGCCGCCCCCGGCGTAGATCACCGGCCGGCGTGCGTTGGCGAGCGCCTTGGCCGCCAGGCGGATCTGCTTCTGGTTGCCTTCGGTCGTCGGCTGGTAGCCGGGCAGGTGGACGTCGGCGACCGGCTCATACGGGATCTCGGCGCGGCTCAGGTCCTGCGGGATGTCTACGACCACCGGACCCGGGCGCCCGCTACGCGCGATGTGGAACGCCTCGTGGATCGAGCGCGGGATCTCGAGCGGGTGCTGAATCATGAAGCTGTGCTTGACGATCGGCATCGTGATGCCGATCGTGTCGGCTTCCTGGAAGCCGTCGGTGCCCAGCAGGTCGGTGCGCACCTGGCCGGTCAGGAACACGACGGGAACCGAGTCCATCATCGCGTCGCAGATCGGCGTCACGAGGTTGGTCGCCCCCGGGCCGCTGGTCCCGAGCGCGACACCGACCTTGCCAGTCGCCTTCGCGTAGCCCTCGGCGGCGTGCCCGCCGCCGGCCTCGTGGCGGACGAGGATGTGGCGAATGCCGGCGTCGTAGAAGGCGTCGTACGTAGGAAGGTTGGCGCCCCCGGGCAGCCCGAACACGACATCCACACCCTCGGCCTTCAGGCACTCCATCACCGCGTCGACTGCGCGCATCGCGGTTGCCTTCCTTTCGACGCTCCTCTTCGGCGGGCTGCATCTGCGCACGGCCACGGCGCGCGGCAGGAACTTGAGCTTAGCAGCGCGGCTCAGGGCAACTATGCGGGACGCCCGCGCATCGCCGCCTCGGATGGGAGCGCGACCTCCGGAAACTCGAGCTCGGTTCCGCAGCGGGTACAGAGCGCGTCGTGAAGCTTGAGCACTCGCCCGCAGCCCGGGCACTGGCGGCGCAGCTCCCTACGCTCCCAGCGATAGCAAATCGCGCTCAGCAGTCCGAGGAACGGGATCAGCCCGGAGATCATGAACCAGAGCGCGAACGAGCTGCCCTTGATGCGCCCCACGATCCCCCCGGCCAGGCCGAAGCAGAACAGGATCACCAGCAGCCCGAGACCCTGAGCCTGCACGTGCTGCTACCAGACGATCGTCTTCAGCGCCCAGAGCACCAGGACAGCGACTGCCAGGCCCACCACGACCCAGAAGATCGTCATCACGAGGCCGATGACGAGGTGGACCGCGAGCAGGGCGGCGGCGATCAGGATCAGGCCCGCGAAGGCTCGGTGGAGCACCGGCGTGCGTGGCCCGCGGGTCTCGACATTCGTTTGCATGACTGAAGCGTAGCGCGGGAGGGAAGCCGGCGTAAGGCCTACGCTGGCCAGATGGTCGTGGTTGCGCCGCGTTACTCGTAAACGCACTTCAGATGCTCGAAGCGGGCCGTGGGGTCGATGGGATGGCTGTCGAGTTGCAACCGTGCGAGCCGGTAGCGCCGTACGGGCACGCTGTCGGGCTCGGAGGGGGCATTGCGGCGATCGGGCACGAGCAGGACGCGGGATGATGAGATTGGAGAGGTCATAGGGAGCATGATGGCCCTGGGACCTTAAGCCCACATTGGCCGCGGGTACAAGCTTTCTGTGTTCGCTTTGGTCCCGGTGGCGGGCGCTGGCTGCGCGCGGTGGCTTCTTGGCTAGCATCACGCGCGTGGATACAGTCATCGTGACCGGGGGCGCCGGCTTCATCGGCTCACACGTCGTGGACGCACTTCTGGCCGAGGGCCGGCGCGTGGTGGTCATAGACGATCTCTCGACCGGAAGCGCGGACAACCTCGCCGCAGAAGCAGAGCTCGAGGTGGTGGACATCGTCGACTCTGGCGCCTTGGATGCCGTCGTCGATACCTCGGCCCCGAGCGCGATCTTCCATCTCGGCGCGCAGTCGGTGGTGACCGTCTCGGTCACCGATCCCGTGCGCGACTGCCGGATCAACGTCATCGGCACCCTCAACGTGCTTCAGGCAGCCAAGCGCCAAGGCGCGCCCGTCGTGCTCACTTCCACCGGCGGAGCGCTGTACGGCAACGAGGCCCCCCGGCCGACGCCCGAAACGCATCCCCCCGCACCGCTTTCGCCCTACGGAGCCTCGAAATGGGCAGCCGAGGCCTACGTACGCACCTGGGCCAACGCAACTGGGGCCGGTCACACCGTGTGCCGGCTGGCGAACGTCTACGGGCCGCGCCAGAGCCCCCACGGCGAGGCTGGGGTCGTGTCGATCCTTGCCAACCTGCTCTGGCAGGGCAAGGCGCCGACGCTGTACGGCCACGGCCATGCGACACGGGATTACGTTCATGTCAGCGATGTAGCCGAAGCGATGCTGCGCGCCCGCGGAGCCAAGGGTGTGTTCAACGTCTGCACCGGGCGGGAGACCGAAGTGTTGGAGATCTTCAACCTCGTCGCCCACGCATCGCGAGCAACGCTGGAGCCGCTGCTGGCGCCCCTGCGCGAGGGAGAGCTCGAGCGCTCCTGCATGGATCCGGCTCACGCGCAGGCCGAGCTCGGCTGGCGCGCGAAAATCGAGCTCGAGGCTGGCGTGCCGGAGACCTATCGCGCGCTCGTCTCCCAGTTCGCCGCGTGACCCGAGTCCCTGAGCGGCCGGCGCGCTGCGGTCAGGCGTCGACGCGCTCGAGGTCCGGGCTCGCGATTGGTCTCGCGACGTAGTGCAGCCACGGACTGCATCCATCCTCGCCCGCGACGACGGGGTGGTCCTCCAGGTCGAGGCACTCCACTAGCTCATAGCCGGTTTCCTGGAGCTGACGTTCCTGGTCGTCGCGGCGTATGTAGTAGTGGAGCACGCCGTAGTCGTTCGCCACGTCGTTCAGGATCGCGTGATCGGCGGCCCGGCGTTCGAGGTCACCCAGCCGCCGCCGGTTGCGCATCCGCAGCGGGGTCCGGATCGCTGCTTGCGCCACGGCGACAGGAGGGCGACCCACGAGCTTTGAGAGCAGCTCCAGCGCTCGCCGGCGTCGCGGAGCAGGTACTGCGGCCTCGCGCTCACGGTCGACGTGCGCGAGGTTGTGTGAGGAGAAGATCAGTAGTCCGGCCGGGCCCAGCAACGACCGCATTTCGCCAAGCACCCGGCGACGCTGGGCGTCGTCGAGCACATCCAAGACGTTGTATGTGGCTAGCACGGCATCGAAGGGGGCGTGCTCGCTCGCGGTCAACGCCCCCAGGTCGCCACGGCGAACGTCAGCGCCCGGATACGTGCGCCGGCAGTACTCCACCATCGTCTGCGAGATGTCGATCCCATGCACCTCCCCGCCCAGCGCAACGAGGTAGCCCAGCACCCGTCCCGCGCCACAGCCCACCTCGAGGACGCGGCCGGAGAGCACCTCGCGGTACCGCGCAAGGATCATCACCTCGACGGGTTGCAGCACACGGTTGGCGTACTCGGCGAGGTGATTACCAGTCCTCCAGACCCGCGCGTTTACCTCGGCCTGCTCGAGCCGCGGCACGCTCTCACCGACCCACAGGCCAACGCCGCCGGGCTTCAGCTGCTCCGTCAGTGCGCGCCACGCTTCTTGCTGGCCGGCGCTCACGGTCGGTGCTCAGGTGCGCGGGCTCCCGCGCGAGCCCGGCGGCGACCTCGAGCGCCTCGTGCGCGCGGGCGGGCAACCGCCGGCGCAACCGCCAGCGCGCGCCGGAAAACGACAGGTTGGCCACGGTGATGAAGCCGGCTTCGTCCGCTCGCAGCGCCAGCAGCAAGTGCGCGGTGCGATCTCCCGAGGGCAGGTCCTCCCCGTGCTTTTCGGCGACCTTCACGCAATAGCAGTTGACGCGGCGCCCTCCGGGCCGTACGAGGATCGCGCCGACCTCGCCCACCAGCCAGACGCCGAGCTCCCCACGCTCGACCAGCAAGCCCGTGCGCGCGTACAGCTCGCGCGGGCGATGCTCCACGAGGTCCCCGAGCAGCCCGAGCGCCCGCATCTGCGCCTTCTCCCCCGCCGAGGCGTGGTATTCGGCCTTCTGGCCTACCGCGGCTCGCGCTCGCGCGACGTTTGCCCCGCGTGCCGCATAGAGCTCGGGAATGATCCACGCGTGCACGAGGAGCACCAGCCCGACCGGCAGCGTGATGGGCTCGAGCGCGCCCAGCAGTGAGGCGGCGGCGATGAAGGGCAGCGTATGGATTGCCGTCGTCAGGGTCCACAGGCGGCCGGCCCGTGTCAGCGAGCGCGTGCTTGCCCGCGGGCGCCAGTAGACGTTCGCGAGCTCTGGCAGCGCGCCGGCGTCCGAGATGGCGTATCTCGACGTCGCGGCGCCCGTGCTAGCCGCCCGCGATCGGGCGACGGAGGATCACCAGCGGGGCATCGATCGGGAGCTCTCGCACCTGCTCGGCATGGCCCTCGCCGTGCGAGACGACCGCGTAATAGCCCTGGTCCAGCTCGGCGCGCAGCGCAGCGACGGCCGTCTCGATCTTCGCCGGCTCTTCGGCACTCCACTCCGCGAGCGTCGTGTGACCAGTCTGGTCCATTCGGATGAGTCGGGACATTCCTCTAGATCCTCCTTGCAAGGTTGGGCACGCATGGTAGCCTTCGCTGGGCCAGGATGGCAACGAGGCAGGGAAACCATGTTGACCCACCGCTGAGGCTGCGGGTTCAGAGCGCCGGGCTCGCTCAGGCCATTTCCCTCTACAACTCCAACTTTTACGTCGGTCTGCCCACTGGGTAACGCCTTTGGCGCAAGTTTTGCGTCTGAGATGCGTTATATGAGTTAGGTAGGGGCCATAGCTGTAACCGCCAAGCGGCGGACCGAAGCAGGACCCAATAAATCATGACCCCACCGCCCGCGGCGAATCACGCCGCCCAACCACTGAGCCTTGCGCTGAACCCCGTCGCCGACGGGCGTGCAGCTAGCACGGCCGCTCGGCTGCTCGCTCCGCGCGCCTGGTCCCGGCTGCGCCTGGTGATCGACGTTTTGGTGCTCTGCCTCGCGTCGTGCGCAGCGCTCCTTGCGCTCGCGCCGGTCCGCATCGGGACGGAGAATCGCTGGCTTGCCGGTGCGTTTCCGTTCCTCGTGCTCGCGATCCTCCAAGCTCGCCGCAGCCCGGAGGAGCGCCTGAACGGCTCGTTGCTCGACACAGGCGTCAACGTGCTCGGCGCCGTATCGCTCGCTGCGATGCTGACGATCGCTGCCGGCTCGATCATCGGCGGGACGCACCAGATCCAACTGGCGGTCCGGCTGTGGCTGTTTGGAGCCGTGTACTTGGGCATCGCGCGGGTTGTCCTGCTGTCCGTTCGCCGGCGCGCGGCTTGCAGCGGAGCGCTGGCGACGCCGACGTTGATCGTGGGAGCGGACGCAGTCGGTGGGCATTTGGTCAAGCGCTTGCTCGAGGAGCCGCGCTACGGGTTGCGCCCGGTCGGCTTCCTGGACTCTGACCCGTTGCCCGGCCCCAAGCCGGGCAAAGAGCCGCTGGTGCCCCTCCTCGGCTCCCCGGACGGGCTCTGCGAGGCGATCCGGCGCACCGGTGCTCGTCACGTGATCGTCGCCTTTTCCTCGGAGCCCGACCACGTCCTCGTCGAGCAGGTCAAGCGCTGCCAGGGGCTTGGGGTAGAGGTTTCGCTCGTCCCGCGGATGTTCGAGTCGATGAACGAGCACGCCACGATCGGTCACATCGGCGGCACGCCGCTGGTTTCGCTTCACGCGACCGATCCGCTCGGCTGGGGGTTCGCGGTCAAGCACGCGATCGACAGGGCCATCGCGTTCCTGGCGCTGCTGGTCCTCGCCCCGGTCATGGCTGCGGTCGCGATCGCGGTGTGCTTGACCTCGCCCGGTCCCGTGCTGTTCCGCCAGCGGCGCGTCGGACGAGACGGGCACGAGTTCGACGTATTGAAGTTCCGCACGATGCGAGTGAGCGATGACGAGCAGACGTTTGAGCTTCTCGACGGGTGCGCGCCGGGCGGCATCGAGGGAAAGGATCGCCGCACGAAGATCGGACGCTACCTGCGCGATCTCTCGCTTGACGAACTGCCGCAGTTCATCAACGTGCTGCGCGGAGAGATGAGCCTCATCGGCCCGCGCCCCGAGCGGCCCGAGTTCGCTGGGCTGTTCGCCCGCGAGGTGACCGGCTACGAGGATCGCCACCGGGTCCGACCCGGCATCACCGGCTGGGCCCAGGCGCACGGGCTCCGGGGCCAGACCTCGATCGCCGACCGCGTGGAGTGGGACAACTACTACATCCAGAACTGGTCGCTGCGACTCGACCTGCGGATCGTTGCGCTGACGCTCGCCGAGGTGCTGCGGTTCCGCGACAGCGCGTGCGCCTCGTCTTGCGGCCCGCTCAGTTCCACCGAGCACCCTGTGAAGCAGGAGCTTTTCAGGCACCAGCCTCCCGTCTTCGAGCGTAGTGCGGCGCTCGAGTTCGACCGTAGGGCGGCGCTGCTCGGATCCTTTGAGCCGTCCGAAGCGGCAGTCGGCTCTCAGCTCGCGATGCTGGCCAGTGAACCGGTCGCCGCCGCCGGGGTCAGGCTGCAGCTCGCGTATACGCGGAGCGAGACGCGAGACTGTGGCGAGCTCACCCCGAGGCGAGACGCGCGGACCCAGCTCGGAACGTAGGTCACGTACACGTCGTAAGCCAAGCTCGGTCCCGTGCTCCGTTCCCCGCCGCGCAACGAGCACATATAGGTCCGAAGCAGGTTGCCGCTGATGTCGCAATGCTGGATTCCCCCTACCGGAATCTTGTTCTCCGCCGGCATCAGTGTCCGCCGGCCGCGACCCCAATGGGACCGCTTAGTGATGTTCGATACGAGGATAGCATGAACCTCGCGCCGTTGCACCGAGATCATCCGCAATCGAGATCGCACTCGCGGCCGGCTTTGCCCGATCGAGATCGCGCTCGGGCTTTCGGTGCCGCAACGAAGACGCGGACTCAGCTCGGGCCGTAGGTCGCGTAGAGCGACATCTGCTCGCCGTCAGTGCTGAAGGAGCCGAACGGGTCGCTCGGACCAGCCGAGTAGGAGTTCGCGTCGTAGTCCCGGCTCCCGCTGACGCTGACGTAGCGGAACCCAGCCACATCGCTGGAGGCGCCGGTGATCACCCCGATCCAGTACTTGCCGGCCGGCAGGCTCAGCGCCGAGGAAAACTTCAAGTCATACCAGCCCGCCGCCTGCGTGCTCGAGAATGCGAGCTGGCCCGTGGCGCCCAGCAGCGCTCCCGGCGCCCCACCGGCGTCCGCGTAGACGACGCCCTCGATCTCCTGCTGGCCGGAAGGTCCCCACGGGTAAAGGTAGACGCTCAGTTTCGACACGGACCCGGTCACCGGCAGCGAGTAGGCGTTCACACGCTTGCGATCGGCCGCGAACGCATCATAAGAGGCACCGACGGTGGTGGTCCCGAAGGTGGCCGACGGCGGACTCCCGCTCGTATAGGTCGCGTAGAGCGACATCTGCTCGCCGTCGGTGCTGAAGGCGCCGAAAGGATCGCTCGGACCGGCGGTATACGAGTTGGCGTCGTAGTCCCGGCTCCCGCTTACGCTGGTATAGCGAAACCCAGCCACGTCGCTCGATCCGCCGGTGATCACTCCGATCCAGTACTTTCCGGCCGGCAGGCTCAGCGCCGAGGGGAAGCTCAAATCATACCAGCCCGCTGCCTGCGTGCTCGAGAATGCGAGCTGGCGGGTGGTTCCCAGCAGCGCCCCCGGCGCCCCACCGGAATCCGCATAGATCACGCCCTCGATGTTCTGCTGGCCGGAGGTGCCTGTCGGAGAAAGGTAAAGGCTCAGCTTCGAGACCGACCCCGCCACCGGCAACGAATAAGCATTCACCCGCTTGCGACCCGCCAGAAAGCGATCCGACAAGCCCCCCACGACCGTACTGCCAAAGGTCCCCGGCGATGATGCTGGATTCGCGCACGCCGGGATCGCCTTGCAGACGTCCAACCTGCCGCCGGTACGAACCAGCCCTGAAAGGGAAGCAAGTGGATCGACGCTGCCGAGGATGTCGGCCTTCAGCGCGGCCGTCGAGAGGTTGCCGGCCGAGAGGATCAGAGCCGCGGCGCCGGAGACCTGTGCGGCGGCCATCGAGCCGCCGCTGATGTACCCGTAGGCGCCGTTGCGCAGCGTCGAGTAGATGTTGTCGCCAGGAGCGCCGAGGTCGACGGTCGCGACCCCCCAGTTCGCGTAGCTCGGCAGCGCGTCGTGCTGGTCGGTCGCCGTCACGCAGATCTCGGTCGGCCGGTCATAGCCGCACGGGTAGCGCTTGTACTGCGGGTTGTCGTTGTCCTGACCGGTGTTGCCGGCGGCGGTCACGAACAGGATGTTGTTCGCTCCAAGCAGGTCGATCTCGTCGGAGAGCGCTTGCGAGGAGGCCGTCCCGACGAACGTCGCGGAGTCGTTGACGACGCGGACGTTGACGCCCGCCTCCCGGTCCTTTACGAGCCAGTCCAGCGCGCTGATGAGCTGATCGGTCGAGCCGTATGAGTTCGAGTCGAGCCATTTGACGGGCAGGATCGTCGTCGACCAGTTCATTCCAGCCACCCCGGCGCCGTTGTTTCCCACCGCACCCATGATCCCGGCGACGTGCGTCCCATGGCCGCCGTAGTAGTTGTCATCGTCCATCGGGTCACACGTGCCCGCCACGAAGTTGTAGCCGTGCGTGCCGGCCGGGCAGCCGCCAACGCCGCCCGGGTTCGACCAAATATTGGCGGCCAGATCTGGGTGGGTGTAATCCACGCCACTGTCGGCCTCGCCGATCACGATCGAACGACTTCCCGTGTTGAACGCCCATGCCGCCGCGGCCCTGTCGTCCGCCCCTGCGGTCCCTGTCGCGCCGTTCACGATCTGGCCGGTATTCAGCGAGCCCCACTGCAGCGGGAAGAACGGATCGTTCGGAACGTTCTGCTTTACGCCGCTCGCCTGCATCAGGTAATCGGGCTCGGCGAAGCGCACCCACTTGCGGTAGTGGCGCAACAAACGAACTGCCTGGAGCACACGGGCACGCCGAACGCCGAGCGTGAACGCCAAACCCACCCGCCTCTCTATCCGCCGACCGGGCCTAGTGTCGCGGGCCGCAGACCCCAGCGCATGCACCCACAAGACGCCAGCGCGACGCTCCAGCGCTTGCCGTTTAGCCGCCGATACACCGGGCCGAAAGCCAACCAGGACGATTCCGGGCCGAAACGACGAGCTAGTCGATGCGCGCGCTGCCGAAACCCATTGGCCGCCCAAGGCCAGGACGACGCAGATCAGCGCGCCGCAAATAAGCGCGCCGCATCGCGAGGTTGACTGCGCTCGGACGTGCCGTTCTGTCATGGTTCTCTGGCCGACATGGTCTTCTACCCCGAATAGCTCTCCCGAACCGCTGGCGGGGAGATTACCAGCGCGCTCACTGACAGGGACCATACCAGGGCACTCACTGGCAAGGAACATCTAGAATGCTGCACCTAAACGACTGGGGAAGGGTTAACGATGCAGGCCATGTGTGCATTCGGCGATTACTTGTGCAGCATCGGCATGCGCGAACTGGCGCCTGCGACCTGTCCGTTCGATCCCGGCGTCGCCCCGGTCGTATTGGAAAGCCACCTCCAGCAGAGCGCGCACTTGATGCTGAGCTTGAAGATCTCAATGGCCTGCTGGATGATCGCCAAGGAGCCCGCCACCCGGAGCAAGGTAGCGGCGGCCAGAGCGGCCGGCGTCCCAACGAGCACGGGTGGCGGCCCCTATGAGGTCGCGGTCGCGCAGGGCAGGCTGCCCGAGTATCTGGACCTGTGCGCCGACGTAGGCTTCGATGGGATCGAATGTGGCGCCGGGTTCACCGACCCGCAGGCTTCCGCGCAAGCCGTGGTGGGAATGGCAGCGCAACGAGGACTCCACGTGGAGTACGAGCTCGGTAAGAAGCACTGTGGCGAGTTCGACCTCGCAGGGCTCGCGGACCTCCTCGAGGAGGGCAGGCGGTGGCTCGGCGCGGGCGCGCGGACGCTGGTCATCGAGGCCCGTGAGAGCGCCGCCGGCATTGGAATTTTCGGTACCGGTGGCCGGCTGAACACGGAACTGGCGGAGCGGATCGTCACCGAGCTCGGCCTGAGCTCAGTGGTCTTCGAGGCCCCCAGCAAGGCCAGCCAGTTCGCGTTGCTCGACCACTTCGGGCCCCAAGTTCAACTCGCGAACGTGCCGCTCGACGAGGTGCTCCGTGTCGAGATCTACCGGCGCGGCCTGCACTCGGACGCGTTCGCGAACCCGAGTCTGCGTCCCGCGGCAGCCGCGGCTTCACGCGCAGCGGCTGAGGCGTGATACCGAGCGTCGCGATCGGCCGTTATCCGAGCTTCGGCGAGGCAGTCGATGGCGCGACGATCGTCGGGATGGACGTGATCCGCGCGACGACCACGGCCGTCACGGCGGTCGCGGCGGGACGCCGCTGCTTTCCGGTGGCATCGATCGAGGCTGCGGTGTTGCTGGCCGCGCAGCTCAAGAACCCTTTGCTCGTCGGCGAACTGGGCGGCAACATGCCATACGGTTTCCATCTGCAGAACAGTCCCGCCGAGGTAGACCGGCGGGTGGAGCTCGAGCGGCCTGTGATCCTGCTCTCCACCTCGGGTACGGGGCTGCTGTGCGAGGCCGCGAGGCGCGGACGCACTTACGCCGCCTGTTTGCGCAACGCCCGAGCGCAGGCGCGGGTACTCATCGCCGCGCAGGAGCACGTGCTCCTGGTTGCCGGTGAGACCCGCGGCGAGTTTCGCGAGGAAGATCGGCTCTGCTGCGGCCGCATTGCCCGCGGCCTGCTCCAGGCGGGCTTCCAGGCGCGCAACGTGTTGGTGGAGGAGATCGTCAAGCACTGGGGAGGAGAGCCAGACGACGCCTTCACCGGCGGGCACAGCGTGCAGTACCTGACCGCGACAGGTCAATACCACGACGTCGAGTTCATCCTCGATCATGTCGATGACCTAGACTCGGTGTACGAAATGCATGGTGGCGAGCTCGTAGCGAGTACTGCGGTATGAGCTGGAGGCGCGGGCCGGCGGTCGCGTTGGTCCTCGCGGCCATAGCGGGCGCGGCCGGATGTGGCAGCGGCGCACACAACTCACATCCGCTGGCAAGCGCGGTCGCTGCACGAGCAGTCGAGGACCCGCGAGGCGCATCGCTGGCGGCCCCCGGGGTGCACCACTACGAGTACGTGCTCCTGGATCAGGCGATCTACGTCTACGACATCGACCACGGCCACGGGCTGGTGCAACAGATAGCACTTCCTGGAGTCAGGGGAATTCGTGGCGTAGTCGCGAGTCCGCGCACCCATGCGCTCTATGTCAGCCACGGAGCCGATGGCGGCCCGGGCACCTCGGGCTCTCTGCTCGCCTACGATCTATCCACCGGCACCGTCAAATGGGACCGCTCCTATCCGCGCGGGATCGACAGCATGGCGATCAACCCCAGCGGCACGCGGATCTACCTGCCCGACGGAGAGCTTTCGCGGGATGGCCTCTGGAGCCTGATCGCGGCTCGCTCTGGTCGTGTGGTCGGCTCGATCCACGCTGGCATAGGCCCGCACAACACGATCGTCGGGCTGAGCGGCAAGCGCGTGTACCTTGGGGGCCGGAGCTCGCGCTACCTCGATGTCGCGAGCACTGCGACGAATCGAGTCATCCGCCGTATCGGTCCGCTGGAGTCCGGGGTGAGGCCATTCACGATCAGCGGGCGGGAGACGCTCGCATATACGACGGCGACCGGGTTCCTCGGGTTCCAGGTGAGCAGCATCAAGAGCGGACGCGTCCTGCACACGGTTACCTTCGGACGCCGGTTTCGCTTCAATCCGGCCAACTTCGCCCCATCGGCACCGAGCCATGGGATCTCGCTCTCCCCCGACGAACGGCAGCTATGGGTGATCGACGCGCCCAACAACTACGTTCACGTCTTTGACGTCAACGGCCTACCGAGACGCCTGCCCCGGAGGATCGCGGACATCAAGCTCGCCGACCCGCTCACAGGGCAGCAGTCGAGCTGCAGCTACGACTGCGCACGCGACGGCTGGCTACAGCACAGCCGAAGCGGGTGCTTCGTGTACGTCGGAGACTCAGGAGACGTGTACAGCACGAAGAGCCTGCGGCGCGTCGCGTTCCTGCCGATGTTGAGGAACACTCGCATAATGCTCGAGATCGACTGGCGGAGTGGGCTCCCCGTCGCCACGACGTCGCGCAGCGGTCTTGGGTACGTGGAGCGGGCACACCTTGCACGGCCTCCCAAGTGCCGGTGAGGGCGGTGGCCTCTGGGACTGCATTGCTGACCCGGGCGGCAATCGACAGCTCAACCCCGATCTTCGCTCTGCGGCGAAACTTCTGGGAGCTCCAGCACGGCGTGCTCGGCCTGGCCCGCAGCGCGGGGAGGCTCGGGATCCCGGCGTACGCGGTGCGTATGAGCGGCCACGAGCCCGCCACGCAATCCCGCTATCTGCGGGGCGGCTTCGAGCTTGCGCCCGGAGCATCCGACGAAGATCTGCTCGCGATACTCCTGCGATTCGACACCGGGCTCGACCACCGTCCGGTCCTGCTGGCGCTCGATGACGCGAGCACCGTATTCGCCGGCGATCACCACGAGCTGCTCGCCGGACGCTTTCTGATCCCGAGCGTGCCTCCGGGTCTGCACCGGCGCCTGGCCAACAAGCGGGAGCTGGGGAAGCTGTGTGAACAGCTCGGCCTCGCTTACCCCGCCTCGAGCGTGCCGAGCACCGCGGTGGAAGCGATGGAGCTGGGTCGCGCCTACGGCTACCCGGTGGTGCTCAAGCAAGCCGCGCCGTGGCTTCAGTCCCGCGCCGTTGATGCGCCCACCGTCCTGATCGCCCAAGGTCAAGGCGACCTCCTGGCCGGCTACCGCTGCATGGAATCGGCGTCGGAGCCCAACCTCTTGGTCCAGGAGTATATTCCGGGCGGATCGGAGACGATCTGGATGTTCAACGGCTACTTCGACCGGTGCTCAAAGTGCGTGTGCGCCTTCACCGGATACAAGCTGCGCCAGCGGGGACCCCGCACCGGTCCGACGACGCTGGGGGTCTGCGAGTGGAACGAGGCAGTCGCCCGCGCCGCGCAGCGGCTGATGGGCGAGGTTGGCTACCACGGAATCGTCGATATGGGATTTCGCTACGACGAACGAGACGGGCAGTACAAGCTGCTTGATGTAAACCCCCGCCTGGGCAGCAGCTTCCGGCTGTTCACCAGCGAGACCGGCGTCGACGTCGTTCGAGCTGCATATCTCGACTTGACGGGGCAGCAGGTGCCTCCTACACGCGCGCGCGAGGGGCGCAAGTGGCTCGTCGAGCCTTACGACGTGGTCGCCTCCGCACAGCTCGCGGCCGAGGGGATGCTGACTCCAAAGGCCTGGAGGCGCTCGCTGCGCGGTGTCGATGAGTTGGCGTGGTGGGCGCGGGATGATCCGCTCCCGTTCCTGGCGATGTGCGCCTCGTTGGGGCCGAGTGGATTGAGCTATCGACGGCGCAGGCTCAACGAGCACTGCCGGGCACCAGGCCGGGCGACCGCACCTGCGCAGCTGGTCGTGTGAGCAAAGCGTCGCATCGATGCCCATGAGCACGCCCGGCCCGAGTCTTCTTAATAGCTATTTCGACTCGGTCGCTGACTACTGGGAGGATGTCTACCGCGACGAGGGACTGCAGGGACTGATCTACCGAGAGCGGATGGAGACCGTCCTAAGATGGGTGTCGGAGCTCGGCCTCCCCTACGGTGCGGCGGTGCTCGACGCCGGTTGCGGGGCGGGCCTCCTGGCCGCCGAGATGGCGATGTGTGGCTTAGAGGTCACCGGCACGGACTCCAGTCCGAAGATGGTCAACCGCGCTCGGAGCCGTGCACGGAGGCTAGGCCTTCACGGCTCCGTGCGAGTGGCGCTCGCCGACGCGCACCAGCTTCCATTTGCGGACGGCGAGCTCGATCTGGTGGTCGCGTTGGGCCTATTGCCCTGGCTTCACGACGCCCTGGGCGCCGTGGCGGAGATGGCCCGCGTCCTGAGGCCGGGCGGCTGGCTCGTCGTCACGGCAGATAATCGCGCCCGGCTCAACTTGCTCACCGAACCGCGCGAGAATCCGCTGCTGATCCCGCTGAAGCTGGCCCGCGGAGCTTGGAAGCGGGTTCGTGGTCGTCTGCCGTCAGAGCCTTCCTCCCATCTCCACGCGCCACCCCAGATAGACCGAATGCTGGCCGCCGCAGGTCTGGAGGTCGTCCGCCGCACAACGATCGGGTACGGACCATTCACATTTCTCGGCCACCCGTTGCTGAGCGATGCCTCGGGACTGCGCGTGTACCACGGGCTGCGCGCCCTCAGCGAGCGCCGCTTCCCCGCTCTCAGAGGCATGGGATGGCACTACGTTGTCGCATCGCGTAAGTCCGGCGCCGATTCCTAGCCGGTCGGCGCACCTCGTCGCATCAGCCACTTGAGCACGTGCCGGCCGGTCCCCGAGCTCATGAGCAGGCTCACTGCCGCGCTCACCGCCCGACCAGCGGAGCCGTAGCCAGCGGCGATGGTGGTCAACCCCAGATCACGCGTGGCGTACCTGTCCTTGTAGGGCTCATTGCCCCTTAGCAGACGGTATTCCTGCATCCCGTCGGCGAACGCCTCGCGAATCGAGTGCTCAAGTATCCCCGCGCCCAGGGAGAAACGATCCCAGCGTGGGTCTCGACCGGATTGGTAGTACGACTCGACGCCGGCGAATCGAAATCCGTACCACGCAGCGACCGCTGTGCCTCTGTCCTCCGCCAGCCACAGCCGAAGCCATCCGCGCTCCAGCGCCCGAGCGGCGAACTCGCGATGAAAAGCCTCTCGTGGCCCTCGATCGCGTGCCCCAACGGGCTGCATGGAGAGCAAGCAGAACGTTGAAGTCAGCTTGCAGGCGGTCAGCGTCCTGTGCCAGCCTGAAGCTAAGTCCGAGACCGCGCTGCAGACGCCTTGCACGACGCCTCACCTGCTGTCGAAAGTTCGCGCTGCGCGCACGAAGATAGCAGTCCCAGTCACCTTCGTCGACGATCTCGATCACCGGGCTCGACTCCTGGTTGATCATTCGGCCACCAAGTTCCCGCGGCCAATCTCGATCGCCCGGCATTCGCTCGGCCAGCAGAACGCCGCCAGCGAGCACCGCCGCGAGACACTTCGTTGCGGTGCCCGAATCGGTCGGATGACATACGGGGCCAAGCTGGTCGGCGACCCCGTGGCCTACGAACCTTGCGATCTCCAATCCACCGAGCCGCTGCACGTATAGCGGGAGGATCGCCGCTATACGCGTGTCGTGGCGCACTGCGGCGATGGCAGGCCTCCGGCCTTCTCCAAAATGTCGCAGCCAGATCTCAAGCCCAGTCCCAGGTGGAGAAGACGTTTGCGCTGCGCTTTGCGAGCCGCGTCCAGGTCTCGCGGGCCTCCTGCATGCCCGGCAACCGAACGATTTCATCAACCGGCACGGGTCACAAACGCTCTCGGGTTACCCAGCGTGTCCACATCGACACCTCTCCCACTCTCAGCGCTACCACCTTTCAGCTATTGCGCTCAGCAGGTTCTCCGCGGCACGCACGGATCGATCACGCGCAGCCTGGACAGGCCTATTGGCACGCCGATAAGGCTTGGATTCGCAGACGCGGCCCGGGCGCGTTTGCTACGCCTCTCGATGAAGCGCTTCATCTGTCCTTGATAACCGAAGCTCGTAAAGGAGCTGTCGTCCTCGGTGACGATGTACATCGTCGTGCCCCCGCCCTGAGTGTCGACCACGTACATCCCGTAGCGCTTCATCGCCCTCATGATTGCCCGCTCCCAGGGCGGCGCCTTCGCGATCACCGCATCGCTGACATCCAGCTGAAGGAGGCTTCCCAGATGGGGTCCGTTGGCGCACACACCGTCGCCCGTACCTGAGCTCGGCGAGGGCCAGACATCGTGATACTGAACGCACGGCACGCTAACCGCGAGCGCGTGGTCGATCCGATTCGCGGCGAGCTCTTGCGGGCGAACCAACCCTCCGAGCAGCCCCAGATCCCCCGCCTCGGCGTAGCTATGGAGACCGTTGCCAGAGTCCGCGCCGATCCGTATCCGGCCTCCGGCGGACACCGTAAGGGCCGTTTTCGGCCCGTTCGTCCATCTGGCCTGCCAGAAGTCGTACTCCCAACCATGCTCCTGATCGACGACCACCATGTGCCCATCGGTCGCCGTCTGCGGCCGGGCGCCCTGCGGAATCGAAACTCGAATCGTCCGTGGAAAGTCGGGGGGAGGACCGAACAGGCTCGGTTCACAATAGCTGCCGACTCCGGTGCATCTCACCGTCACCGCTGGATTACCAGGCTGCGACCAGTAGACCGGCCGGCTCCCGTCCGCGCTGAGCACGAAGTGCCCGGTATCCCCGTTGGGCAGGGTCCAATGTTGCGCACGCGTGTAGTCGACAATGGCCCTCGAGCTCGAATCGAGCTTGGCGCCGGTAGGGATTGGGGTGTTGAACGGCGATGGGGCACTTGGGGCAGGCGGCGCGTATGGCCTCCAGCAGGCGGGGGGCCAGTGTCCGACCCTGAACGATCCGAAAGCCCTCGGACACCCGGCAGAGTCTTTGGCGCTCGCACACGCCGCCAATGTGCCGCATCCCAGAACGGCAAGCAGCACAATGGTCGTCCATCCAGCAGGTGGTCGCCGCCCGTACGCGATCAGGTTTCTGGGCACTGGTCTTCCCTTCCTCGTTGTCAGGTCTCATCGGCCCCGGCCCAGGACTGTGCAAACTGGCAAGCTGGAGGTCAGAAACCGACGTTGCACAGCTTCCGCTGCTCCAGTCAAGCTCCCGTCTGCCGGGCCGTCGAAACACTATATCAATGACCGCGCTCCTTCGCTTGACCACGACTCTATGAGTCGAAAGATTCGAGCGTTGCCCTCATGCCCATCGCTCGGAGGTTCGGTCGTTGCTGCACAATGCCCAAGAGATGAGCACCGTTGTCCACGACGACCTTCGCCGGAGACTCCGGAGCACGTTTCGCCGGGGGGCCGATGGAAGGGCCGGGCGCCTGCGGATCCTCTTCCTGATCGACTTCGCGTCCATGACCGGAGGCGCAGAACGCTTTGCGATCGGGCTTGCCGCGCACCTTCCTCGCGACCGGTTCGAACCGTGGTTATGCGCTACCCGCAGCGCTGACGATGCGGCCGTTGGAGCGCTGGAGGCAGCGGAGATCCCTCATGTCATCCTCGGCCGCCGGGCGAAGTGGGATGTCCATCGACTCGCGAGGCTGGCGATGCTGATGAGGCAGCACCGGTTCGACATCCTGCACACGCATAAGTTCGGCTCAAACGTGTGGGGCACGTTGGTCGGGCGCGCATGCCACGTACCGGTGGTCGTCGCGCACGAACACACTTGGTCATACGAGGGCGAGGCCGTACGTGCGTGGCTCGATGGGAAGGTGATCGGACGGCTCGCAAACCGCTTCGTGGCGGTCTCCAGTGCCGATGCCAGGCGGATGGTGACCCATGAGGGCGTGCCGGCAGAGAAGGTCATCGTGATACCCACCGGTTACGTTCCCAGCGCCGGCGCGCTGGACGGCGACTTCCGCGTCGAGCTCGGTGTCGCTCCGGACACGCCCTTGATCGGGATCGCAGCTATCTTGCGACCACAGAAGCGGCTCGACCTGCTTCTCGAAGCGCACGCCCGCGTCTTGGTAACTATTCCCAGTGCGCACCTGATAATCGCCGGCGACGGCGAATGCAGGACAGCTCTCGAGCGCCGCGCGTCGGAGCTCGGACTCCACGGGAGAGTGCATTTCCTCGGCGTCCGCCTAGACGTCGACAGAGTACTGAGAGCTGTGGACGTCGCTGCCCTATCGTCTGACTACGAGGGATGCCCACTGTTCGCATTTGAATGCATGGCGACCGATACGCCGCTCGTGGCCACCGCGGTCGGAGGCTTGCCGGACATAGTCGAGAATGGCCGCACCGGTCTGTTGGTACCGCGCCGTGACCCCAAAGCTCTTGCAGACGGCCTCGCAAGTCTGCTCGCCGATCCCGAGCGTCGTGCCGCGATCGCATCTGCGGCCAGAGACAGGCTTCCGCAGTTCACGATTGATGCCACCGCCGCGCGCTTCGCCGAACTCTACGAAACTCTTGCTTTTGGAGCTAATCGATGAGTATCGGAGCCAGCTCGCGCCGGAGCGATGCCGGATTCTGGTCCAGCGCTAGAAGCTTCTTCCTGCCGGTCGGTCCGCATATCGATCCAAGTACCGTGGCGGGATTTCCGATCGATATGCGAGTCAAAGCCCGCTCTGTGCATTGGCCGCAGCTGGCGCTCGTGAGTTCCGGAGCGCTGCACGTGGGAGTCGCGCAATATGGACTGGGCTGCTTCGAGCGTTGGCTCGCGGGCGAGGGCCTGCAGTGGCTCGAGGCGGCGCTCGCCGCAGGCCGGCATCTGGTGTCCATCCAGGAATCCGATGGGTCCTGGCTACAGAATCAGGCGTTCCCACACACGTTTCCGGTGTCTCCACCGTGGTGCTCGGGGATCACGCAGGGAGAGGGCGCGAGCCTGCTCGTGCGCCTTCACCTCGAGACCAACGAGCCTGAGCTGGCGGAATCCGCGCGCCGGGCGGTGTATCCGCTAACCGTCCCACAGGCTGTCGGCGGAGTGCAGGGCGAACTGAGCGGGCTGCCGTGGCCGGAGGAGTATCCTACCGAACCTCAATCCCACGTCTTGAATGGTGCGATCTTTGCGCTTTGGGGCATGCGCGATGTCGCCGTCGGGCTGAATGACAGCGACGTGGGCCGCCAATTCGAGCAGGGGGTGACCACGCTTGCGGCCAATCTCCACCGCTACGACACCGGCTACTGGTCGCTCTACTCGCTCTTCCCGCACCCAGTGCCCAATCCGGCCAGCTCCTTCTATCACGCATTGCACGTAAGTCAGCTGACAGCGATGCAAGAGCTGGCACCGAGGCCCGAGTTCGATGAGCTGCGCATACGGTGGAAGAGCTACTCCGACTCGCGCAGATGCCAAGTGAGGGCATTTGCGGCCAAGGCGACGTTTCGGTTGCTCGTACCGCGCAACCGATTCCTTGCCCATCGCCTGCCGTGGAACGCCCGGCTGGGGGCCGGCTAGACGAGGACATGTCATAGTGACCGGCACGATGGACGAGGCTTGGTCATCAGTCGAACCACCGAAGGCAAGACTCGCGATCTCAGGGTTCCGCCGCTACATGCGGACTTTGCGCGAGCACCTGCTCCTGGTCGTCGCATGCACTGTCGCCACCGTAGCGGCCGCGGCGGTTTATGTGAAGACGGCACCTCGCAAGTACCAATCGACGGCAGAACTCTACGTCGCGCCCGCGCCCGTTAGCGACAACATCCTGGCCGGTCTTCCGGTCATCCATTCGAGCGGCGACCCGACAAGCGATGTCCTCACGGCATCTAGTCTAATCACCACTACCGAGGTCGCGATCGCCGTGGTCGCCGCGCTTCACCTCCACGCTACGCCGGGAGACATTTTGGCGCAGATCCAGGCAACCCCGATCGGGCAAAGCAATCTCGTGGGCGTCCAAGCCGACGCATCCTCGGCGGTGGTGGCGGAAGAGCTCGCCAATGCCTTCGCAAAGCAGGTAATCGTGGTGCGAACCGCTGCGGTGCACGCCGCCATTGCGCAAATCCTCCCGGGCTTGCGAGACCAAGTCGCGGCACTGGCGCCGGCACAGCGAAACGGACCCGGATCGCTCGGTCAGCAGCTTAGCGAGCTCAAGGGGCTCCAGACACGTAACGATCCCACGCTCTATGTTGTAGCTCCCGCTGAGCTTCCAGCCAGCCCGTACTCGCCGCGCACCAAGCTTGCGCTGGCGGCGGGGCTGTTAGGCGGCCTGATACTTGGGATCGGGGCTGCGTTTGCCTGGACGGCGCTGGATCCGCGGCTCAAGCGCGAGGAGCAGCTCCAGGATTTGATCCGCGTTCCGATCCTCGCGCGGATTCCGCGGGTGCGCACCAAGCCGAAGCCGCGCCCGCTGAGGCCTGACGAGCTTCCATTTCCGGCGCTTGAGGGCTACCGGACGCTGCGTACGATTCTGGCCGTGCGGGCGGAGGGGGAGGCGAGGGCGTACCTCGTCACCGGATCGGCGCCGTCAGAGGGCAAGACGACCACCTCGATGGGGCTTGCCCTTGCCCTTGCACAGGGAGGCGCTCGCGTGATTTTGATCGAGGCCGACCTCCGGCGCCCGACGTTAAGCAACGCGCTCGGGCTCGAACCTCGCTTCGGCACCGATCAGGTCTTGATCGGCGAGGTTTCGCTCGCGGAGGCGCTGTTGCCGGTGAAGATCGACGGAACGCCACTGCGCGTCTTGGCAAGCCATCGGTCAGGCGTTGAGCTCGCCGACAGGTTGTCGTTCGCCGTTGCGCGCAGACTGATCGAGGATGCTAAGCAGCTCGCCGACTTCGTCGTAATCGACTCACCGCCGATAACGACCGTCATCGATGCGTTGCCGCTGGTCCAGTTCGCCGACGAGATCCTCGTCGTGGTCCGGCTTGACCATTCGAGGCTCCGTAAGCTCGTCGAGCTCGACGAGCTCTTCCGCGCCCACGGAAAGTACGCGAGTGGGATCGTGCTGGTCGGAGTCGAGGCGCCGCATGATGGATACGGTTACTACAACTCGGAGGGTGAGCATCGCCCCGTCGCTGGACGCATGGATCTGCGGGGCGGCGACGGGGCACCGGGAGGAACGCGATCGTTGCCGACCGGTTGATGACCCGCATCGAGCGCCTCGCGCCCGCGAACGCGAAGTGGGTGGCCACGCTGATTATCGGATGCGTGGCAGTAGGCCTGCTATCCGGCGTGAATCCGGCCTATGGTATCGCGGCCGCGGTCGGTGTGGTGTTCGCCGCCTGCGCCATCTCAAACCTCACGGTTGGGGTCGTCGTGTTCGCATGCTTGTCGTTTCTTCAGGTCTTGAACAGCAATAGCAATACCGCGACGAGCTTCACGAAGGTCGTCGGCCTGCTCCTGTTCGGGTCGTGGTACGCGAGTACGCTGACGGCAACTCCGCCAGGCGCTCGTATATCTAACCGAACGAGTCCCATGTTCTTGATAGCGGGCGTATCTCTCCTCGCATGGTCAACCTTGAGTATCGCCTGGGCAGCGAGCACGGGGGCGGTGGCCACCTCCGCATCGCGCTATCTGCTGAACATGCTGCTGTTTCCGATCGTGTTGGCGGCGGTACGACGCCGGGAGCACCTCCTCTGGGTGCTGACCGCGTTCGTCCTCGGTGCGGTCGTCTCGACGGTGTACGGATTTGCAATCCCGAGCACTAGCCAGGCCGGCCGCCTGAGCGGGGGAATCGGCGATGCAAACGAGCAGGCCGCCGTGTTGGTGGCGGCGATCCCCATGGCCATCGGGCTGGCTGTCGCGATGCGCCGCCGGCTCGGACTCCGAATAATCGCCTGGACGAGCGCGGTGGTTTGTCTCGCCGGGGTGGTCAACACCCTGTCCCGCGGAGGCCTGATCGCGCTTGGCGTCATGATGCTCGCCGGCGTGGTGTTCGGTGGCCGTTGGAGACCGTGGGCCACGGCCCTGTTGCTGGCGACTACGGTCAGCACCGTTGCGTACTTCGTCGTGATCGCTCCGCTGGGCGCGCGGGCGCGCGTTACAAATGGCGACACGAGCGGCCGCTCGGACCTCTGGACGATCGGATGGCGCATGGTTCAGGCCCACCCGCTGACGGGAGTCGGATCCGGCAACTTCCCGGTTTCTTCGATCCATTACCTCCAGCGGCCCGGGGCTATTCGCAATGCAAACTTGATAGTCGACGTCCCGCACGTCGCGCACAACATCTATCTCGAGCTGCTCGCCGAGCTGGGGATTCCAGGCCTCGTTGCGTTCCTCGGCATCGTTGCGGCGTCGCTTGGCGCCGCTCTGAGAGCAGCATTCGAGTTTCGGCGAACCGGCCATCAAGAGCTCGAGCTGATCGCGCGCTGCGTTGTCGTCGGGCTGGTGGGCTTCCTGGCCGCCGACTTCTTCCTGTCGGGAGAGTACTCAAAGCAGCTCTGGTTGGTGCTGGCTCTCTGCCCAGCGTTGCTCGGCGTTGCCCGATCGCCAATCGCGACTGCCGTCGCCGGTAGCCGGCCGTGAGCGACGTTCTCGTCCTCTGCTACCACGCCGTGAGCTCATCATGGGAGGCCGAGCTCTCGGTTACTCCCGACGACCTCGAGCGCCAGGTTGCGTTTCTCTTGGGTCGCGGCTGGCAAGCTGCGACCTTCTGCGAAGCCGCTCTGAATCCCTCCGCGCCGCGGACGGTGGCGATCACTTTCGACGATGCCTTCGCCTCGGTACGTGACTACGCGGCGCCGATCCTATCTGCTCTGGGGGTGCCGGCCACGGTGTTCGCGCCGACCATGTACCTAGCCACCGGGAGTCTCACTTGGCCCGGAATCGAGCACTGGAAGGACGCTCCGCCCGCGTACGAGATGAACGCTATGAGCTGGGAGGACCTTGGTGGACTGAAGGAGCTCGGATGGGAGATCGGCTCGCACACCCGTAGCCATCCGCATCTGACCCAACTGGACGACGACACTCTGAATGACGAACTGGAGGGCTCACGCTCGGACTGCGCTCGCGAGCTCGGGTGCTCGTGCCAGACGATCGCCTATCCGTACGGCGATGTCGACGTTCGGGTCGCGCGCAAAGCAAAGCAGGTCGGCTACCTGGCGGGCGCCTCGCTGTCAGGCCGCTTGGAGCGCTTGGGCCCGTATCGTCATCCGAGAGTCGGGGTCTACCACAAAGACGGTAGATGGCGGTTTCGGCTCAAGGCAGCCCCGCTGATGCGCGAGTTGCGCGCTTCACGCGCCTGGCGGCGCGGATCCTGACCGGGCGCCAGGGTTCGCAGAGATGCGCCTCGCCGTCTATTGCGACTACTCCTATCGCCGGGACGCGGACGGCGTCTATGCGGAGCTGCCCTTCGCCCTGTTCCTCCGCGGGCTCGCTCCGCACTGCGAACGGCTCGTGCTGACGGGCAGGCTCGATCCTTCGCCCGGAAGGTATCCGTATGCGATGGACGGGGTTGAGTTCGCTCCGTTACCACATTACGCCAGCGGCGCTCACTTCAGCGCCGTGATGCGAACGATCCCGCTAGGGATCAAGCGGTTCTGGCAGCTCCTGGACGACGTGGACGTGGTCTGGGTGCTGGGCCCGAATCCTCCGCAGGCCCTGGCATTCGCCCTGCTGACGAGGCTTCGTAGGCGACGACTCGTACTTGGCGTACGTCAGCATCTGCCACAGCTGATCCGCTATCGATATCCGGCCCGGCGCGTGCTCCCATGGGCGGCGACCATGCTCGAGTGCGCTTTCCGCCTGCTTGGGCGCATCACGCCGGTCGTCGCGGTTGGTCCCGAGCTCGCGCGCGGGTACCGCAGCTCACCGGCCGTGCACACGGCTTATGTGTCGCTCCTCAGCGCGCGGGACATCCTCGCTCGCGAGGACGACGATCGCGTCTACGACGGTACCGACCTGCGGATGCTCAGTGTGGGTCGCCTGGATCCCGAAAAGAACCCACTCCTGCTGGCCGACATCCTCGCGCAGGCGCTCCAGGCCGAGCCTCGCTGGCACATGGATGTTTGCGGAGACGGTTCGATGATGGACGCGCTGGCCGAGCGCTTGAAGCAGCTCGGTATCGCCGATCGAGCGCGCCTCCACGGCTACGTGCCGATCGATGACGGCCTGTGGGACCTCTACCGCACAAGCCACGCGCTGCTGCACGTGTCGTTCACCGAAGGGGTACCGCAGGTCCTGTTGGAGGCCTTCGCCGCGCGGCTGCCAGTCGTGGCGACCGCCGTGGGTGGGGTTGCGGGGCTTGCGGCTGATTGCAGCCTGCTGGTGGCCCCCGGCGACGCCGACGCCGCGGCCGGCGCGCTCACCGAGCTTGCCACCGACGCTCGTCTGCGCGCTGAGCTGGTCGACCGCGCCGTGACACAGGCGCGCGAGCACACGATCACGGCAGAGTGCGCCCGCCTAGCAGCTTTTCTCACCGGCCGGCGGGACTCATAGATCATCGCGTTTCCGGGCGGCACATCGGTTCCGATCAGCAGCACGCTGGTGTTTTCGGTTCCACGGTGTCGACAAATTCCTGATTCCAAAGCTCGAGCATCAGCAGCGTCCACAGTCCGCGCGTGTGATCTTCTCCGTCCCGGTGCTTGCGAATAAGCTGCTCCACGGATTTGGTATCGACGATTCCCCGCTGCCGGCTGGCTTCGGACAGCAGCGTATCCGCGGTGAAATCGGACAGCTCTGCTCTCAACCACGCTGGGATCGGTGCGGTAAAGCCCATCTTCGGGCGCTTGAACAGCTCGGCGGGGACGTGGCGAGCTAACGCGTCGGAGATCAAGCGCTTGCGCTTAGCTCCGCGCTGCTTGTAGGCGACCGGAAGGCGCGCGGCCCACTCGACCAGCCGGTAGTCGAGCAACGGCGCGCGCGCTTCCAGCGAGCTCGCCATCGTCGCGATGTCCATCTTGAACAGAAGCTGGTCCGGTAGCGAGCGCGCAATGTCGACGGCCAATGCCTTGTCAAGCGGATCGCTTGCCCGCCCCGGTGGATGAAACGGCGGAGCTGCGGCTAGTTCGGGCGAGAGCCCCTTGCGCTCCCCCGGACTGAGCACAGCGGTGTACTCCGCGTACCGCTCGCCCGGATCAAGCTCCACCGCACGCAGGAATCGGTATAGCTTGTGCCGGTTTGACGTTGGATGAGCCAGTTCGTCACCCAATCGAGTGGCGCCGTTGCCGGCCATGCGGCGAGCCACGGCTGGCAGCCGATCTAGATGCGCCGCAACCCGGGCGGCCTGATGACGGTAGTAGCCACCGAAAAGCTCATCTCCTCCCTCGCCCGTGAGGGCAACTGTGATTCGCTCACGGGCCATGCGGGCAACATAGAAGCTGGGAACGGCCGAAGGATCCGCGAACGGCTCACCGTAGTGATGCACGAGGCGGGGCAGGACGTCGACCAAGTCCGTGGGAGCTACAAGCGCTTCGTGATGAACGCTCCCGAGGCGCTCGGCGATCAGCCGCGCCTGAGCTCGCTCGTCGTACCGGCTGTCTGGGAAGCCGATCGAGAAGGTCTCCACGGCGGGAGCGCCCGCGGCCACCATCTGCGCGAGGATGAAGCTCGAATCGACGCCGCCGCTCAAGAACAATCCGAGCGGCACGTCGGAGACGAGCCTTTCCCGTACAGCACGGAGCGATCGCTGCTCGAACTCATCGAGCGCATCCCGGTATGAGATTCGGTACTTCGGTTCGAAGTCCAAGCTCCAATAGCGGTCTGTCAGTACATGACCGGAACGCTCCCACGTCATCGATGTGCCTGGCTCGAGCTTCGTCACCTCCGACAGGATCGTCCGTGGTGAGGGGACGTAGCCGTAGTGGAGATACTCGGCCAGCGCCGTGTCATCGACCGTACGGCCGATCCGATCGTCGAGCAGCAACGCTGCCAGCTCAGAAGCAAAGCTCAACGACCCATCTTGGCGGACGGCTACGTACAGCGGCTTCTTACCGAGTCGATCGCGCGCCAAGACGAGCTTCCCTTGGACCGAGTCCCAGACGGCGAGCGCGAACATCCCGTCCAGCTCCTCGAGGAACCTCGAACCGAATTCCTCGTAGGCGTGGACGATCACCTCTCCGTCGGTGCGTGAGGTGAAGCGATGCCCCGTTCGCTCCAGCCGCTTCCGGAGCGAGGCGTAGCCGTAGATCTCGCCGTTGAAGACAGCATGGATGGTGCCGTGCTCGTTTACATACGGTTGATGACCGCCCGCAACGTCGATGATCGAAAGGCGCCTGATCGCCAGCGCGACGTGCTGATCCTCGTAGCTGGCTGCCTCATCGGGACCGCGGTGCGCCAAGGCGTTCGACATCGCGGCGAGCAGCGCGGGGCGATCTGGGGCCGGTCCGGCGAGACCGGCGATGCCGCACATCAGCCGGCTCGTTCTCCGAAGGCAAGCGCGCCTCGCGGCCGCGCGCTGGGCGCAGTCCGATCGGCGGCGGATCGAGGCCAGCGGGTCGTCGACATCTCGTGCAATCCTACCCGTGCCCTGCGACGGGCTCAGCGTGGGGTAGCTTGTGCGCGTGAGCGAAGCTGCACAGCCTCACGGAGACACGGAGGACGAGATCGAGTGCTCCGTGCTCGTGCCGGTGCTGAACGAAGCGCGCTACATCGAGCAGAGCCTCGCCGCGATGCTCCGTCAGCGTTTTCCCGGTTCGATTGAGTTCGTGTTTTCAGACGGTGGTTCCCGCGACCGGACCCGCGAGATGCTCGAGCAGTTTGCTCTGAAGGATGCGCGAATCCGTGTTTTCGACAACCCCATGCGAAGCGTGTCCAGCGGCCTGAACGTTGCTCTTCGGCACGCGCGGGGTCGGTGGATCGTGAGGATGGACGCCCATACGGCGTACCCGGAGGACTACATCGCCCTCGGCGTCAGTCGTCTGGAGGCCAACGACACAAGATGGGTCAGCGGGCCCCAGCTTCCACGGGGACAGGGCTCGGTCTCACGCGCGGTCGCCTTGGCCCTGGGGTCGCGGCTGGGACGCGGCGGGTCGCGCAAGTGGGGCCGCAAGGACGTTCAGAGCGATTATGAGTACGAGCTCGATTCAGGTGTGTTCGCAGGCGTGTGGGCGCGGACCACGCTGTTCGAGTACGGCGGCTGGGACGAGCGCTGGCCGCGCAACTCGGACTCGGAGCTGGCGGGCAGGTTTCTGGAGCGCGGCGAGCGCCTGATCTGCATCCCCGCCATGGCGGCCGAATATGTGCCCCGCGACTCGGTGCCGGCCTTGTGGCGCCAATACCGAGGCTACGGGGAGTACCGCGTCAAGACGGCGACCCGTCATCCCCAAACGCTACGGCGATCGCACCTGCTGGCGCCCGGAATCGTGCTGGACGCTGGACTCGCCATCTGTGGTCCGCCCCGCGTGCGCCTGGCCGCGCGCTGCGGGCTGGGCTTCTACGCCGGCGTCGTGATCGCCGCTGGGATTCGCTCCGTATCCCGGGCAGAAAAACCGACTGACCCCTTGCTGTTCCCAGTGGTGCTCTGGACCATGCACTTCGGGCATGGCGTGGGCATGCTGCTCGGTGTTCGGCGGCACGGCGTGCCGATGGCGGCGCTCGCGTCGGTCGCGGGGCTAGAACGGGTTGCCCATTCGCTCGCACCGGCGTCAGAGACGGTATTCGCTCCCTCGCTTCAGAGCTAGTTGCACATGTCGCTAAAGAAGCGGTAGTATAAGCAGCAGGCCTTACAAGGGTCTGGTCTTTTTAGGGAAAGACCTTACATTTAAAGAGAAGCTCTTTTGATGCTTCCGCGCATGAGAGGTAGGGTTTCATGCTCTCCACCGGCATCGTCGGTCGGCTGGTCGTCGTACCCGTAGTGGCCTGTGTGGCTCTGGTCAGCACCACTGGTGCAACCGCGTCCACGGTGACGCCGTGTCCACAGCAGTTCGGCAGTCTCGCAGCAGGTAGCTGGCCGTCGGCGTGCTGGCGCCCGTACGGTCCTGACTCACCGTTCAACAAGCTCCTGCCCGCAGATCCCAAGATCTCGCCGGAGTCCGGCGCGATCGTCGCTGACATGATGCGCCTGAAGTACCACTTCGAGGGCGGCGGGAGTCGGTTCGATTTCACCTCATGGGGCCGCGGTGCGGTCTACTACGCCCAGCCCAGCGATCCGATGGTCAAGGTCAACTGCACCGCCTTGTGGGGGGCAAACACCTGTCAGGGCGACAACGGCGTGGTGGTCGACGGCATGAGCATCCACGTTCCGGGCGGAGCTCAGCCCGCTCCCGGCAGCGACCATCATCTGACGGTCGTCGATCAGGCCAACGACGTCGAGTACGACTTCGAGCTGGCCTCCTTCTCCGCTGATCGCCAGACGCTGACAGTCGCGGCGGCGAGCCAGATCCCGATCGGACCCGACCAGGGGGCCGGTCTGGGCGCCCAGAGCACCGCGGCCCACTTCTCGACCATCGCGGGGCTGATCCGCGAGCCCGAGCTGGCCGCCGGCGCGATCAATCACGCCCTCGTGGTCAGCATCCCCTGTACCGAAGGCTCGGTCTCACCCGCGCAGGGGCCATGGGGCTACGCGTGCAGCCAGATGGGCCAGTCTCGGCAAGGTGGCGAGATCGCCCCGCACCTGGGCACGCTCTTCCAGCTCAAGATGACCGACGCCCAGATCGCCGCCAGCGGGGCTCCCGCCTGGGAGCAGGCGATCATGACCGCGATGGCTCACTACGGCATGTACGCCAACGACACCAACGGCCCCGGCGACCCCGACTCGTTTGAGCTCGAGAAGGAGGCAGATGTCTCATATACGAGCCTCGGCGCTCAGCCCCCGATGGCCGATCTACTCAAGAGCCTTCCAGGCAGCACCTACTGGGCCCCATCGGATATCTGGATCGCCTCAGGGCCCACTATCGACTTCTCAAGGCTCCGGGTCATCGATCCGTGCGTGGCCCAGGGAACCTGTCCGCCATCAGGCCAACGCCCGGCCCACGCAGCCCTTCATCACAGCCCGAAGGCAGCGCCGTCTTGCCGCCGAGCCAGGCCCTCCAACGAACCCGGCCGGCACCGTGGCCAGCATCACATCCGTCGTGCGGCCTCCTGTGTGCGTTCGGCCCACCACTACCACCGGGGGCGCCGAAAGCAGGGATGCGTTCGAGCGCGCTGCTAGGGTTGGCCAACCGTGCCCAGCACTGTGCTACTTCTCAAGTCGTCATAACCGCGAACAGCGACCGCTCGTGGCAGAAGTCGGAGATCGAGGCGCCGACGATCACTCGCAGCCTGCGGCTCCGCTCAGGCGAATCGCCGTCCGAGGTGCTCGGCTAGCGCTGATCGGATGGCTTCTGAGCCAGGGACTCACATTCGCCGCGTATATCGCTCTCGCGCATCTGGTCAGCCCGACCGACTTTGGGCACTTTGCCGCAGCGTCGGTCCTAACCGGAGTCGGAGGGCTCTTTGCCGAGTCTGGGATGATGGCGGCGCTCATCAATCGGCGCGACCGGATCGAGGAGGCAGCGAGTACGGCCTTCTTCTCACTCCTCGTCAGCGGCCTCCTGCTGTTCGCCGGAATGCTTGCGCTCTCTCCGCTCCTGGGATTGTTCTTCGGCAGCCCCCGCGTCGCCGAGATCTCCGCGGCGCTGTCTGGATGGCTCTTCCTCCAAGCGGTGACGATCGTGCCCGACGCGTTGCTTCAGCGCCGCCTCTCGTTCGCTCGACGGGTCGCGGTAGATCCGATCGCGGCATCCGCGTTTGGTTTGGTTTCGATCGTGGCGTGTGCGCGCGGAGCGGGTGTGTGGGGCCTGGTAGCCGGAGCGTACGCATCGATGCTCGCGCAGGTGGTGTCCTCGTGGGCCTTTGCCCGCGCGCGACCGCGCTGGCACCTTGCGTCAATTGCGATGTGGCGCGAGCTGGTTGCGTTTGCACGACCCGTCGTCGGATCGGAGGTCCTGCGACGGATGGCAGGTCAGCTTGACGCGATCATGCTTGGCCGGTTCTCTGGGGCCGCCTCGCTCGGTCAGTATCGCAACGGCCTGAGGCTGGCGCAGGCGCCCGAGAACGCGTTCGTCAATGTCGGCGCCTATGTCCTGCTACCGATCCTCGCGCGGCTCGGGCGCCACCCAGAGCGCTTCGCCGACGCGGCTCGCCACGTATTCAGGGTGCTCGCCGCGGCAGTGGTACCTATCAGCTTTGCGACCGTGCCCTTAGGCGTGCCGTTGGCAGTCCTTGTCCTCGGGTCACGATGGAGGCCGGCGGGTCACGCCATAGCGGGGCTATCGGGCGTGTTGCTCGGTTCCGCGATCATTTCGGTTTCGAGCGAGATCTTCAAGGCGATCGGAAGACCCAAGCTGCTCGTTCGAACGCATGCTGTCAATCTCCTCATGACCGCGACCGTGGTCACTGCAGGGGCGATCCTGTTCGGGTTGATAGGCGTCGCGGTCGCCGTCTCGGTCAGCCAAGTTGTGACCGCCTTGTACGCATTCGGACTCGTCACCAAGCTGATCGACATCAGTTGGCCTGAATTGGGCAAAGAGCTTGCCGGCCCGGCTCTAGCCGCGTGTGCGATGCTGGCGGCGATGGTGTCGTTTGCCGACGTGCTGCGCCCTCTCTCCCATGGCGAGGCGATCGCGTTGGCGCTCACGGCAGCGCAGGTGGTTACGGGATCACTCGTCTACCTCGCGGTGTTGATGACCGTGGATCGCCGGCGCCGGAGGGAAGCGCGACGGACCCTCACCGGTCTCCGTGCCCAGCACGGACCTGCACCCAGCTGATCAGACCGCAGACAGATCCGGGAACGCCGCGGCCACATCGGCCGGGGGCGTGTGGTACCAGGAGTCACCGAGCCCGGTCCGCTGACGTACCCGGCCGATCGCGTGGCGCGTCCGCCGGAGCGCCCACGCAAGCCTGGCGTCCCCCTGCACGACGCGCAGTTCTCGCTCAGCCTCGCGCCGGCGTCGGGCCAAGAGCTCACGGTGAAGATCGCTTGGCATGGTCTCCGGGCGGAGCGCCTCGAACATCCCCAGAACCTCGCGCGTCATTCTCGGCCCATCTGCGGACATCTGGCCAGGATGTATCCGGTAGAGCGCGTGTTGACCAGGAATCCAGATCGGATCGTAGCCGGCGGCGAGGATGCGCAGGCACAGCTCATAGTCCTCGGCGGCGAACCGGGACTCATCGTACCCTCCCACGGCATCGAGTACGCCGCGCGGAAGACCAATCGAGACGTACACGAAGTTGCGCTTCAACAGCTCGAGCAGAAAGCGGTCGGGATCTGATGGCGGTGGCCTCGGTGGGCGCATCAGCGCCATCGCCGTGCGTTGTCGTACTAGACCGGAGGACGCGTCAAAGGCATACGCATCGGTGTAGGCAAAGCCTGGCCTCCCCGCTTCGTCAAGCGCGCGACCGACCAGCTCGAGATAGCGAGGCAGCAGCAGGTCATCGCTGTCAAGGATCGCGACGTAGCTCCCGCAAGCCACCGCGACGCCGGCATTACGGGCTGCCGCAAGTCCACGGTTAACCTGCGAAACCAGCCGCACACGGGGATCGTTGATCGCCGCGACGATCGACGCGGTTCCGTCGGAAGATCCGTCGTCAACGACCACGACCTCGATGTCGCGCTGCGTCTGCGACAGGGCGGATCCCACGGCGGACGCGATGGTGCCGGCTGCGTTGAACGCGGCGATGACCACTGAGAATCGAGGGTTGCGCACGGGGTCACCGCTCACCGGTCACACGGGATCTGCGACCGCTGAGTCAGCCACCGGTTCGCCCATTATCACAGTATGGTACGCGAGGGATCGGCCGCGCGAAGCTGAAGAAGAGCGGATCAGGCCAGGCGCGGCCTGCTACAGCGGTATGACCCGATCCTCACTCACACATACGGTCCCCCGGTTCTCGCGCAGCCCGCACGCGGCGGCTGCGCCTGGGTTGATCGCGATCGCCTTGATGATCGTCTGGGCAGCGCACAACGGCGGCTACGACACCGACACGTGGTACTGGGGAGCGCTTGTGCTGCTTGCGTCATTTGCAGCCGTCGTGATCAAGGCCGGCTTCGGGCGCCTATCGCGCGCCAGTCGGGTGGCGCTCGCCGCATTCGCGCTCTATGTCGGCTGGTCCTACTTGTCGATCACCTGGGCGCAGTCGCCCGGCGACGCGCTGCAGGGCAGCAACCGGGCATTGCTCTATCTGCTCGTGTTCGCGCTGCTTACGGTAATCCCGTGGACGCCCAAGACAGCGCTCGCAGCGCTGCTGACCTTCGTGCTCGGCTTGGGCGTGATCGCGATCGTGCTGCTGTTCCGCCTGGCATCGGCCCACCACATCGGAGCGCTCGTGATCGGTGGCCGCCTGGCCACCCCCACCGGCTATTTCAACTCGACCGCTGCCCTGTTCACAATGGATGCGCTGGCGGCGATCACGCTGGCGGCGCGGCGCGAACTACCCGGCCTGCTTCGCGGCGCTCTGCTCGCCGTCGCCTGCGCGGGCCTGCAGCTCGCCTTGATCGTCCAGAGCCGCGGCTGGCTGTTCACGCTGCCGCTGATCGCGCTCGTCGCGATCGCCGTGGTGCCCGATCGCCTTCGCGTCATCGCGGCGTCGCTGATACCAATCGCCGCAGCGCTCGCTCCACTCGGGCGCCTGCTGGATGTGTACCAAAGCTCTCCCGGGTCAGCCCTCAACTACGCCGCCGCGCGTGCGGGGCAGGCTGCGCTCCTCGTCTGCGCCGCGGTGTTCGTCGCTGGTTGCCTGGTGGCCTGGGGCGACGAGCTGATCGGGACTCCGCGGCGTCTCGATCGGCACCGCCGGCGAGCTCTCGGCGGCGCGATCGCGGTGCTCGCGGTTGCGGCTGTCGGCGTCGGTGGAACGTTGGGCACCCATGGCCATCCGCTGCGCTTCATCTCGCGGCAGTGGCACGGCTTCAGCCACACCCAGGCCGCAGCGTCGTCGTCAGGCTCGCACTTCAGCGATGTCGGCAGCGGCCGCTACGACTTTTGGCGTGTCTCGTTGGATGCAGTCCTCGCACACCCGATCGGCGGCCTGGGCCAGGACAACTTCGCTGACTATTACGTGCGGCGTCGGCGCACGGGAGAGGAGCCGCAGTGGACCCACAGCCTCGAGCTGAGGCTACTAGCCCAAACCGGGCTCGTCGGCTTCGGGCTGTTCGCGGCCTTTTTGATCGCGGCTATCGTCGGTGCGCTGCGCACCGTGCACCGTGACGGCGAGCTCGCTCGCGGAGTCGCAGGTGCGGCGCTGCTGCCGCTCGTAGTGTGGCTGATCCACGGATCGCTCGATTGGTTCTGGGAGATGCCGGCTCTGTCCGGCCCCGCGCTGGGCTTCCTGGGAATGGCTGGAGCCCTCGGGGGGCCAACACGCGCCACCAGCGACTCGCGCTCCGCGAACCGACGGACCCATCGAGGCGTCCCGGTCGTGGCCGGCGCGCTCGGGCTGTTGGTCGCTGCAATCGTCCTCGGCTTGCCGTATCTCTCTGCCCGCGAGGTGTCGCTTGCGAGCGCCACCAGCCAGACGAACCCGGCGGCGGCCCTACGTGACTTGAAAGCCGGCGCCACGCTCAATCCTCTGAGCGCCGACTCCGGCCGCCTTGGCGGCACAATCGCACTTCAGAGCGGCGACAATGCGGTGGCCGAGCAACGCTTCAGGCAGGCGATCTCACGCGAGCCAGGGGGCTGGTTCTCGTGGCTCGGCGACGGCTTGGCCGCCTCGGCGCTCGGCGACAGAACGCGGGCTCATCACGACTTCGAGGTCGCGGCGTCCATCAATTCGGTCCAGCCGGCTGTGAAGCAGGCACTCACGGACGTTTACAGCAGGCGTCCCTTGACCCCGACCGAAGCCATACAGATGCTGGCCCTTGCGCAATAGGCTTGGCCAGGCCAGCGCGTGCGCCTGCCCGCGGAGACGCAAGGCTTGACGTAATCGTCGTCACGTCCTCGCCTAACTCTATGATGCGTGTATCATCCAGTGTGGAAAGGTTCACACACACGCGACCCTGGGGGAATCTTGAATTACATAAAGTCTTTGATGAAATGCGTAGCGACGCTAGCGGTCGCTATATGTGTGCTGGTTCCCGGCTCGGCTCTCGCGCAGGGGAGCTCCACGTGCCAGGCGTACAACCCCCAGCTATGCACCGTCAAGCACGACGCATCGTCGGCGGGAAAGAATGGCCAGCTCCCCTTCACCGGCCTCGACGTAGTCCTGCTGGCGGTAGGTGGCGGCACACTCCTCGGTGCGGGCTTGGTGGTCCGCGGGCTCTCAGGTCGTCTGGACTGAGCGCCCCCGAGTGAAAGGGCTCGGCGGCCCCACCGCCGCTGGAAGGCGTAAACCGAGCGCAGGCCCGGATAAGCGCTACGACGTGTTCTGAGCCCGCTCCAGTATCAGCCGTCTGACCTCTCCCCCGTCCGCGCGACCCTTGCTCTCGCGCATCACGAAGGCGACGAGCGGACCGATCGCCTTTGCGTTGCCGGCGCGAACCTGCTCCACGGCCCCGGGGTTCGACGCCATCGCGCGCTCGACGAGAGACGCCAGCTCCCCGCCGTCATCGCCCTCCCCCCCGCCGAGCGCGCCGAGCCCCTCGCGCTGCACGATTGCCCGGGCCTCGCCGCCCTCGGCGACGAGCAGCGTAAGAACTTCACGGGCGGCGTCGCGACCGACCTCCTTGCCGATCACCATCGCGACGAGGGCGGCGAGCTCTTCGGGCGCGACCTTGCTCTGCGCGGGATCGGCGTCTGAGCCGATCCGCTCGACGAGTTGCGGGATCCAGTTGGCGAGCTCAACCGGGCCGATTGGGTCCCGGGCGCCATTCTCAGCAGACGCCCCCGCTGGTGCGCCGCCCGCCGCTCGGGCGACCACCTGCTCGAAGTAGTCGCCAAGCTCTGCGCGATACGCTAGCTCGCGCGCCCGGTCGGCGCTCAGCCCCAGGTCGCGCTCAAATCGCGCGGCGCGCTGCGCCGGGAGCTCTGGCACCGCGACGCGCGCGTAGGCCAGCAGCTCTGCGGTCGCCACCAGTGGGACGAGGTCCGGCTCGGGGAAGTAGCGGTAGTCGTGCGCCTGCTCCTTTGAGCGCAACGAGGACAACGCACCGGACCGAGGGTCGAAGTGAAGCGTTTCCTGGACGACGGGCTCGCCGCTGCGCCGCAGCCTGACCTGACGATCAATCTCGGCTCGGACACCGCGCTCCAAGAAACGGAACGAGTTCATGTTCTTCAGCTCGGTCTTCGTCCCAAGCTCGGGTGAGCCCGTCGGCCGGACCGAGACGTTGGCGTCGCAGCGCAGCGAGCCCTCCTCCATGTTGACATCCGAGACGCGGAGCTGGCGCAGCGTGACGCGCAGCAGCGTCAGCCACTCGCGCGCCTGCTGAGGGGATCGCAGGTCGGGCTCGGTCACGATCTCCACCAGCGGCGTCCCGCCGCGGTTGAAGTCCACGACGCTGCGCTCCGAGCCGTGTATCCGGCCGCTCTCCCCGGTGTGGACCAGCTTGGCCGCATCCTCCTCCAAGTGCACCCGATGGATGCGCACATCACCGAGCCTCCCACCGGCGCACAGCGGCACGGAATATTGGGAGATCTGGTAGCCCTTCGGGAGGTCCGGATAGAAGTAGTTCTTGCGGTGAAAGAGCGAGCGCTGCGCGATCTCGCACTCCAGCGCCAGACCGATCATTACGCCGAATCGGACTGCCTGCGCGTTGAGTACCGGGAGCGCTCCCGGCAGGCCCAGGCACACGGGACAGGTGTGGACGTTCGGGGGATCGCCGAACGACAACTCGCAGCCACAGAACATCTTGGTGCGGGTGGCGAGCTGGACGTGGATCTCGAGCCCGATGACGGACTCGTATCCGGTGGTCTCGCTGGCGTCCGAGCGGTTCACTGTCTCGCCAGGCTCCCATCAAACCCGATCGCTCGCTCGAGCGCATAAGCAGCGTTCAGCAGGCGGCCCTCGCTGAACGCCGGCCCGGCGAGCTGGAAGCCCACGGGCAGCCCGTCGCTGAGGCCCGATGGGATCGAGATCGAGGGGATCCCAGCGAGCGACATGGGGACGGTGCAGAAGTCGTTCAGGTACATGGCCAGCGGATCGTCGGCCTTGGCGCCGAGCTCGAACGCGGTCCCCGGACTGGTGGGCGTGACGACGAAGTCGAACTTCTCGAACGCTTCACGAAAGTCCTCGGAGATCTTGGTACGGACCTTCTGAGCAGTGCCGTAGTAGGCGTCGTAATAGCCGCTGGAGAGCGCATATGTGCCGAGCATGATCCGGCGCTTGACCTCCGCCCCGAAGCCCGCCGAGCGGGTATCGCTGTACATCCTGCTGAGGCCGGCGTCCGCGTCGACCCGCAGGCCATACCTGATGCCGTCGAACCGCGCGAGATTGGCCGACGCCTCAGCAGGCGCGATCAAGTAGTATGCCGACAGCGCGTGTGGGGCGTGAGGCAGCCGGCAGGGCTCAATTACCGCGCCCAGGCTCTCGGCCAGCGCGATCGTCGCCTCAAAGCTCGCGCGGACGCCCGGCTCGATGCCCTCGCCGGCGAGCTCCTCGGGCACGCCCAAGCGGATGCCATGCATGTCTTCGGCGCTGGGGAGCTCGATCTCGTGTCGCCGGTCCACCGATGTCGAGTCGCGCCGATCGTGACCGACCATGTGCGCCAGCAGCAACGCCGCGTCGGTCACATCTCGCGTAAGCGGGCCGGCCTGGTCAAGCGAGGAGGCGAACGCGATCATCCCGAAGCGCGAGCACGCGCCGTAGGTCGGCTTGACCCCGACGATCCCGCACAGAGCCGCCGGCTGGCGGATCGAGCCGCCGGTGTCGGTGCCGATCGCCCAGGGCGCCAGGCCAGCCGCGACCGCAGCGGCGCTGCCGCCCGAGGACCCGCCTGGCACGCGAGCGCGATCCCAGGGGTTGAGCACCGGCCCGTAGGCCGAGTGCTCATTCGAAGATCCCATCGCAAACTCGTCCTGGTTGGTCTTGCCCAGCAGCGGCGCGCCCGCGGACTGGAGCTTGCGCACGACGGTGGCGGTGTACGGGGGGCGATACCCCTCCAGGATCCGCGACCCGGCCTGGCTGGGAATTCCCGCCGTGCAGAAGAGGTCCTTGACCGCCAGCGGGACGCCGCCCAGCGGGGCGCCGTCAAACGATCCCGCTTGCTTGCCCCCGGGCGATGTGAGTTCCGGTGGCCCATCCGCCACCCAGGTGAACGCGTTCAGCTCATCAGCGCTTGCGCGCTGGCGGTATGCCTCGAAAAGCTCGGCCGGATCGAGCTCGCCCGCGCGCACGCCCGCGGCCGCCGCGGCCGCGGTCAAGTTGATCAACTCGCGGGTCATCCGCCTAGCGCTGCGGGACTCGGCACCCCGAAGCCACCCGCGACCGGCTCGGGTGCTGCCTGCAAGGCAAGCTCAACAGGCAGCGAGGGCTCGGGCTCGTCGGCTCGCAGCGCATTGACTACATCGACGACGTGGGACGTCGGCGCAACGCCCTCCAGATCGAGCTCACCGATCCTCTCGATGTGGCCGAGCACCCGCGAGAGCTCGTCCACCATCTGCCCGACCTCCTGCTCGCTGAGCTCAAGGCGAGCCAGCGTCGCGACGTGGAGCACCTGCGCGCGGTCGATCATCGGCATTTGATTCTAGGGCGCCTGCGCGGGCCGATCACGACCAGCTGATCGGCCCGAAAGCGCTACAGCCTCTGACCGGAAGCTGGCCTGGCATGTCGATCAGCACACCGTAGATCAGGGCAATGCGGAAGGTACCGTGCGGTAACGCCTAACCGCTGTCGCGCCAGCTGAGAATAGAGGCGCAGCGATCCACGTAATAGCCGGCGAGTTGATCGGTGCGGAGAAAGCGGTCGTAGTACTCGCGCGCCGCGATCCCGATTCGCGCGCTCTTGGTCGGATCGCTGCTCAGGTTGGCGCAAGTGCCCACGAGGTCGGACGGATCATCGCGCCCATATTTGGTGTTGATCCCATCGGCCAGCGGTACGTGCAGCCGGGTTTTCGGCGCTGGACGAACCACGCAGCACCCGATCGCCAGGTACTCGACCAGCCGATGGCACATGTCTCCGTTGCCCGGAAGATCGACGCAGACGCGGCTGAGAGGGGCCTCCCACGGATATGTCGGGTGGAAGGATCGGCAAGCTTCCCTCATATTGGAAGCAGTCCTGTGCTTGCAGCAGGCTTACAGCCGCCCCCCTGACGTCCGGGGCGTACTTTTGCTAAACCGTCCATAGACCTCGAAGCGGGGCTTCGAATGATCTCTCAGAGACGAAGGCCGGGCAGGTACCGGTTGAAGTAGGGGCGTTGTGGCACGTAGCCGCCGGGAATCACGTGCGGATATCCGTATCCGCTGGCGCCGTACTGCATCTTGAAGATGAGTGCACAGCGGTTGACGACTTCATCGAGAATGCGCTCGTGGTCGAAGTAGTCGCTCGCGACTCCATGTGAGACGCCGTCTCGCACGACCTCGATGAGTACCGCTCCTTGGTACGGTTGCTCGATTTCGGCCAGTCTGAGTGGAAGGTGGACCGTCAGACTGGCACGAACCCCTTCCACCCAGGCTCTCGCCAACGGCCACTCATATGTCGAGGGCCACCGAATCGACCACCCGTTCGCGCAGCGAGTCGCTGACCGGCCACGTCGGCGCAGTCGGCATCACAGATCCGCGCAGCCAACCCTGGGCAATGAGCTTCCCGGCCTGGGGGGCTGCGCGCGTGTAGGCGTATAGCTTTCTGACTTTACGCCTATGCGCTCAACACCGGGTTCACGATCGATCAGGAGGGTGCTTGTGCTGACGCTTTCAGCCGACGGGGCGGAGTCGTTGTGGGACGAGATCCTGCCGGAGGAGGTGCGGGTACTTCCCAACGATCTCGCCCGATTGGACGATTTGTTGATGGATCCGGTGCTGCTGGCGCCGATCGCTGCGCGGTGGGAGCGCCTCACGGCCGAGGCGGGGTCGGTGCCGGGGCGGGGTCGTCCGACGATCCCAATGGATACCTACGTGCGGTTGATGATTCTCAAGCACCGCTGCGGCTACGGGTACGAGACGCTGATGCGCGAGGTCTCGGACTCGCTGCACCTGCGCAGGTTCTGCCGGCTGGGATTGAGCGAACGGGTGCCGGAGGCGTCGACGGTGCGCAAGCTGACCCGCCGACTGGGGGCGGAGGTCGTGCACGAGCTCACGCGCGAGCTGATTCAGAAGGCCCACCGGGAGAAGCGGTTTCGTCCCCGGGCGGCAAGGATCGACTCGACAGTGCTCGAGGCCGATGTGCGTTATCCGACCGACTCTGGCCTCGCGGCGGACGGCGTCAGAGCGCTCGCCCGCGAGGGACGCAAGCTTGCGGTGAAGGTGAGGGAGAAGCGCACCGCGGTGCGAGATCGCTCGCGAGCGATGGGCCGCAAGCTCAGGGCGCTGACGCGCACGATCCGCAGGCGCTCTTGCGAGGCGAAGGCCGAGGTGCTGGCGCTGACCGAGCAGACCGGCGAGTTGCTCGCACGCTCGATAAAGGAGGCGCGCAAGCTTGCGCAGACCGCGCGGCGTCGTGCTCGTGGCCGTGGCGCCCGAGCGAAGCTCAAGGCCGCCAAAGCGCTGGAGGAGTTGGTCGACCGCTGCGAGAAGGTCGCCTCCCAGATCAAGCAGCGGATCAACGGCGAGCCGATCAAAAACCGGTTGATCTCGCTGTGGGGATCCCGACGCACGCCCGATCCGCAAGCAAGCTGGGCAGGCCGACGGGATTCGGCTACGTCGATCAGCTCCGCGAGATCACGGCGAACACGAAGACGGGCGCGCGCGGTTCGTCCTCCCACCCTCGACCGAAATCGGAAACCCCTCGGAGAACACGCGGCTCCCCGACACCACCGCCGAACTGACGCGGCTCGGGATCATGTTGAAAGAGATCATCATCGACGGTGGGTTCATGCCGACGCCGACCAACACCGCGCTCGAGGGCCTGGCCGAGACCGTGCACATCACCGGCCGCCAGGAGCACGGCTCCCGACGGACCCGCCGGCACCGACAGCGCTACCGAACCGGCGCCGAAGGCCGGATCAGCCAGCGCGGCTACCAACTGGGCCGAGCGCGCTGAAAGGCGACGCCGGCCACCAGATCTGGGCTGGCTGGACGGCCCTCACCTACAACGCCGACACCTACGCCACGCTGAGATGAACCCAAACCCCGGGGGAGCCCGAGCGGGAACCGGGGGAGCAGGGGCCACGAAAGGGAAAACTAGACCGAAACCCGAAACCGGCCACGGCACGGCGCCCTCACCCAGCGCGCTCACGCCTCCCGAGCATTAATCCGGGGGAAGTAACTCGGCGACCGACAACTGTCCAAGCAGCTAATCCAATCGCCCACTAAGTCGCCCCCCCTCAGGCCGGCGCACCATGATCACCGCCAGGTCGTGTCGGTGGCGCGCTCTACTCGGTTCCGCACGGGCTGATCGACGAGCGGGTGTGGGCCCGCGCCGACGGCGAGGAGCTGGTGGTGATTTCCGGCGCAGTCTCAGTCAGGCACCTGAAGTAAGCTCGGATCAGTGTCGAGCGTCTACATTCTGTCGGCGGCTCCCGAGCGCCCGTCCGCCCCCGAGGCGCATTCGGAGCTGGAGGCGATGGTGTCGCTTGCGCAGCGTGACCGGCTCGGCGTTCATGGCCTCGTTTCCTCCCCCGAGAAGGCTGACCTCATCATCTTCGTCGAACACAGCACCGACGCAGGTGCGTACTTCCAGGACGTGCGCAAGAACGCTGTGTACAAGCGATTCACCGACCGTTGCTTCCTGTTCAGCTCCACCGACCGGGTGATCCCGTTCCTGCCAGGCGTCTACGCGGGGATCGAGCAGCGTTGGTATCGCCCGGCCTGGGTGCGATCGGGGCCGTATCTAGGGATCAGCATCCGTCAGCCTCCCGCTCGCGAACCCGCGCCGGGCTGTCCACGGTACCTCTTCTCGTTCGTCGGTACGCCACACTCCGCGCCGGTTCGCAAGCACATCGTCCAGCTGCGCCACCCGCGGGCGCTGATCCGTGACACCGCGGCGGCCAACCAGAACTTGCTCACTCCCGAGGAATACGCCGACACCCTGCGGGGAAGCTCGTTCATCTTGTGTCCACGGGGAGGTGGAACCTCGAGCTTCAGACTGTTCGAGACGCTTGCGCTCGGAAGGGTGCCGGTGATCATCTCCGACAAGTGGACGCCCCCACGAGGTCCGGATTGGCCCTCCTTCAGCCTTCATGTGGCGGAGCGCGATATCAGCCAGATCCCGGCTTTGCTCGAGGCACGAGAAGCGCAGGCGCCGGATATGGGAAGGCTCGCCCGCCAGGCCTGGGACGAATGGTTCGCGGCTGACGTGCTGTTCCACCGCATCGTTGAATGGTGTCTGGAAATCGACGCGGGCGCGCACGCCCGCGGCCGTCTGACGCCGATCTATCCGCACATGCAGCTCCTGCGCCCCTACCACGCAATGCGGTGGTTTGCCCGGAACCTGGGCCACGGATCATGGCGACTGCCGCGCGGTCTATACAAGCTGCTCGGCGTCCCAACCCGGTAGCTGCCGTGATCCCTCGGTGCGCGCCATTAGGTTGATCCGGTGTCGCAAAGGTTTCGACGGGCAGCGCGCCGCCCGCCGCGAGGGATGGGAGCGGGCCGCGGCCGGATGCGGCGACGCCCGGCGAGCCCGAGCGAGCGTGTCGCTGCTAAGGGCGCCGAACGTCAAGCTGACGAGGCTCGCCGTGACGAGCATCGTTCCGGTGACGCGGTCCCCTGCGGACCGGCAACGGCAGCGACCGCGCAGGTCGAACCTGCCACCATCACCTGGGCGGCATGTTGACGACAAAGACCCGGGTCTTGCGGCGGGCGGGCGTCACGGATGACGCCCATCAGCACGCCGACGTCTAGCACCTATGAGCCGGAAACCACCGTTCCTGGCGCGATGCCGCTGCCCGTCGTGTTCGCGCCGTTGGCGGCTGCGTCTTCATAGATGGAGATCGAGCCGACATCAAAGCTCTGCGAGCCGCTGTGGAAGCTCTGGTTAGGGTCGCCTCGCTCATCGCGAAGAGCGGAGCTCAGCCGCAGACCCATGTATGGCGAGGGCCCGCTCGGCGCGGGTCCCATCACTCCGTTGCTCCCGAGCTACGTCTGCAGTTGGCCGTCGATGAATTCCTCGTACGTGTTGTCTGGGGAGATCACCGTCGTGTAGGTGTGATACGCAGCAGACGGATCGAAGGCAAGGACGCCGGCGCCGCCTTGCGTGGTGAACGGGTTGGTGTCGTAAACCCACGTGGGGGTGGTAACCGGGGCATCGGCCCATGAAGTACCGTGCTCGCCCCAACCCTCGAAGAAGTCGATCTCCTGCGTCCAGGGATCGTCGGTCGACCACGAGCCCGGGTCGGCGGCTCCGGTGTCAGGCGGAAAGCGGCAGACGCATTGCATCGCCCAGGTCTGGCCCTGACGGGGCTGCCAGTTGAAGAACTTGTACCCAGGGACGGCGCCTTCCTGGCTCCTGAGAGCACCACAGACGTAGTTGATCGCCGGGTTGCCAGGCGCCCCATTCGGTCCCGCCCCCGCAGGCCATCGTTCCGGCGACGAGTCGCATTTCAGGTGCAGACCGGCGGAGTCAACCACGGCCTGCGAGCAGTTGAAGACTTCCATCTCATCGTTGGCGAACCCGGGGTTATCGGAGCATTGGAGGCGCGAGTACGCGCCACCGGAGTTCGGATAGAGCGTGTTGTCCTGCCCAGCCCCGGTTCCGAATGCGGCGCCGAAGGCGTCTCCATACTGGACCTGCCAGCCCCCCGCAGGATTGACGCCGGGCGCGTCTGGATTCGAACTGACCGTATGCCCCGAGGGCAGGCCGCTCGCCGTCAGCGTGAAGGCGTCGGCGTAGAACGCATCGTTGGTTACGACGGTCCCGCTCGGCCGCGCGAGATACACGTCGATCCAATCGCTTGACCTCTGCGCCACAAACTCACCTCCCCGCCTCCACGCCGTAGCGCCCGGCGCATCGACCGGCTCTCGGCGCTGGGGCCGCTGGGTCCGAAGAGCCGAGCCGTGCTGCGCCTGGCTTCAGCTCTGATAAGAGGTGCCCTGCACCGGTCTCTCCCAGGCCCCGGCGATCATGGAGAGCTGATCACCGGCGCTCGATTCGACGGTGCCAGAATCGACCGATCATAGGCGCCGACGACCGATCACAACGTGCTCGATCTCGCCAGGTCCGTCAGCCTGTGAGATACCCTCCCGGCGCAGGGACATGTAAGCGCCCGCGGCGATCCCGACCGAGCTGATCAGCCCCAGGAACGCTCCGGCCCGCTGGCCGGCGCCTGCGCCCGGCACGTCGATCAGCACGCGGTAGATGAGCACGAGCGTATTGACTGTTGCCAGCATGGTCACCGCCAAGCTCATGGCGACCGGCAACGCAGGCGCGCGGCGAGCTGCCTGTGCGGCCACCAACCCGAGCGAGACCGCGATCGTCAGCAGCACCAGCCACCGCACGTGCAAAAGCCCGTGCCACCCGTTGACCGAGTATGCCAGCCGGTGCGGCGCCGACCTCGCGCTAGCGGCGTACCACGGCGCCAGGAACACGAACACGATCAGTGCCACAGCGCTGGCGCCCACGATCAACTCGCCCGCGCGCAGCCGTCGAAGCTTCACGCGATGCAAAGCACCGATCCGATCATCGGGTACCAACGCGGCTCTCCGCGGCCGACCGTTCCTCGCCCATCGCCTGGTAACCGCCTAAGGCGATTCCCACAGCGCTGAGCAGCCCGAGCAGGGCGCCCACCTTCTGGTCCACGACCCCGTCAGGAGCCGGAAGACCAATCAGCACCCGATAGGCGAGCACCGCGGCTGTAATCGCCCCGAGAGCGCTGACGGTCCGTGCCGTGAAGGCCTGCGTGCGGTGGGATCGGTGGATAGCGTGCAGCAGCGGAGACACGAGCGCGACGGCGACCGTCACCAGCATCAGCCATCGCAGGATGGTCAGTCCTTGCCAAGCGCTCTCGGCGCCCATGGGCCCCGCCTGCGAGGGAAGCCTGCCCGCCATCCCCACCGTCCCGTACCACTTGACCAGGAACATCAAGCCAAGCAGGAGCAAGGCGCTGATGGCGCCGATGAGCTCGCCGCGGGATATCCTCGCCGGACGCGATTTAGGGGCAGGTTGCGCGAGCACTGGTCATGAGAGTTGCAGGCGCGCCGCGGAAACCGTGTTGCGCAACAGCATCGCGATCGTCATGGGTCCGACTCCGCCGGGGACCGGGGTGATCAGCCCGGCGCGCTCCGACGCCGCGCCGAGCTCGACATCACCGCGCAGTCCGTCCTTGGTGCGGTTGACGCCCACGTCGATCACCGTCGCGCCCAGCTTGATGTGATCGGCGCCGATCAGGCCCGGCCGGCCCGCGGCGGCGACGAGCACGTCGGCGCGAGAGCACGTGGTGACGAGGTCGCGCGTGCGCGAGTGACAGACCGTAACCGTGGCATTGCGCGCCAGCAGCAGCGCCGCCACCGGCCTGCCGACGAGGTCCGAGCGCCCGACCACAACCGCCTCGGCGCCTTCCAGGACGACATCGTAGGAGTCCAGCAGCTCGATCACGCCAAGCGGCGTGCACGGCCGCAGTCCAGGCAGGCCCTGCGCAAGGCGGCCGGCGCTGATCGGGGTAAGGCCGTCGACGTCCTTCTCGGGCACGATCAGGCCTGTCAGCGCGGCACCCTCCAACTCTCTTGGAAGTGGGAGCTGCAGCAGGATCGCGTCGATCTCGGGATCGCGATTGCTTCCATCGATCAGTGAGGCCACCTCGTCGTGGGAGGCATTCGCGGGGAGGTGGCGGTGGTGGTCGGCGACGCCGGCCTCGGCGCACGCCTTGCGCTTGCTCGCGACGTAGATCGCCGACGCGGGATCGTCGCCGACCAGGATCGTCGCCAGACCAGGCGCGCGACCTCCCTGCTCCGTCAACTCTGCAACCTCGCGCTGCACCTCTGCGCGCACGCGCGCGGCTACGGCCCTTCCGTCGATTATCGTCGCAGGCATGGGCCAGCCAGGCTAGTGGATCCGCCGGTGCCCTACGGAACCCGCTCTGGTCAACGCGATGGCGGCCGCATCCTGGCAGCGGCCGCTCGCTGTACCGCGCCGCGAACACAGGCCGAAAGTACGAACCTACTGCACAGAGGCGAGCGTCGTTCCGACCTTCGGCGTCCCTTCATAGATCGTCACGGTACCGGGAATCGACCCAGCGGCCCGGTACTGCTGAGCGTCGACGAAGTTCGGTATCCCGTTCCAAGTGACGTTCCTCTTCAGAGTGGGATAGTGCAGGCGCGTCGTGCCGTCCGAGAGCGTCTGCAGTCGGTTGTCGTAGTAAACCTCGACAAAGCCCGTGTTGTCCGTTGCAAAACGAACGTGATAGGTAATTGTATGCCACCGACTGTCCAGCACAGGTCCGAACCACGGAGTGCTGGAGGCCTGGTATGTGCAGCACAGCCCGAAGTGGCCCTGTGGCGGATGGCTGCCCTGTCCAGGCGTCGTAAATACGTCGAGCCCGAGTGTCGGGGAGCCGCTATAAGGCGGGCCGTAGATCTCACCGACCTGGAAGAAGTTCTTGCCGGGATTGGTTTGGCTGATCTGCGCCTGCGTGACCTGCGCCAACGCTGCGCTCGGGAGCAGCACCCTCCACGACACGTAGTCGTCGTCTCCGGGGCTGAACAGACCCGGAGACTCCAGGTCAGCTCGCGGATTCGGCGACTTATAGACACTTCCATATTGGTTGGTTGTGTAGTACGACGTGGGATCACCATTGTCCGAGACAGCAATCTTGATCACGTTACTGCCACCTCCGAACGGATCGGGGACCACGGAGAGGTCGCCCGACCCGGCGACCTGCGCAATCTGGGTCCAAGGTGGGGTCGTGAGTTGCCCGCTGCTGACATCGCCACTCCAGAAAAGGCCCGGGGGGGTCGCGAACGGCGTGGTCACATCGGTGGGCGCCCCCTTGCCGGCGCAACGACTGCCGCTGGCTGGAGTGAAGTTGTTCCCGGCCCGATTCAGGTAGGCCGGATCGCCAACGATGTTGTAGTTGGAGAAACCAGGAGCGGTAGAGATGCCGCTGCCGGCCGGTGAGCCGCCGAAGTAGCCGGTCGCCGCGGTGTACAGGCAGTTGCTGATCAGCAGGTTGCCGCTCCCGGGTGTCCCGCCGCTCCAATTCGCGTCCACATTGAAACGAGCCGACGGGAAGCTGATGATGTTGTTCTGCACCAAGGCGTTCGTGGTCGCTTGCCCGCTGTAGCCGCCGAACACCAGGCCGGTCCCCTCGCCGTCGATCGTGTTGTTCTCGAAGGTCACGTTGCTTGGGCCGGGATACAGGAGCACGCCTTGCGAATTGCTCGTCGAGGCGCCATAGATGAGGTTGTTGTAAACGCTCGCCCCGTTCCCCTGGCTGAGTTCGATGCCGGCGCCAGCGCAGTTGTGAATCCGATTGCCGTCGATGACCACGCCATCCGGCACCAGACCGCCGTAGGACGCCGCGATCACACATGTTCCGGAGACGTTCTGGATGTCGTTGCTGCTGACGGTCGCATTGGGAGCGTTGATGGTGGGGCTGACGAGTGTGCAGCCGGCGCCACACGAGGGACCTGCCGAGCCGTCGAGGTTGAGCGTCGCGACGGTCACGCCCGGCGCGGCGATCACGATTCGTCCAGCCCAGGTCGCGCGCTCGCCCGGATAGCTCTGCAGGGTGATGCCGGACTTACCGATGTCAACCTCCGTAGCCGAATACGTCCCTGCGTGGAAGCACCCGACTTGCCCCGCCTGAAGCGCATCTACGAGCTGCTGCGGTGTGCTTATCGCACCGCCGGGAGATGCCACTTGATCACAGTGGGTAGCTTCAGCACCCGAAGCCGAAGTAGAAGCGGAGAGGCCCCAAGCCGTTGTAGCCATTCCCACGCAACAGACGAGCAAGGTCAGCGTCGCACATCGAGTCTCCTACCGGAAGCGGATTGTTCCACCGTCGGGCTGGACTCCCAGCCTGTCCTCGACTGTATCAGACGTCACAAACCTACGCTGCGAAGTCAAGTCAGCTCCCCTCGTCAGCCGTCGATCCAGGCGGTGAAAATCGGGGCAGTGAGACCACGATTTCGGAGAGATATGCGTCGAGACCACGAAACTGGTAAAGCCGATCGTCGTCCCAGGGTGCTGCCGGGCGCCTGGTCGCCGAGCGTATGGAGTGTCCACGCAACCGGTGGTGTTCGCTCATTCCGCGATGGGTTGCGGTACGGCGATCACCTCGAGGTCGTCGATCGCGCTGAAGTCACTCGGATTGGAGGTGTAGAGCGGCAGCTCGTTGGCCAGCGCGGTCGCAGCGATCATCGCATCGTAAGCGCGCGCGGCAGGCTTAGGGCCTGCGCGGCGCAGCGACGCCACCACGCGTCCGAACGCGCGGGCCGCGGTGGCGTCGAACGGAAGCGGGTCGAAAATGGCCTCGGCCTGCTGCAGATGGGCTTGCCGGCCCGCTCGCTCCTGCTCAGTTGTGGCAACGAGCGGACCGACAGACAGCTCCGCCAGCGTCACCGCGGTTATCAGCGGCTCGGAAGGGAGTGCGGTCACGTCTGCAAGGCGCGAGACGAGGATCAACGTCGACGTGTCGAGGATACCGCGGCCCTCGCGGGCGTCTGGGTCGCCGCTCACAGCATCGAGTCCAGGGTGGCGTCGATGTCCGCGCGTAAAGCTGCCGGGTCGACGGTCGGTAGCGCTCGCCAGCAGCGCAGCAGCGCCTCGGCGTCCAGCGGAAGCCGTGTCGTGGCGCGCAATTCCGCCACCCGCTTGCCGGCCCGCGTGATCGTGATCCGCTCGCCGCGAGCGGCGCGGTCGACCACCTCGCCGCCGTGATTGCGCAGTTCGCGGATACTCACGTCGGGCATGAAAACGTCAGGGTATCACGTGTGATACGAAGGCGGGCGATCCTCCCGGCGCCCGTGCTCGCCACGGTCCTTCGGTCGAATTACCGCCGCGCCCATGCGCTCGGCACCCGAGAGGATCAGGCGGTGCCGCTCAGCCGTCGGTGAGGAGCGTGGCGCTCCCCGCGGGCATCGGGTCCGTGATCACGGACCCGAAGAACAGGCAGGGATGAGCTGCGCTCACGAGCTTGCAGGCCTGAACGGGGGTGGTCACCGGCGATGCCAGCAAGCCGCTGGAGGTCATGTCTCCGCCCGGCGAGGCTCCGGCTTGCGCTCCGAAAGCTCGCCCCCCCAGTGTGACGCCGGCGGTTGCGCACAGACCGGCGTTTGCGTACGCACTGGGGCAAGCCGGGTCGGGGTGGCTGGGCTTAGCCTGCAGGCGATAGGTCGTGGGGGTGCCCTTGACTGAAAGGCCGGTCCCCTGCAGCACCACGTTGTGGGCATGGGTGTCCTTGTTGATGATCACGACTCGGGTCTTGCCATCGGCGCCATGTGTCGCCCAAACCTTGTCGTTGGGGCCCCCGTTGGCTGCGGGCGCAGGCGTGACCTGCAAGAGACGCGAGCCCGCGGGGGCGGCCCGCGCGAACATCAGCAGACCGTAGTACACGGTGGTGCACGCTCCATCGTCCGGGCTGAGGATGGCTGCAGAGCTCATACGACGCCCCGGGAATCGTGTGGACGTTGACGCCGCCAAAGCCGGCGCTCGCCTTCTCGAACAGGGTGTCCAGAGCCCACAACGCGGAGGCGAACGTGTTGCTCACGCCGGGCTTTCCCTTGTTGGTGACGGCTCCCATCTCGTCGTCGCGGAGCTCCCGTCCACCTGGAACCCTTGCGAGGTACTGGGCGAGGCCGACGGCAAGGCCGTGGCTGGGCCCGTCCAGCAGCAGGTTGTGGACCGACGGGCAGCTATCGCCCGGGCACTTGCCGCTGGCCAGGAACGGATAGCCGTGGAAGGTCACAAGCCGCGGCCCCGCCGAAGCCTTGACAAACGCGGCGAGCTGACCGGCGTGGGTCCCAGAGATCCACGGGAAGCCCACTCGCCCGAGGCTGGGGCCGGCCGTCCAGACGCTCGGGTCCCTGGCGGCGCGACGGACGACGGCAGTCCAGCGCGAGAAATCTCGCACGAACTGCGTGTAGCCGCCGCTGGATTCATAGCGGCGATAGAGGTCGGGCTCGTTGCCGAGCTCGAACGCCTTCAAGTACTTGTAAGGACGGTGCGGATCGATCGCCGCCATCAGCGCGCGCGCCTCGGCGTAGGCCCAGTCCGTTCGGTGCGCCTTGAGGTTGATGCCCAGGATCAGCTTCGCCCGCAGCGTATGGGCGAGTGCCGCGATTGCGACCGTCGTCTTGGCGGTCAGAGGGAAGTTCGAGTACGGGCACGCGGACGCTCCGCCGAGAGTCTTGGCGCTCGGATCCCAATGGGTCAGGTCGGTGCTGTCCCCGCCGACCCGGATCACGGGCTGCCCTGACGCCAAGCTCCCGATCAGATGCGCAGAACAGGATCGGCCGTAGCCCCGGTGTTATATAGCGTGACGGCGCAGTACTCCATCGACACGCCGACGAAGCCGGGCGCGATCGGCGCCACCGGTCCTGGCGACTCGTACCGCAATGCCGGCGCGTTCGAGACGGTGAATGGCAGCGCGTCAGCTTGCGCCCGCGGCGCCAGCATCAGGCAGAGCGCCACCGCGAGCACCACTAGCGCGCTCGTTCCAATTCGAGCCCCGCCGTTCAGAGCGTCGATCCACCGGTCGCGAGCGCACACCCGACGCATCCTATTCGAGAGCAGGTCGCAGACGCGCCGCTGAAAATGTGAGCGCGCAGGGTCGCGATCGATCGTCGGTCCGCGCGCCAAGGCCTGCGCGGCGATAGTCGCCTAACCGCTACCGCTTCGAGATCGGAGCCAGCTCGGCCACCAGCTTGCGCTCCGAGCGGTCCTTGCTGAAGCGGATCACGACGATCCCGCCGGGCTCGACGCCGGTCACGACGCCGTCCCCGAACGCCGCGTGGACGACATCCTCGCCCAGGCGGTAGGCGACCAGCGCGGGGCGGTCGGTCCCGGGCGTGGTCCGCTCAACCTCCGGGCCCCTCCACGAGGTTGCCCGAGCGCGCATGCCACCGAAGGCCCCGGCCCCGCTCGCAAAGCGCGTAGCGGCTTGCTGCTCGCGATCGGTCAGCTCCGCGGGTACTTCATCGACGAAGCGGCTCGGGGCACCGTAGCTCCGCGCACCAAACACGGTCCGGGTGCGGGCATAGGTCAGGTAGAGGTCGCGCTGTGCCCGGGTGATCCCGACGTAGCACAGGCGCCGCTCCTCCTCCAGCCCGCCCTCGTCCAGCGCGCGCGAGTGCGGGAAGACTCCCTCCTCGCACCCGATCATGAACACGATCGGGTACTCGAGCCCCTTCGCGTTGTGGAGCGTCATCAGCGTCATGAGCCCCTCGTCGTCGGTGCGGTCGTCGGCGTCAGAGACGAGCGCCACCTGCTGCAGGAACTCCGCCAGCGATGGCTGCTCCGAGCCGGCGCCGTCGTACTCGACGGCGACGTTGACGAGCTCGTCCAGGTTCTCGATCCTTCCCTGGGCCTCGATCGTCCGCTCAGCCGCCAGCGCGTCCAGATAGCCGGTCTCGCGCAGCAGTTCGCCGAGCAGCACCGCGATCGGCCCTTGCGCCTGCGCGCGCTGCGCCAGCACGTGCATGACACCCATGAACCGCCTCAGCGCCTTGATCGCCGGCGGCCCCAGGCCCGGTACCTGCTCGGGATCGGAGGCCGCCTCCCAGACCGTCACGCCCATCGTGTTCGCGAACGCCAGCACGCGGGAGAGCGAGGTCGAGCCGATCCCCCGCCGTGGGGAATTGACGATCCTCGTAAACGCGCCCACGTCCTGCGGATTGACCAGCAGTGTCAAGTAGGCGATCGCGTCCTTGATCTCCGCGCGCTCGTAGAACTTGGTGCCGCCGATCACCTGGTAGGCGATCTCCGCGCGTACGAGCGTGTCCTCGAGCACCCGCGACTGCGCGTTGGTGCGATAGAAGACCGCCAGCTCTGAGCGCGAGGCTCCTTCGTCCACGAGGCGCTGAACCTCGCCGGTCACGAACCGGGCTTCGGCATGCTCGTCCTCGAGCTCGCGCACCTTGATCGGGTCGCCCTGACCGAGGTCGGTCCAGAGCGACTTGAGCTTCTGCCCCCGGTTGTTGCGGATCACCGCGTTGGCGGCATCGAGGATCGTCTGCGTGGAGCGATAGTTCTGCTCGAGCCTGACGACATGCGCATCGGGATAGGAGTCCTCGAACTCGAGGATGTTCCGGATATCGGCGCCGCGGAAGCCGTAGATCGAATTGTGGGTGACAATGCCGTTGGCAACGAAGTTGTGGGTGCTCTCGATGTCGAGGTCGTAGACAGGCCGATCCAACTCCACGCGCGCTACCGATTGCACCACGTCATAGCCGCCGCGCTGATCGAACATGACCATTCCCGGACGGACAGCGGACGCCAGCGTGAATGGGAGCGAATTGCTCGCTCGTCCTGCGGAACTCGAGCCCAGACGCGCGGTGGGGCGGGTCGACACATCTCCCAGCACGGTTGCGATCTGATCGGCGACACGTTGAATTGTGCCCATTTCCTTACACGCCGTTTCGAACCGCCAACCATCGGATCCTCGACGTGCGGAGCGCACGCTGAGGCCGAGCCCCTCGAGTGCCTGTCTCCCCTGCTCGTCGTAGCCGAACAGTGCGATCCGGTGCATCGGGGTGCGGCCACGGCGGTCCCCGCAGAGCGAAATTGCGAGCCGCCTTCTGCGCACCTCGGTCCTCATATACGTATCTGCTCGCGAGTGCTGACGATCAAGGAAGGACCGAGCATCGGCCACTTGGCGGCACCGGCCGAGCAGGTATCCCGCAAAATGCACATGCTCAGGGGTGCTCACGATTCGTCGCCCGCAGGACGTGGTGATCGCGATGCCTTCAGTGCGCTCCGACTGATGTACGGCGAGCACCTGCGCGGCACGGAAGTCTCCGCTCCCGTAGCCGGAGAGGACTGCGTCCCCGGCACATACCTCCTCGATCGGAAGCAGCGTTCCGTCAGCCATGGTGATGGGCGTTGCCTCCAACAGGCACTGCGCGTCGTCTCCTACCACCATCAGGTTCCGGCGCTCGCCGGCCAGGAGCTGCAGCCAGCGGTATTGCACGTGGTTGGTGTCCTGATACTCGTCGACGAGCACGTGGCGAAAGCCACTCGCGTAGCGCTCTCGCACCTCGGGAAAGAGCTCCAGCACGTTCACCGCACGCACTAGGAGGTCATCGAAGTCCATCGCGTTCATCCGGTGAAGCTCGCGCTCGTAGGCCCGGTAGACATCCGCGACGGTCTGCTCGAAGAAGGATCCGACCATGCGCCCATACTCGTCGGCGTCGCGGAGCTTGTTCTTGGCGTCGGAGATCTGGGACTGAATCGAGGCCGGCGTGAAGCGCTTGGGGTCGATCCCGAGCTCGTCCAGGCACCGCTTGACGAGCCGTCGCGAGTCCGCCTGGTCATAGATCGTGAACTGACGCGTGTATCCAAGGCGATCGGCGTCGGCCCGCAGCATGCGGGCACAGGCCGAGTGAAACGTCATCACCCACATCGCGCGAACCCGGCGCCCGACGAGCAGCCCAGCTCGCTCGCGCATCTCCCCCGCGGCCTTGTTGGTGAAGGTGATCGCAAGGATCTCATTGGCCCGTGCGGCGTCGGTCGCGACCAGGTACGCGATCCGGTGGGTCAGCACGCGGGTCTTCCCCGACCCGGCGCCGGCGAGGATGAGCTGCGGCCCCTCGCCATAGGTAACCGCCTCGCGCTGGGGGTCGTTGAGGCCCGCGAGGAGCGTGTCGAGCTCGGTGGAGATGCCTGGCATCGTGAGGATCAACGGTATCGAGCGGGTCGGCTGGTCTTTCTGAGCTTCAGCCTCACGGCACGCGCCTGGCTCGCAGCATTCGGCGCCTCGCAGCACGCGCCAAGCTCGCGGCATTCGCAACACGGCCGGGGCCGCCCTCGGCCCCGGCCCCCTAGAGCCGTCATCCTGAGACCGGTGACTGACCAGATCAGCGAGCTTCGGCGCGCCTGCGCCCGGGTGGCGCAGCGCGCCCGCAGTGTCCGCATCGAGCGCGACGCGATCGCCGAGTACGCAGCAGGTTTGCCGCTAGGTACCCAATCGCCCCCTCCCAACCCAGAGGCGCACCTGCTGAGCGGGACCGCCGAGGAGCGCGCGGCGTTCTGGCTGACGCTCGACGCGATCAACTTCGGCTCGGGCTGGTTCCCGGAGCTTCGCAAGCGCGACGGGCGCTCGGGCTACTTCACGATTGCGATGGGGGTCCGCGAGCGATTCTCTACGCAAGGAGCATGGAGCGCTCATGAGCTGACTCAGCTCACGTCGGCTGAGATCGCGACTTCACTGCGCCAGAGCCCCGGGCACGAGCTGATGAGCCTGTTCGCCGGGTCGCTGCGTGACCTCGGCTGTCACGTTGCGGCCGAGCACGGCGGGCGCTTTGCCAGCGTCCTGCACGCTGGTGCCGGCTCGGCGCCGGCGTTGGCGCAAGTCCTTGGAGGCTGGGCCTGCTTCGCGGACACCTCGACCTACGACCGGTTCGCCGTCCCGTTCCTCAAGCGGGCACAGATCGCGACAGCCGACCTGGCTCGGGCGGGCGTGGTCGACCTCCCCGATCTCAACCGGCTGACGATCTTCGCCGACAACCTGGTACCCCACGTGTTGCGGCTCGACGGCGTGCTGCGCTTCGATTTCGAATTGGTGGGACGCATCGACGCAGGCGAGCTGATCGAGCATGGGTCGCCCGAGGAAGTCGAGATCCGCGCGTGCGCGCTGCACGCCGCCGAGCTGATCGTGGCCCAGCGCCCCGGGAGCTGCGCCGCCGAACTGGACTCGCTGCTTTGGCACCGCGGGCAACAGCCGCGCTACAAGGCGTCGCCCCGGCACCGATCGCGATGCACGGCGTATTGACTCGGTCTTCAGCCTGGTAGCCGCCAGCGCACGCCCTCGAAACGCCCGAAGTCGCGGTCGAATGAGATCACCGTCGCGTCGTACTCGCGCGCCAGTGCCGCGAGGTGCGCGTCGTTGACCAGATTGCCCCCGACGCCGGTCTGCTCGAGGCACTGCTCGAGCAGACTCAGATGCCGGCTGGTCGGATCGACGAGCAGCGCCGGCGGCGCAGCCAGCCATGCCTCAACCTCGCCCACCGCCTGACCAACCGTGAGCGGAGCCCGGAACAGCGACGGGTGAGTGCTCACCCGAATCACCGCGAGCAGAGCGTGCCAGGCGAGACCGATTGGCTCGTGTCCCGATAGGGCCTCGAAAAGCCACCGGTCGGCAACAGCGTGATCGTCGGCGTCCTCGTTGAGCACGTTCAAGAGGACGTTGGCATCGACCAGCAGCACGTCACTTACCCTGAGCCAGCTTGCGGACGATCTCGTCGTCCTCGAGCTGGCCGACGAGCTGAAGCGCTTTCGTGACGTCGACCAAGGGCCTTCCCATCTGGTACGTGTTCCAGGAGGGAGGCGGGCGGTCGCCCGGCGCGGTCAGCCCGGCGCGAATCGCCTCGTTGACGGCCTGCTTGAAGCTCAGCCCACGCTCGCGCATCGTGCGCTCGATAAGCGCCTCGGTATCCGGGTCCAAGGTCACCGTGGTACGCACCGTTACATCATAGCATCGCCAGCCTGACGCTTTGATGCCAGACCGTGCTCAACCTCGCCGCTGCCAATGGCGGGCTGACCACGAGCGAGAATTGTCCTGTGCGCGCAGACCGTCAACGCTCGTCGAGGCCGTTCGGTGGCGCTCGCGATGCCCGGCTCGGGCAGGTGCCACTGAGTGAGCGCTTTGCGCGGCACGCCGATGCCCTGGAGCGGGGCGGGCGCTCGCCGCTGTACGTGACGATCATGCGTGCCGCCGCGCAGGACATCGACCGCGGTGGCGAGGTGGCTGAGCTGTTCGACGCCTTGCCGGTGCCGCCAGGCTCGGTCCCCTCGCTGCGCCTGCTCGCCGCGCTTCATTATCTCGTCCTGGCCGGTGCGGCCCCCGCGCTCGCGGAGTTCTACCCGAGCGTGGGTGGCGACCGGATGCCAGAGACCGTGTGGCCGGCAGTGCTCGATGCGCTCTCCGAGCACGCTGGTGTGGTGCGCCAGCGGTTGACGCGGACCGTGCAGACCAACGAGCCTGGTCGCGCGGCGGTGCTGTTCGGCGCCATGCTGTGGCTCACAAACCGTTACCGCCTTCCGATCCGGCTGCTGGAGATCGGGGCCAGCGCCGGGCTGAACCTGCTCGCCGACCGCTTCTGCTACCTCCAGGGCGGCGTCGTGCTCGGAGATCCGGCGTCCCCGGTGCGGTTCACCGATCCCTGGGCTCCGGCGCCAGGTATCGATCTCGCCAGCGCAGCGCGTACACTGAGGATCGTGGAGCGTGGCGGGTGCGATCCCAACCCGCTCGATCCCCGCAAGCGCGAAGACTGCCTGGCCGTCCTCTCTTACGTCTGGCCCGACGAGTCGGCACGGACGAGCCGCACACAGGCGGCACTCGAGCTCGCCGCCGAGGATCCGCCCCAGATCGCCGCCCAACCGGCTGAGGAGTGGCTGCCGGGGAAACTGGCGCAGGGAGCGGATGGGGAATTGACGGTGCTCTGGCAGTCGATCGTCCGCCAGTACATCGAACCTCGCCGGTGGGAGGCGATTGAGCTTGCGTTCGATCGCGCGCTCCGTGCGCGGGAGCCGAGCCATCCACTCGTCTGGCTGCGCATGGAGCCCAGCGACGATCACCTGGTGGAGATGCAGGTCACCCTCATCACCCACCCCGGACGGTCACCGATCCAGCTCGGGCGATGCGGCGATCACGGTCCACCGGTCGCGTGGGATCGTTGAACTCAACGAGTATGAGTCGCCGGGTACCGCCCGGATGATCGAGACGGCCCGGCTGAAGGTTCGCGCCCCAATCGCCCCGGGCGACTGCTTCGCCGCCGTGACCGCGGCCGCTCACGGAGCGCTCCTGCTGACCGGCGATCCCGAGCTCCTCGATCTCACCGACGCGCCGTGCGCGCTCGAAGACCTTCGCGCCACGCAAGCCCCACATGGCCACCGCTCCGCGCCGTGAGCACTAGTGTGGCACCCGCCATGTCACCGGGGGTCGGCCCGCTCATCGCTGCTAGAGGCCCGACACCGGCCCGAAGAAGACGATGCACGCGGGCCGCAGCCCGCGTGCCTGATAGAAGCGGTGCGAGTCGATGTTGGTGGTGGTGGTGGTGACAGCGATCGCGCCCACACCGATCGCGTCCAGCCGCCGCGCTACCTCATCGATCAGTCGCGTCCCGACGCCAGCACCGCGCGCGCCTGGTGCCACCGATAGCGTCTCCAGCTCGGCGATCCGATCGCCGCTGGCCCAGGATGCGTGCCCGGGCCCGACGGTCACGAACGCATAGCCGATCGGCGCGCCGTCGCGCTCTGCGAGCAGCACGAACGTGTCGGGCTGCGCGAGCCAGCGCTCGTACTTGGCCCTGCGCCGCCGCCAGGAGTCCGCGACCTCCCGCTCCGGGGCGTAACCGGCGAGCATGGGGGTGACGCGCGCGTGGTGCTCCTGGAGCGCTTCCCACAACTCCTTGACCAAGTCAATCTCGCCGTGCGCGAGCGCGCGCACGGCCGGCGATGTCACCTTCCGCTCGGTGGACTGGCTTACGCCCCGCTCGGTGGACTGGCTGACGCCCCGCACAATCGGCGGCGCCGCGTCCTTCGCCGTCTGCGGTCCTCGCTTGCGCGTCACTCGTCGCTGGAGGTTCTCGCGCACCTGCGGCCAGTCACTTGCGATCACACTGTAGTAGGCCGAATCACGAACGCCGTCGCCGTACGGGACGACCATGTGCGCCCGGAAGATGCCCTCGAACTGGGCGGGAAGCGCGCTCATCGCGGCCCGGGAGCGCTCGTTGCGCGCGTCGGTCTTGAGCTCCACGCGCAGGCAGTCCAGGCGCTCGAACGCGTGCTGAAGCATCAAGAGCTTCGCTTCGATGTTCGCTCCTGTCTGCCAGGCCGAGCGCGCGAGCCACGTCCACCCGATCTCGAGCCCCCGGTGCTCGGGGCGCAGATTGAGGTAACGGGTGCTGCCGATCGCGCGCCCACTCGAGCGCTGCACCGTCGCGAAGGGGCCCTCCCGCCCCGCCTCACCCTCACCCAAGCTGTGCGTCAGCCAGCCGTGGAGCTCCGCTCGTGACGGCACGCTGCCAGAGAGCCAGCGCCAGATCTCTGGCTCGCGGGAGGCATCGAGGAGATCCTGCTCGTGATGGAGCGCGAGCGGCTCGAGCACCACCAGGTCTCCCTCGAGTCGCTTTGTCAGGTTAGGCCACGTCATCTGGTCGCGCAGTCTCGCCGATCGCGCGTCCCGACGCGGTGGCGTGCGGCGATCGCCTGCGGCAGCGCGCCACGCTGCGCTTCGTCCCAGGCGCCCCGCTCGTGCCGGGCCACCCAGCCACCCCCCGGGACGCTCTCATGCTCGCCATCCTCGCGCATCACGAGGTTCGACCCGAGGAGGAGCAACACCTGATCTCCCTCAGGCCGTGAGTGCTACACCTTGACGACCTGCAGGGCCGGGTGCGCGTGCGAGATCTGGTCGTAGTCAGCGTCTTGCGTGATCACCGGCAGGCCGTGCTCGATCGCAGTAGCCGCGATCAATGCCTCCGTGAGCCTCACGGTGCAGTGGACTCCCGCGGCGCGGCAGTCGGCGACCAGCCGAGCCCATGTGATCATCACCGCTTCGGTGATCGGGATGGGGTCAGCGTTCCTGGCGAGCGCCAAGGTTTGCGCCCGGCGCGCACGGATCGAGTCGTCGGTGGCATTGAGCACCCCGACCTGAAGCTCGCCGATCGTGATCACCGATAGCGCGACGTGCCGGGGAAGCCCCGCCAGGGGCCGGCTCTGCTCGCGGGCGATGAAGACCGAGGTGTCGAGCAGCCCCCGGTGGGTCTGCTCAAAGCTCATCGAGGGTCTGGCCCGCGAGTGCGTCCAGCTCACGCTGCAGCCCGGGGTCTGCGGCGTCGTCGCGTAGCTGGTCTTGCAGCCAGTCGCCCCCCAACCAGCGCGTGCGCCGGCCGTGGGGCACGATGTCAGCGACAGGCTCGCCGTGGACGGTCAGCGTCACGCGCTCGCCGGCCTTGACCGCATCGATCACTTGACCGGTCCGGTTGCGCAGATCACGAACCCCGATCTCCATTGCGCGACAACGTAGCACAATTGATGAGGCTCGCGAAGGATCAGGACCGCCAGCGCTCGCATCTCGCAACCAAGCCGGAACCTACAGGTAGAGTCCCGTACATGACCAAGCTCAACGATCCGGCCGTGCACGAGCTGCTCACGAAGCCAAACTACGCAGTCATCTCCACCCTCAACGCAGATGGCTCGATCCTCAGCACCGTGGTGTGGATCAATGCCGAGAACGGCGCCGTCGCGGTCAACAGCGCGATCGGGCGCGTGTGGCCGTCGAACCTGGAGCGCGATCCGCGCGTCACGGTGCTCGTCCAGGAGGCGGGTAACCCGTATGACTACGTCGAGATCCGCGGCGAGGCGAAGGGAAGCACCGATGGCGCAGACGAGCACATCAACGGCCTTGCGAAGAAGTACCTCGATCAGGACACCTACCCCTATCGCCAGCCCGGCGAGCAGCGGATCAAGTACCTCATCACTCCCGATCGCGTCCGGCACGCCAAGCAAGGTTGAATGGTGCAATCAGGAACTGACCCGCGGGCCAGTTCCTGGCCGGTCCCCTCAGATCCTGAACACCGGGATCAAGCGCTGCTCGTGCTCGGCATCGATCCGGGCGATCACTTCGAGATGCTGCTCGAGCCCTGACCCGCGGAGCTTGGTCGCCAGTAGCTCGTCCACCTGGAAGATGCCGGCGCTGTTGGACATCGCGATCTCGACCCGAACCGCGCGGTCGCCTCCCGGGGAAATAGTCACTGCGTCGATGGCATATGCGGACAGCGAGTGGATGTTCTGGTGTCCGGCCTCAAAGGGCACCCTGGAACGCCCGCGGGCCATGTCGAGCGCATCGGCGACCCGCACGATTCCGGCCTCGATCGTAAACGGCGCGCCGTCGCGGCGATGGCCGACGATCGCGTGCAGCGCCTCGGCGATCACGATCGAGCGCTCGGGATCCTCGTATGCTCCCGAGAGCAGCGAGCCCAGCTTGTCGGCGGTCATGAACAGGCTGTAGCGCTCGTGGTCCTCGCGGTGAATCGACATCCCGACGCAGTGCAACAGGCAAGCGGCGGCGATTACGACCTCGGCGTCGTGCTCGCTCATCGCGTAGTCGGTCACCACGCTCGGCGTCACACCACGGCGAAAGAGCAGCCGCGCCAGGCGCAGCGCGATATTGAGCACGATCTGGATGTGGACCCAGGAGTGGTCTGACATCCCCAGGCGCCGCGTCGCGTTGATCGCCGATACGTGCCACCATGCCTTGAGCTGCTCGTCGGCGTTGGCTGCCTCCAGTAGCGCCTCCAGGCGTCGGTTGCCACGGGTCGGCGCCCGGACGCGGACATCGGCCAGCGCCTCGCGGGGCGCCAGAGGCTGATCGAGCTCAGTCATGAGCGCTCGGGCTCTGCGCAGGCCGAGCTCGGCTTGTAGGCGCGCGCCAGAGGCTGATCGAGTTCAGTCATGAGCGCTCGGGCTCGGAGGCTCCCCCACCTAGGCCAGCCATCTCCGGACCCCCAAGGCGGTACGTAGCCAGGCGTCCTCGCACGAGCGCCGAGCCGGCCGGTGCACCGGACGGGCTGAAGCTGTGCTGAACTGAGGGGATGCGCCGCACTCGCTATACGGCTTCGATCGCGACCTTGGCAGTCGTGCTGGGGGTGGCAGGTTGCGGATCGGGGTCGGCATCGGGGTCGGGGTCGGGCGAGACCGTCGCCACGGACGGCCGCGGTCAGTCTGTGGCCGCCGCGCCCGGCCTGAGATCCCATCCCCAGGCGATCGACCCGAGCGCCGGTGACGCCGGGCCCTCGCCCGCCTACACACCGACGACTCCGGTCGGCGATCCAAACGCACACCCGGTCTCGCTCGCCGAGGTCCGGCGCGAGCTGAAGATCGCCCAGGAGCTCAATTCGCTCAGCTCTGGGCAGGGGTTCGTGTTCCCGATCCAGCCGGAGTCGGTCGCTGCACCGCCGAGCACGTGGTCGCCCGACCAGGGAGTAGACATCTCCACGGCGGGCGGCGCGTGCGGCGGGGCCGCGGTCGAGGTCGCGGTGACAAGCGGCGTTATCGTGCAGGAGGGCATCTCCGGGTTTGGGCCCTATGCCCCCGTTCTGCGGGTCGCCGGAGGTCCGCTCAACGGCCGCTTCATCTACTACGGCCACGCGGCGCCGGACCTCGTGTCCGTGGGGACAGTTGTGCGGCCCGGTCAGCCGATCGCCGAGGTGGGATGTGGCATCGTCGGGTCCTCGACCGGTCCCCACCTCGAGCTGGGAATCAGCGCCGTCAACGGCCCGACCTGCTGCCCGGGAAACGGCGAGACGGCGCCCGCGATGGAGAGCCTGCTCGCGCGGCTGTATAAGGGCTAGCCGATGGCCACCGCAGCCCAGTAGCCGCGCCAAGGGGACGGTTGCGGTTGCGATGCTTGAGTCCATATTGGACCTTTTTATCGCACGCGCCGTCACACGGCCGCCTCCGCTCCGCACCCGTGCCCCCGCATCGAGGCACCACTTCAGGGCCGTCCACCGCCCGAGCCGCGCCCCATCACGGCCGGTGGGCCAGCACCTGATATATCGACGCCCAGCCGGTCACAAAGCCTTGGCGGGCAGCATGGAGGTAGAGTCGCCAGATGCGTGCGCGCTGCGCTCCGGCCAAGCGCACGGCATCCTCGTAGCGCGATTCAAACCGCTGCATCCAGTGGTGCAGCGTCTCGGCGTAGTCGTTTGGGAGCGCTTCCACGTGCGTGGTCACGAGGCCCGCCCGCTCCAGAGCCAGCTCCACCCGCGACAGAGGGAGTGGCACCCCGTCGGGGAAAACGAACCGCTCCGAGAACGCACCCTCGTCGGGTGTATCAAAGTCCGTCAGCTTGGCGATCCCGTGGTTGAGCAGGCGTCCACCGGGCGCCAGCAGGCCGCCAAGACGCCGTGCGTAGAGGTCGATATGCTCCTCGCCGACGTGCTCGACCATCCCGATGCTCGCGATCGCGTCGAACTCCTCACCCGCAAGCTCCCGGTAATCGGCCACGCGAAAATCCACCAGGTTGGCGATCCCTGCCTCCAGCGCCCGCGCACGGGCGAGGTTCACCTGGGGCCCTGACAGGGTCACCCCCACCACCTGGACGCCGTGCCGCCTAGCGGCGTGTAGCGCGAAGCTACCCCAGCCGCACCCGACGTCGAGCACCCGTTCCCCAGGTTGCAGGCCGAGCTTAGAGCAGACGAGTTCGAGCTTGGCCTCCTGGGCCTCCTCGAGCGTGCACGCGCCGCCCGAGAAGTAGGCGCAGCTATAGGTCATCGAGGCGTCCAAGAACAGCGCGAAGAACTCGTTGCCGGCGTCGTAGTGGTGGCGCACAGCGCGACGGTCGCGCGAAGGCGTGTGCCGCTCACCGCGCAGGCGCAGCTCCGAGGCGGGGGCCCTGGGTGGCGCCACCAGTCCACAGGCGCGCAGGGCAGCGGACCCCAGTCGCAGCATCTGGCGCAGGCCGAGCGACGGCGTCTGGAAGGTGTCGACGAGCAACAGCGCCGCGTCCAGATCGTCGACCTCCACCAGCCCGGCCGCATATGCTCGGCCGATGCCTAGCTCGCCCGGGGCTCGCAGCACGTGAGCCAGGGCTCGGGGTGAGTGCACGGTGAAGGTTGGTCCGCCCGGCTCCGTGCGCTGAAGCTCGCTGCCGTCCCAGAAGCGCAGCGCGAACGGCCGCTCCGGGAGTGCCTGCTCGAGTTCATGGCGCAGCGGCGCCGTGCGTGCGAGCACTCAACCAGCTCTCAAACCGCTCAGGGGGCAGACCTGTAGAACCCTCAGGAGGACTTCAGAGCCTTGACCTGCCTGCGCACGGGGTCGACCCGAACCACATCCCACGCCAGCCCCAGCATCTCCAACCCCCTGATGATCCCGGCTGAGGGGTCGATCTGCCAGCGGCGCAGGCCGTGCCTGTATGAGGTCGGAAACGCGTGATGATTGTTGTGCCACGCCTCCCCCCACGTCGGGATCGCGAGCCACGCCAGGTTGCGCGACTCGTCCTTGGTGTCATAGTCACGCCGGCCGAAGAAGTGACACAGGGAGTTGATGCTGAAGGTCGCGTGGTGCAGCAGGAAGATCCTCGCGGCACCGCCCCACAGCAGCGCCGTCAGACCGCCGGGCACCGTTCCGGTGAGGGCGACACCGAGGCCGAACGCAGCCCCGAGGCCGGCAATCACCCAGAGCACGAAGGTGCGATCGACGAAGCGAATCAGCGGATCGGCGAGCAGGTCCTTGGCGTAGCGCTCCTCGTCTGCGACCTCCATGTCGGAGAACACCCAGCCGAGGTGCGCGTGCGCAAGTCCGCCCAGAGACCCGCGCCACCCCGGCCCATAACCGGCGTGCGGGCTGTGGGGGTCACCCGCAACGTCGGAGAACTGGTGGTGCTTGCGGTGGGTCGCGACCCAGTCGATCACCGGACCCTCGGCGGCGGCCGATCCCAGTGCGGCGAAGGCCGCCCGCAGAAAGCGATTGCACTTGAAGCTCCGGTGCGTCAGCAGACGGTGAAAGCCGACCGTGACGCCGGTCCCGATCACCATGTAGCAGATCGCCAGGACGAGGATGTCTTGCCACACCAGGAGCTTTCTGCTCCAGCCGAGCCACATGCCGATGGCGAGCACGATCGGCGGCGCGGCGGTTACGACCGCGCTCGCGATCCGGTCAGCGAGCGGCATCGCGACAGGGCGAACGTCAGATGGGGGCGCGACAGCTGGGACAACTTCCATGGTCTCTCTTTTCGCTGGTGGGCGCGCCTAAACGCGCCCGTCTCTCTTCTTGCTCTGCTTACAGCCAACGCGAACCGGGGCGCATGGACTGCACTCTGGCGGGGGCGCGTACGCGCCCGTCTCTCCTCGCGCGCGTCTCACCTCTCATATGCGCGCATTCGCGCTCCATGATCTTAGCGTCCGGGTGGATCTTGGGCGACTGGGGTAGGCGACGACCCCACCCACCGAACCTCCGGGCCCGCGACCGCCGTCCCCTCGGGCCGCTGCACCACGCCCGACAGCCGATCCTGGACGTACTCGCGCAGCCGCCCGTTGACGGCGAGCTTCGCCGGCTTCGGGCGCTGAGCGCGACGGTCTGCGTGCCACTGCGCCGTGCTCGCCCGATACGCAAGACCACCGCCACTGGTCGCGGCATTGCGGCGCAGCTCCCTGGAGATCGTCGACGGGCAGCGCCCGAGCTGACGCGCGATCTCCCGCACCCCACACCCACCAGCACACAGCATCGCGATCTCCTCCCGCTCCACGAACGACAGATAGCGCCCGACAACGGGGCCTGGGTGACAGTTGACATCCCGCCACCCTCCCGAAAGCACCGGACGCCAACGGCACCGACACTCCCGCCTGCACGGCAGCGTCCTCGCTGGAGAGCCCGCGCGCGATCGCCGCCCAGAACCGCGCACGATGCTCCCGACGTCCCGCCGGTGGCCGCCCCGGCGACCGCATCGCCGGCCGGCCCGTCCGCTCCGAGCCCACCCCTTTGGCCTGTCCATCGCAACCCTCCTTCATCGAGTGTTGCGAGGACCGCTTGAATCCGCCCTCTACCCTTCTCTTTCTCTCACTGTCGCCATTACCTCCCGTACCCAGGGGTGCACGCTCACTCGCCGAAGCACTGAATGAATAGTGAGCACTACTCAGACCGTTCACCGGATGCACGTCATGACGAATGGGCTTCAGGGTTCTGTGTGCACGACGACGTCAGCAATCTCGGGCAGCCGTTGGCGTAGGGTTTCCTCGAGTCCGCTGGCGACCCGGTGGGCATCCGCGAGGGACGCGGCGCGCCCAACCGAAACGGTGATAAAGATGACGGTTCCGGCCTCCGTCGGTAGCACTCGCACGTCACGCGCGTTCTTGCCGGTCTTCGCACTCACGATCGCTTCGATCGTTTCCACGGTTTCGCGGTCGTCCCGGGTCGTGGTCGGGTTGGCCGCGACAGGGCGTTCGAGGGGCTCTAGGTGCGTGCGGACATCGCTGACGTTCGGTAGCGCGCTGATCCTCTTCTCGACACGTTCAGCGACCTCATGGGCTGCGTTCATGGAACTGTCGGCGGGAAGTTTGAGGTGCAGCGAGACGCTGACCCGGTCGCCGCGCTCGAAGATGGTGATGTCGTGGGCCTCACTGACGGAGGGCTCGCTGAGCGCGATTGAGAGCACACGGTCACGAAGGCTGAGTCCGCGCCGGCGGGGCTCGACGTGGACGACCACGTCGCTGTTGGGAAGGGCCTGTTCGACGGCCTCCTCGACTTCGTCGGCGGCGGCGTGGCCTTGGATCACGGCCCGCCCGGGCGGGACGGACACGACGATGTCGGCAAAATAGCGCCCGGCGGACTCGCGCAGGCGTAACCGGTCTAGCTCGATCTCCGGGCCGAGCGCGGCGATCGCATCCCGGGCGACCGCTTGAGCGGCTGCGGGTGCGGTGTCCATCAACACCTGGGCGTTCTCGAAAATCAGACGGGCCGCCGCCACGAAGATGAACACCGACACGATCAACGCGGCGATCGCATCGCCGTCCTGAACGCCTGTACGGACAAGGATCAACCCCACAAGAACCGCGACCGCTCCCGCCACATCACCGGCGAAGTGAAACGAGTTGGAGCGCAGCGCTGCGGACCCATACCGGCGCGCATTGCGCCGCGAAACGAGCGCCCGGCTGATATCGATCGCGATCGCCGCACTGATGACCGCGAACACGTACCACCTGACGGCCGGCGCACCACTGCTGCCGGAAAGCCGGCTGATCGCCTCGATCACGACGATGATGCCGCCGCCGAGCAAGATCGTCGCCTCGGCCAGAGCGGACAGGTTCTCCGCCCGACGATGCCCATACGGATGCTCAGGATCGGCCGGGCGCGCGCCCAAGCGCACAGCGAAGAACGTGACAACCGCAGCGACTACGTCTCCGGTTGACTCGATACCAGCCGACACCAAGCCCAAGCTCCCGGTCGCCAGACCGGTCCCGAGCATAAGCACCATCAGGAACGTCGCCGCGAGAATCGACGCGATCGTCGTGCGACGCTGCCCCGCGACCCCCGCGGAATCAGATGATGACTGGTTGATCGACCGAAGACCGGGCATCCCGAGAGGGTAGGGGCGGAACTGGCGGCTGCGGCGGCCAGATAGCAGCGGCAGTTCGACGGCGATTGGGCGATGCCGGCCGGCGATGCCAGGGGCGAGGCTGCGACCCCCGTCCGGGGGGTGGAGGCAAGAATTCCAATTCCAGGACCTGAGCCCGGCGCCAGAACCGTTGCGTGAAGTATCAGCGTTTATCTCGCTGGTCACGCTGCCTCCGATTGCTCGAGGGCGGTGCCCGTCTGACGCGCCGGCCGGCGCTGCGGGCTACGCGGTCGACCCACGGCCCGGCGCGAGGGCCGGGTCTGACACGGGTTCTCGGTACGCTCGCCTGAGGGCG